>WNGK01005003.1_pt1 | contig 14661 bp, 17 predicted proteins | sample 5400601 | NCBI WGS metagenome assembly WNGK01 (sample SAMN13153376, study PRJNA577476) | soil metagenome | isolation source: 60 cm soil or saprolite under Garry oak tree replicate 1 | place: USA:California | collected 2016-06-15 | reverse complement strand
CGATGCCTCGGGCGATCTCGGTGAAGAGAGCGGCGGTATCAGCGTCCTTCAGTTCGCTCGCCTGCTCGCTGGCGTAGCGTGCATGTCGGCCAAAGGCGGTGAGCGTCGTCGAAAGCGCATCAATGTGGCCGTTCCCATCGGCCCTCGCCAGCCGATACGCGTCGAGCGCAGTTCGCCTGGCGACCGCCTGCGCCGTGCCCTCGGCCATGCCTCCAAGCTGCACAATGCGCGCGGCCATCAGGTTCGCATCCTCCTCCACTCCGTGGGTGACCTGGTCGAACAGCTCGCGCAGAGCCATGAAATGAGGCCCCTTGACGTTCCAGCAGGCCTGCCTGCTTTGCAACTGCAGATCGATGGCGTCGGCTAAGCGGCGGTTCAACAGCTCGATCAGTTTGGCCTGCTGCTCCTCGGGCAGGACATGTATTTTCTTGGACATGGGAGCGCTCCTTTCACTCACGTCGTATTGTGTGCGATAATGGACGGGTGAGATGTCGTGGTTGACTTGAACCTCTCTCTGACATGCTCTTGTTCCTTTCTGTGGAATCGGTTCTCTTACTGGTGTCTCTTCTCACAGGATAGCAGCAGAGCGTTATGAGGAACGTTAAATGGGCGACTTATACTTGACATTGCTGGGTCCGCCAGAAGTGCGCCATGCCGATCAGCTGCTGCTGTTCTCTAACACGCAAGACCCTCTCTGAACAGTCCTGGCCAGAAGGGGACGCGAAGCAGGGCCGGGCAGCCCTGCGCATTACCCTGCGCCATCTGCGTCATCTGCTCTTTGAGGGCGCCGATGTTTCTCTTGTACCTCTGTGCTGGCTACTTCGGAAATCCGTTCCAGGTAAAGAGTGCTAATGATAGCTCTACCAGTGTTTTCCTTTGCCATCTACGTTCCAGATAGGGGTCGTTAAGGTTTCCTGCAGGACTATTTACGTCCTGATTTTGGAACGGATTTCCGAAGTAGCCAGCACAGGGAGCGCTGGCTGTGGTGGAAAACGGGCTGGGTTGCCACCCCTACCCCTGCGGCCCCCACCGAGCCCAAGCTGATCCCCATCGTGACCACCGCCGCTGTGTTCGATCCGGTCGAACTGGTCCAGGTCTACACCCATCGCTGGTCGGCGCAAGAGAATAGCCTGCGTGATTTCCTGATGAGCCTGGGACTGGACACCAACCACGGTTACGCCAAGCGTTCGGTGGAGAACTCGGAAGTGGCCAGGCGTCGGGCCGTGTTGGAACGGAAGCTGACCAAAGCCCGGCACCAGGCACAGGCGGCACGGGGGCGCCGAGCGCGAGCGGAAGCGCGTGCCGACAAGCTGGAGAAGCAGCTCAAACGGGAGCACGCCGAAGCAGCGCGGACGCTCGCCGCACGCATTCAGGCATGGGAGCAGCAAGGGATGTGGGAGGTGCTCCAGCGCGAAAAACGCGAGGCGTTCCAGCGGGAGACGGCAGCCAGGCTGGCCCCGCTGCAACAACGGAAACAGCGGCAGGGGACACCATCCGCGCAGCCTTTGCCACCTGCGAGCGGGCCTGCCAACGGGAGCGTGACCTGTTGCGGCAGTTGGAAGATTTGGCAACGAGCGAACGAACGATGTATGAACTGGACCACGCGAAAGACCAGGTAATGACCACGCTCAAGCTAGCCCTGGCCAATCTCGTCATGTGGACCAGGGACCATTACTTCCCTGCCACCTATGCGGCATCCGACCTGGCGTCGGCTGGCGCCGTTCTTCCGTCTGCCTGGTCGGATTGTGTGGGGCACAGACACGGTGCAGGTAGAACTGCGTCCGTTCAATGATCGTCGCCTCATGTGCGACCTGGCGGTGCTGTGTCAGCGGGTGGAAGCTGCCCAGCCTCGGTTGCCTGATGGGCAGCTGTTGGTGCTGCGCATTGCTGATACCTGTTGTCTCACTGTAACTGTGCAACAGAGGAGGGGGCGTGAATCCTGATCATGACAGGCATTCAGGCGATGCGTTTGGAGGGGAGTGCCAGGGTGTGCGGCCATTTCTTCGCGTGAGCGCCATTGCACCTCACCTGTGGGGCAAATAAGCTCTCCATCGCGGGTCAGGGGGTTCGAGCAAGAACCGCATGATCTCGAGAAACATCGCCCATGGGCGTTCGGCCCAGGAGTAGGTTGGTTGTGGGTCGCGCCGCATCAGCCAGATGGCAATCTGCAAGTGCCGCCAGAGGATGCGTGCTTCCGCCGTCTCATCTCCATCCAGGGGGGCGATCTCCCGATGACCCTCCAGCATGAACGGGACGGCGCGCAGCGGGATGCCCAGGAAATCCCAGGCGACATCGCCCCAGCCTGAACTACCCCAATCCACTACCGCCAGATACTCCAGGCTGCTGGGCTCGACCATCATGTTGGTGGTTTGGGAATCACCGTGTAAAAAGCGTTGCGGAAGGTCGGCCAGCGCGTAGGGTGCAAGCTGGTCTAACAGGCGTTCGAGCCAGTGTGCCTCCATCAGGGTAAAGAACCCAGCTTCCGCGAGTGTTGCTGGCGCGGCGCGTAGATCATCGCACTGGCCTACTTCCTCAGGCGGCAGCAGCGCTGGGGTGATGGAGGTATGGAGCCGCGCCAGATCCCTGCCCAGTGCCTGCCAGACGTTTGGGGTGGCTTCCGGTTCCAGATCGAGCAGCCCCAACGTTTCCCTGGCACCCGCTCATAGAGGGTATAGGGCACCGGCAGCAGGGTACAAGAGTCGTCAAAGAGGAGGATGGCCGGGGTATGGACTCCGGCAGCGCGTGCGGCGGGAACGACCTTTGCTTCTTTGTACGCCAGATTGATAATGTGGGGGTGATTGCGCGGAACGCGCAGAATGAGGGAGTCGCCGAAGCGATAAATCTTGTTGGTGATACCGATGTCTGGCAAGGGAGTGATCTGGCTGACCGACACATGCTGAGGCCTCGCAATGACAGCTAATGCCTCGGGAGGAATGGGTGGAAAATCGGGCAAGTGCATCACAAGAGCAACTCCTTACGTATCAACGCTGATCATGCGCAGCCCGTGAGGGCTACGTGGAGATGGAGAGTAACGACAGCCGGTGGGAATGAGTCACTGGCTCTGTCTACGACCATCAGCGCCTATCTGCCAATGGTGCTCTTGAGGAGAGCAAGGAGGTGCTTTTTTAGAGGCGCATCAGAGGCGGAGGGGCTGATGGGCGTGGCAGGAAGCGGATAGTCATCATCAGGCACCTCCTTTATTCGCGGCACACCACAGACCAAGCGTGAGGGGAAGAAGGTAAGGTCGGTGTGTCTGCTCGCATCTCAAGTATATCGCATGGCTGAGCGTTCCGTCAATGTGGTGGAGGCACTGTCTTTCTGCCAGGGATGGTGCCACCATGTGTCCACTAACGCTGCTCGGTCCATAACGGCCTCCTCTGTGGGCGGTTGCCCCAGAAGAGAACACACCTGCTCGTCTCAGTCTACCTGCGTGCGCCAGTCAGGTGGACAGAATCCCTGTATGTGTACTTTATACAGCGTGAGCGAATGAAAGCGGAAATAATGATTTCATAACACGCTGACGAGCTACCGGAGAGATTTGGGGAACAATGGGTACACATCCAGATGAGGGAGAGGATCGTGAAGGACTAAGAAAAGGCGGCTCTGATGAGCCGCCTGGACGAACTTTGAACGGGACAGAACACGTCCCCATGCAAGCACTACAAGGTGCGGCGTGTAAAGCCACCGCTCACGGCACGCAGGATCGCGATCAGGATACACGCGCCGATGAAAGCGATGATGATGGTTCCGATCAAGCCAGAGGCCCCTAGGCCGACCAGGCTGGCCAGGAAACCGCCGATGATGGCGCCGACAATACCCACGATGATATCGCCAACGATACCGTAGCCACCGCCACGCATTACCAGACTGGCCAGGAAGCCGGCAACCAAGCCGACCACAATCCACCAGAGGATGCCTGAGAGGCTAATATCTGCAAGAACTAAAGCTGCCATAGTTATATTCTCCTTCCGTTTCTCTGAGACACACATTTCTTCAAGTGCTGTGACTCAGGATGTGTTTGATAGCTGGTTGGATAAGCCTTGAAACACAGTTCCGTATTACCTATTTCTGTTATTAGCATAAACAAGATGATCAGATAATGCAAGTCAACAATAAAACATTAAGTGTGTTTTAATCTTTTGCTAATCTTGCTAACATTTCACAAATAATGAATTATGAATGCCTCTTGCGCTTGATCTCCTGGCTCCAAGGTGGCCGATTCTGTCGAAAATGGATAAGTAACCTTTTGCAGACTTCCTGCGTGTATAGGAAAGGTTTAATGACAGAGGTGCTTTCAGAGGTGAAAGGAGAAAACATCAATGACCACAACAGCGATTGAACGCTCAACGATGATCGCCGTTTTTACACACCATGAGCAAGCGAATAAAGCCATCGATGATCTTCGTCACGCTGGCTATAGTTATGACCAGATCAGGATGGTGCAGCGCGGATCGAACAGTTTTATGGAGAACTTCAAGAGTTTGTTTAGCCAGACGGCTGCCACTACAAGCTCGCCGGATGACTGGATGAAGATCGGCGTACCGGAGCAGGACGCGCGCAACTATCAAAGTGAACTGGATGCAGGTCGCAGCATTGTGCTTATCAAAGCCGTTGATAATCCAGAGCAGGCTCTCAGCATTATGCGTCAGAACGGGGCATATGATATTGTTTCTCACCTGAGAACTGCGCAGCCGACTGCGGCGCCAGGCACTGTAAATCCCAATGTTCAACCGGGAACCTACAATCCTGATGCTGCTCCAAGGACAAGTAATCCCGATGTTCCGCCGAGAACCTGAGAAACACAGCCCGGTCACGTTCAACCGGCACGCCAGATGCCCGAAACGTCTAAGCGTCGCGGGGATTCCAAAGGGTGGCTGTGAGGGGATTCCGAAGAGCGCCCACCAATCTTTGTAGGATAGAAAAGGAGTGAGAAGATGTTGAACAATCCTCCGATCTGGAATCAGATCCAGGGAAACTGGAAACAGCTTAGCGGTAGCGTGAAGCAGCGCTGGGGCCAACTGACGGACGATGATCTCACGCAGATCAATGGCAGCCGTGAGCAACTGGCCGGCAAGCTGCAGCAGCGCTACGGCATCACCCAGGCAGAAGCCAATCAGCAAATCGATGCCTGGTCCAACAAGCTCAAGTCCTAACGGTTGTGGGCCGCTGTGCTGGCTACTTCGGATATCCGTTCGAAAACAAGGTAGTAAACAGCAACATGAGCAGCTCCATTGCCATCTTCCCAAAGTGAAGATGGAGCAAGAAAGAATTCTGTTCGCGCCATCGGCGATGCATTTTTTGGAACGGATATCCGAAGTAGCCAGCACAGGAAATCGCGACGTGAGAGGACCTCACCTGCCCTTTCCGTGCTTGAGATTGAGTCGCTGAAGTAAAGAAAATCATTGCATTTCTTACAGGTCATTGATAAGATAGATAGGGATAAGGGACATAAACATTGCATTACAATCAGGGCTCGCAGTAGAGAGATCTATTACTGCGAGCCCTGGTAAAAGATGTTGCCAGAACTTCGAGGCTACTACTCTATTTTCTGCATACAGCAGGGTACAAAATGGGAAGGTCTAGGAAGACCAAGCTCAAGAACGAGAAAGACAAGAGTTATGGCTAGAGTGAGAATCGATGACACTATCAAAGCAAGTTTTCGCCAAGGGATCAGGCTGTTTTATGACACCCGTAAGACGAGAACATTGAAAGAGACATTTGAGCGAACACTTGTCCACTTCTTTCATCAAGGATGGGAATCTCGTAATGGTATGATGGTTCCTATTTTGCCTCCTGTGGATGAACTCCCAACGCTAGCACAGTTTCGGTATTGGTATGAAAAGGAGCATGGCATCAAGCGCCAATGATTGTATGTGAAGGCAAGCATATCTACCAGAAAGGGGAATAAAAGGCCGAAAAAAGTGCTTCGCTTTACCGTTTGTTCTTTCCCATTCCACAAATCTTAATCACCTTCAGACCTGTAAAAGGTAGCAAGCGGTTTATGGAGTAAATGCGCCAATCACTAGCAAGGCTTGCAATAAGACCTAACTATTACAAGCCTCACTAATGTGCTAGGACCTTCGAGTGTACAACTTTATTATCTGGTGTACAACTTTATTTTATGCCTACAACAATTATTGTAGAAGCAAAATAAAAGCGTTCCCAAAACTGGCACTGTTCACGCTCAAATGCATGAGCTTTATGTAAATGTATAGCATTCCCAAAACTGTTGCTCGGGCTCTTGAACGGGTAATACGGGCAAAATAAAAGCGTTCCCTGAGCCCTCTGTATTTCTGCAATCCGTGATGATTTGCTCTTACAAGATAACAGAGAATAGTGTTCACATACCCCTATTTCAGAAAAGATGGCCCAAGTAGCCAGTACAGGATAATTGAAGGGCTTTCCCAGTCGACCCACCAAGCACATTGCTGAAACAGGGTCATTCTAGAAGCTCTTCATTGCCCCCACATTGCACCTGAGCCATTGAATGAAACAATGTACACGAAGCATATCATCCGAGACCAAGAGTAAAGATTAATCGTCTATAGTGTGTCAATATAGTGTCCAGCAAGTATTCCATGTAGTATGTGGGGGGCGAGGGAGAGCATTTTTATGGTTACTAGAGGATATTGATTCTACCCCTATATGGGAGCACGCAATGTACTGCAAGGGGTGTGGAGATGCCAACACAGCGGGAAATAGCGTTTGTACCGTTTGTGCACAACCCATAGAACAGGACAGCGGTAAGACCGGGGATGAGTCTTTCCTGAACGGGCGTTATCGCATCCTCACGCAGGTGGGCACAGGTGGCTTCGGAGCCGTCTACAAAGCCAGGGATACCCTCTCCGCTGGACAGCGCACAGCTCTCATAGCGATCAAGCAGGTCAACCTGCGCGGGCTCACCCCACAGGAAATCATCGAGGCGACCGATGGCTTTCATCGCGAGGTGCAACTACTCTCCACCCTCGAACACGTCAACCTGCCGCGTATCTACGATTCTTTCACCGATCCCGAGCACTGGTACCTGGTGATGGACTTCATCGAAGGTGAGACGCTGGAGCAGTATCTGCAGAAAACCTCCCCGGGTTCCTCGCCTGCTCCAACGCGCTCCCTACCTCTTGACGAAGTGTTCAGTATTGCGCTCCAATTGTGCCACGTGTTGCACTACCTGCACACGTGCCAGCCGCCGATCATTTTCCGCGATCTCAAGCCTGCCAATGTCATGCGCACCCCCGAGGGGAACCTGTACCTGATCGACTTCGGCATCGCTCGCCGCTACAAGCCCGGGCAGGCGAAAGATACGATGCCCTTTGGCTCGCCGGGCTATGCCGCGCCAGAGCAATATGGCAAGGCGCAGACAACGCCCCAGAGCGATATCTACAGCCTGGGCGCGCTGCTGCACCAGCTGCTCTCGGGGGAGGATCCAGCCGAGACGCCGTTCCGCTTCGCGCCGCTGCGCCTCTATGGCACAGCGGGATTGGCCGAGGTGGAAGCGCTGATCATGCGAATGGTGGATATGGATCCGAGCAAAAGGCCGGCCAATACTGCTGAAGTCAAGGAAGAACTGCGGCGTATCGTCATGTTTCGCATGCTGCGCACACATGAGGAGCCGCGTCTCTGGCGACCTGGCCAGCCGCAAGACCTGCCCTCTGAGTTTCCTCCTCTGCCGTGGCGGACGATGGTCCCGGGGTCAGGGCAACAGCAGCAGCAAGTGCAGGCTCCACGGGCAGGTCCCTCCCGGCGCAAGGTCCTCCTCGGTGGCCTTTTAGCGGGCGCGGCCCTCGTGGCCGGTACAGAGGGTCTCGTATGGCTCCTGCAAAGGTCCGGTCCTCGTCCCCAACCCACCCGGCACCAGGCTCACCAGCTCGCCCAGGTCGTCTATCGCGGGCATGCCGGACTTGTGTGGTCCGTTGCCTGGTCGCCTGACAGTCAGTTTATTGCTTCGACAAGTAACGACAATACTGTGCAGGTCTGGCAGGCGGCGAATGGAGAGCGTGTTTCTGTTTATGATATCTCGAATTCTGTACATGATGCGGCGTGGTCACCCGATGACAGGCTCATTGCCTTTACTGATGGCGGTGCAGTGCAGGGGCGGAATACTTTCCCTGGCGATGGCGGCTCCCAGTTCTCCTATACTGTCGATCCGAAAGGTACCTGGTCTGTGGCGTGGTCACCCGATGGCGAACGCATTGCTGTAGGGGGCCTCAGCGGTGTAGAGATCCTGAATGTAGCTAACGGAGAGGTTGTCTTCAAGCACGACAAGACATATGCCGAGGTAACAGCGGTGACGTGGTCACCTGACGGCAGATATATCGCGTGGGTAAGCTCGGGCTACGATCTCGGGCTACAATCCCGTAACGGTACTGTAGAGGTGTGGGAGGTGGCAACGAATCGCCGCGCCTACATCTATCCTGGACCCAGAATAGACAACCCAGTTGCAGCAATAGCGTGGTCACCCGATGGCAAATATCTTGCTTCTGGGAGCTTCGGAGTAGTGCAGGTATGGGAGACGGCACGGTGGAGTGATCGCTATGTCATTATTGGCGAGCCTGTTCAGGTGGTGAACGCAGTGGCATGGTCACCGGATAGCAAACGCATTGCCTCGGCAGGATCACTTGACCCGACGGTGCAGGTGTTGGACGTTAGGGGTGGTGGGCATGTCTACACCTATGGCGGGCATACAATCGGTGTAGAGTCGCTGGCATGGTCGCCCAATGGCAAGCGTATCGCCTCGGGAGGTATAGATCACACGGTACAAGTGTGGGAACCCGAGGTGATTCCATGAGGCTGGTACTGCCCCACTCGGTGGAGGATAATTCAGACTTCTCGGCCAATCGCTTGACAGCACTGGTGACTCCCCTTATCCTTGCTTCTCAAGGAAGCTCTCTATGCTACCCATTCTCAACAGCGAGGATTCTGATGGCGCTTCATGTGTTCGTGTTTGTGTTCCTGCTCATGGTCTGCCTCTTCCTCTCTCTGGCGAGGCTCGGGCGTCTTGACTGGTTCCATCTCTGGCCTTCCTCCTCAAGAGCAGGAGCCAAGCGCACCACGGTGCAACGTCTGCTCAAGCCCCGCTCCCCAGACGATTGCCCCGCCTGTCGCCTCTCCTGCACCTACCCGTCTGTTGTAGGACCTTCTCATGCGCCTGTACGTCCCTGGTGCGAGGTCAAAAGCCGACGGGGAGCGCCCAAGCGGGTCAACACCGGAGGCTATGCCTGTCCCAATCAGCAGTGCCCCTACTACGGGAACACCGATACTCATATTCACGCCCTCGTTGGAGATGGCAAGCATGGGCATGCCGAGCGCATCCAGACCTTTCGAGGTCCTGCCTGTCACAGCACATTCAGTGCTCGACGCGACACTCCCTTGTATCGTCTGAAAACCCCCTCCCACCAGGTCGCCATAGTGCTGGCTGCGCTGGCCGAAGGACTGGATCCTTCCGCCGCAGAGCGGGTCTTCGGCTACCGGCAAGCGACGATCAACACCTGGCTGTCGCGTGCTGGCGAGCATGCTCAGACCTTGCACGAGCGTTTCTTTCGCACTCTTCAGCTTCCGTACCTCCAGTTAGACGAACTGCGCACCAGACTTCGGAGCTACAAACAGGTGCTCTGGCTGTGGCTGGCGATTGATCCCCTCACCAAGATTGTTCCTGTGCTTGAGCTCGGCCCCCGCACACAAACCATGGCCCATCGGCTCGTCCACTCGCTGCGACAGATCCTGGCCGCCTTTCTGCGTCCCCCTTTTCACCAGTGATGGGTTAAATCTGTACTTCTATGCCCTCACCGCCCACTTTGGCCAGTGGCTTGCATTGGGTCGTCGAGGATGCAACGTGCGCCGGTGGCAGGTGGAGGCAAGCTTGATCTATGGCCAGGTGAAGAAAAGCTGACCTTTGGCGCAAGCTGGTACAGGTCAAGCACATGATGCGCCTTGGCACAGAGGACGCTCTCAAAGTCGTCTTACAGGGACTGGGCCTCTCTGGACGGCTCAACACCGCCTTTATCGAACGGGTGAATCTGACCATCCGCCATGGAATAGCCGCGCTGGCTCGTCGTACCTGGGCGACGGCGCAGCAGTCCCAACACCTGCTCGCCCATCTCGAGTGGTGGCGCGCCTACTATCATTTTGTACGTCCCCATGCTGCGCTGCGAGTAGCACTCGTGCAGCCACAGGCACGAGAAGGCAAACGTCTGGCGCAACGGTACCGACAGCGTACGCCAGCTATGGCAGCGAGAAGAACCACCAGACGGTGGACCGTGCCGGAAGTGCTCTCTCTCCCCTTACCGAGAGCACTATGCCTCGAGCAGTGAGCGTACATGAAGCGAGGGGAAGCCTCGCGAAATGGCGGTGGACGGCGGGGGAAAAATGAAAGCAAGGGAGAAACACGAAAATCGACAAGAGGAAGCAGCCTCCCAGTCCAGTCGAATGAGAGAAAAATGAGCTCTAGAGGCTTTCGCTGGGGTTCGTCGAATTCTCCACCATGTCCCATGGCTGGACCACCCCGCGCGAGGATGTTTTCGCCTCACGCGAAGTGAAAGCCGCTGGAATGGTGCCTTGCGCGCACCAATCTTCCTACCAGGCCCCAGAGAGACCGCCATCAACAACCACGGAAGCTCCATAGGCTGGAAGTCAGAACTGGTGGCGGGTGTGGCTGAAAGGGTCGCCTTTGCCGTGCGCGTAGACCTTCGTGGGCTTGACCTCGAACACGAGGATCGAATAGGGGAGAACCTTGTGTTCCTCTTCATCATAGTGGTAAAAGTAGCCGTCGCGTACCTCGTGTTTCCAGCGTCCGTCCCACTTGGTAGCCCACACCGAGGCTAAGCGTTCGAGCGTACCCTGGTCGGCGATCCGGACGGCGTCGCCTTCGACCACGACGTCCAGCCCTGTGTTCCAGGTGTTGCAGCCAGTCGTCAAAATCACGTGCGGGTTCGCCCGCATGTTGATGGCCTTCTGTTCGGTCTCAGCAGTGCTGAAGTAGAGTGCCCCGTCGTGCCACACGCCCACGACCGGCGTGACGTGGGGGCGACCGTCGGCCCGCACTGTCGCGAGCCAGAACAGTTCGGCGGTTTCAAGCACACGGCGTGTTTCCTCCCATGAGGTAGCAACGGCCCTCGGATCGCTGTATCGCGGGTCAATGGTTGTAATCGGTTCGTTCATGAGAAAACTCCTTTAAACGCTTTTATGGCGAACTTGGTAGCAGAGGAGAACATTGTCGGAGTCCTCCCACTTGCGAATGTCGATGAGCCGAAGCGACACGTCCGGCTTGCCCTCGAAGACCGAGACCCCTTCGCCTAAGATAACATTGCCGATCATCAGATGGATCTCATCAACCAGATCATGAGCCAACAGATCGTTCCAGAGCGTCCTGCTCCCGGTAATCAGAATGTCTTTGCCTGGTTGGCGTTTGAGTTCGGCAATCTGCTGGTAAGCGCATCTGCACACCTGACGATACGGACATCGGGCCAGTTTCCTGTCAACGTATCTGAAACGACGATGGTGGGCAAAGACTCTCCCGCCTGGCTGATTTCTCGTTGTCCGGGGGTCCACTTTTCAGAGGTGGGATCTTTGGCGACCTCTGGCCAGAAACTGTTGAACAACTGGAAGGAAACACGGCCCACAAGGGTCATGTCAGCGGCACGCAGCCGTTCGGCCGTATACGTGTCGAAGACGCCACCTATCACTGGGAACAGGACCGAGACATCGTTATCCGGTCCTGTGTGATACCCATCCAGTGAAATAATGTTGAAGACAATGATTTTACGCATGAGAGCGCTCCTTTTTCCGTTGGTCACTTAGAGGCCCTTGTTGAGGAGCATAGCATGCAGAGCCGAAGAAAACTTCTTCTCTCTTGCTCACATCCTCGGCCCGACTCTTGCCTCTTAAAGATCAGCCGACGCGCCTCTGCCTGGCTTGACGAAAGCCTGGCATGGGTGCTGACGGAAGTCGCTCTCCTACGAATGTACAACAAGTGCGTGCAACAGCCCGCTGGCTTTCGCCATTTTACGGAGGTCTGCGAGGTCGATTCCCCTGTTTCGCGCCGATTTCCTCCCATTCGCCTCAAGAATCGTCGAACATTCGCGCTATTTACCAGGTCATTTCGAGCGTGGCTGTTTGCCAGCTTGGACTTCCCACGGGTGTATACGACCCAGAACCGAGGTAAGTGTAAAAGTAGGACAGAGGCAGGGAGCGTTGAACTGTGCAACAAGGGGCCGGTTACCATCTGGCTGGACAGCGCGGATGTATAGAGTGCTGAGATTATCGCTGGACCTGATTCACTGGTTGGTGGACGCGTTGTTTGCGAGAATGCGATAAAACGCGCGCGCCGTTTGCTCAAACAGTTCAGGTGCTTTCCATCTTGCATAGGCTTCGGGTAGCTGCTCTCTCACAAGGTCATCTGCCAGGCCTTCACGCTTGATCACCGCTCTGGCTGTTTCCCATAACCACGTGAGATACTGCCGTAGCAGCGTCACATCCTCACGTGTCCCCAATGGTCCGTGCCCCGGCACAACAGCGTCCGTTTTCAGTTCTTCCATCCGAGCCAGGATGCTGATCCATGTCTCTGGCTGGTCGTGCCACATGGAAGGATGCATCTGTGTGAACAAAAGGTCGCCTGTGAACAGGATATGATCTTGGGGCAGATACAGGAACGCATCGCTCTCTGTGTGCCCACCGCCTAAACAGCGTAGTTCAATGGATCGCGCCGGTCCGTGCAGGTCCAGTCTGTGTTCGAAGGTGAAATTGGGTAAGCGCAGTTCCAGGGTGGGAAGTGCGTGCAGCAGAGCACGAGTCGTTTCAAGATCCAGAGCCATTTGCTGGCGTCTGTCCTCGTTCGTTTCGGCCGCTAGCTTCTTCTCATCTTCGTGTACTTCCTCAGCCAGGTGCTCTCTTGCCCAATTCAAAAAGCCGTTGCCGCGTTCGATCAGCAACTCACGCGTTCTGCTGGTAGAGATAATTGTCGTTGCAGGGGCGAACACCTGGTTGCCATTGACATGATCGGCGTTATAGTGGCTATTCACGATGTAGACTACAGCATGGCCTGTTAGTTGCTCCGCTGCTGTAAGTAAGTCCTGACTGGCCTCGGGAGTCCAGAACGTATCAAAAACCAGGGCCCGGTCGCCCAGATCAACAATGCCTGCATTACACATCGCACCACCGCCATCAATTGCCAGCGCTGCGTACACCCCCTCCGCCAGCTTCTCCAGGCGAAAATGTTTTGATGTCGGCAGTTGTGTTTCTGTCACCATACGTCTTCTCCTCATCTTATAAAAATAGTCTCTTCTGTATGATGGCATTGTACATTGCCCCATTGTTCCCACGCCTCACAAAAATCTGGGCAGACGCCGCCTACCGAGGACCGAAACTGGCTGCCTGGTGCCCGCGCCGAGGGCGGTTGGGAACGCGCACGTCGTGGAACATGCCCTTGGCCAGCGTGGTTTCAGCGTCCAGCCTCGCCAATGGGTGGTGGAACGCTCACTCTCCTAGATTTCTTGTAATAGGCGCTTGAGTAAAGATTACGAGCGGAACGTTCAATAAAGTCGAAACACTGCTCCTGTGTGGCAATGATTCGGCTGCTCCTCGCTCGTTTGGCGCGGCATCTACGAACCCGTTCCCACACACCCCGTTAGGGAGTAAACCGTTTCCAATGGCCTTCGGAGACAACTGAGACTTCGCCATCGATCACTGTGATGGCGGTCTGATCGTCGATCGCATACGCCGGTACTGGTATCCCGGCGGCCCACTTCTCGATGTTGGCCAAAGAGGTATCCGGCATGTCTTCGCAATCCAGGTGCGGATACAGCGTGAAGTCGACCAGTCCCAGCGCCCTGTCGGCTCCAAGCCCCATATCGCTACCTGAGGGCACGAACTGCAGGTCGAACTCTGCGTCGCAGTTGTAGGGGGTCACCACGATGCTTCCGGCGCTGCACCCCACGTAGACGGACTCGGGAAGCTCCGGCAAGAGGTCTGCCAGACCCGACTGCCGCATCCAATAACACAGATACAGGACATCGCCGCCCCACACCAACAGGGCGTCGGTCTCCCGGACCATGGGGACCCAACTCTCTTCCTTGATGCTGGGCAGCGCGGTGAGTTCCAGTACCCCCATCGACTTCCAGCCCAAACCGCAGAAGGGGCTCTTGGCCTTTCCACAGATCGCCTCCCACGCCATGCCGGCACCGCCGGGGAAGGGGTAGATCGCAGTGGGAATGACGAGAGCGCTGGACTCGGCGATCGGTTTGCCCAGGAGGTCGACCAGCGCGTCACGGATACTGGTGTTGCTGATGCCACCCGAGGTGAGAAGATACTTCATGATGCCTCTCCTAATGTACACCTGGTCAAGACGTTGCAGATCGGCGAAGAAAGAAACCAGTCTACACGCCCTGACGAAATCCTTCCTCAATCGAGGTAATGTGCTCGGTCGCATGCCCCGCTCTCCCGGCAAACAAGTCGCCAGCGGCCCCGTCACCGACGACGGTGGGCACCGGAGCGGCCAGCTGATCATCGGTGAACTGGTGCAGGAGGTCCAGGGTGTCCTGCCGCGCCGCCAGGAAATCCGCTGCCAGCAGCTCCATACGGTCGTCATGGTGCGCGTCCACATAGGCTTGATTGACGCTGGCGACGGCCAGCTCCAGCCGCTCCTGCTCCTCCGGGGTCAGCGCGTCCCAA
>WNGK01004955.1_pt1 | contig 14661 bp, 14 predicted proteins | sample 5400601 | NCBI WGS metagenome assembly WNGK01 (sample SAMN13153376, study PRJNA577476) | soil metagenome | isolation source: 60 cm soil or saprolite under Garry oak tree replicate 1 | place: USA:California | collected 2016-06-15 | reverse complement strand
TGGAGATGGTGATGCCGGGAGACAACATCGAGATGACGGTGGAACTGATCCAGCCAGTGGCCATGGAAGAGGGTGTCACCTTTGCCATTCGTGAGGGGGGACGCACCGTTGGTGCTGGCATCTGCACCAGGGTCGAAAATTAAAAGTAGGGTGTATCCTTAAGGATATCATCTGTAGGGATGTCAATGTATGTAGGGGCGTAGTAAATTGCGCCCTCTGATAGAATATATCAAACCAGGTGGGCGCAGTAGATTGTGCTCCTCTATACGTATCTGTACATCCTATCTAAGGAAGGCAGAAGGACATGGCCAGTAAAGGTAAAGAGAACCGTATTGTTGCGACGCTGGCTTGCACAGTTTGCAAACATCGCAACTATTCCACGTCGAAGAACAAGAAGAATAATCCAGAGCGTCTGGAACTGAGAAAATTCTGTTCTACCTGTCGGGTGCATACGGTTCATCGCGAAACCAAGTAGACAGGATAATCGTATCGCCAGGTATGATCACTACTGATCGAGAAAGGTACTACCTTGCATCACTGCTGACTTGAAAAGCAGTCTCGATGCAGTGATACAAGGTAGAACGTGGCAAATAAAATGGCCGACAAAAAGAGAAACGCTAGCCAGAGCCAAGTTGCTGAACCCAAGGAGCGCGGCGGCGAGAATAGGAGCGAGAAAGCGGTGGCACGCGAACGAGATGCTCGCAGAGAGCGTGAGCAGCGCTCTACCAAACGCGACAGCAAGCAATCGCCCGGCTGGTTTGCAAGATTACGCAACAGAAGTGCCGTCAAGTTTGTGCTTGAGGCATACCGCGAACTGCGCTATAAAGTTACGTGGCCAACCTTCCAGGAGGCTCGTAACATGACTATCATAGTCATCCTATTGTCAGCTGCAGTCTCGCTGGTGTTGTTTTTAGCAGACATAGGTCTTTTCAGGCTCTTCCAACTGATTAGCGGCCACTAGACCTCGCAAGGCACTGTTGCGATGAGGGAAAATACTGTGGTTACTGAACATACCAATGATACCGAACAACCATCGCCGGAACAAGCAGAGTCTGGAGCAGCGCAGGATGAGCGCCGCTGGTACGCCATCCACACGTACTCTGGGTATGAGAACAAAGTAAAGAGCCATCTCGAGGCGCGCATCAGTTCAATGGATATGCGCAACAAAATCTTCCGGGTCATCGTGCCTATGGAAGAAGAGGTCGAGATCAAGCAGGGCCAACGGCGGACGGTGCAGCGTAAAGTCTTCCCCGGATATGTGCTGGTGGAGATGGTGATGAGCGATGAAGCCTGGTATGTTGTACGTAACACGCCTGGTGTCACCAGCTTCGTTGGTTCCGGCACACGTCCCGTCCCGCTACAGGACCACGAGATGAAATCGATCCTGAAGCAGGCGACGAAAGAAACCGAAAAACCGAAGGCCAAGATCAGTTTCGCCAAAGGCCAGAGTGTGCGTGTCATCGATGGACCGTTCACCGAATTTATTGGCACAGTCAGCGAGATCAACATGGACCGCAACAAAGTGACGGTGCTGGTTTCGTTTTTCGGTCGAGAGACACCGGTCGTCCTGGATTTCCTCCAGGTCGAGAAAATCTAACCTGAACTTGAGGAGTTTGAAAACAATATGGCAAAACGTGTCAAGGCTGTAGTAAGGCTACAGATACCGGCAGGGAAGGCCAATCCCGCGCCCCCCATCGGTACCGCGCTTGGTCCCCAGGGCGTCAATATCATGGCGTTCTGTAAGGAGTACAACGAGCGTACCGCGGGTCAGGTAGGGATGATAATCCCGGCTGAAATTACAATTTATGAAGATCGTTCGTTTACATTTATTACCAAAACTCCACCCGTAACCGACCTGTTGAAGAAGGCTGCCGGAGTGGAAAAGGGGTCGGCGGTCCCCAATAAAACCAAGGTTGGCTCGATTAACCGGGCCAGACTGCGCGAGATCGCTGAACTCAAGATGAAAGACCTCAACGTGATCGATATTGAAGGCGCTGAGAGCATGGTCGAAGGAACAGCTCGCAGTATGGGGATCACGTTAGTAGATTCCTAGCCGACTGTCTGAGCGGAGCTAGAACGCAGTTCATGCCTTTCCGACTGCCTGACGCGCAGCGTAGAACGCCGTTCGTTGGCAGTCGGAATAAGGACCCAGTTGACAGTCGGAATAAGGACCCAAGTAAGACTGCCCGCAAGTCACTGCGGTTATATTGCCACAAGGAGGGCGAAAACAAATAGTATGGCAAAACATGGAAAAAAATACCTGGAGGCGCTGAAGCTCGTTGAAGATGGCAAGCTCTATCAGCCCCAGGAAGCTGTTTCACTCCTCAAGAAAATGAACTACGTGAAGTTCGATCCTACCCTCGAAGTTCACATGAGGCTTGGCGTTGATCCTCGCCATGCCGACCAGATGGTGCGTGGTGTCGCTATGTTGCCCGCGGGAACCGGCAGAGAAGTCAAGGTGCTGGTGTTCGCGCAGGGTGAGAAAGTAGCTGAAGCGGAAGCCGCAGGCGCGGATTTTGTCGGCCTGGATGACCTCATCAAACAGATCGAGGCCGACTGGACTGGCTTTGATGTCGCCATTGCGACCCCGGATGTCATGGGCAAAGTTGGCCGCCTTGGTAAAAAGCTCGGCCCGCGCGGTCTGATGCCCAGTCCCAAAGCTGGAACGATTACCTTTGATATTGCCAAAACTGTGCGCGATGTCAAAGCTGGCCGTGTCGAATTTAAAGTGGATAAAACCTCCCTGCTGCATATCCCGGCAGGTAAATTGTCCTTTAGTGAAGATGCATTGATGGCAAATCTCACATCCGTAGTTGATGCGGTTGTACGCGCCAGGCCAACCGGCGCCAAAGGCACCTATATCAAGAGCTTCGTGCTTTCATCCACCATGTCGCCCAGCATCCGGCTCGATGTCGCTGCTGCCACGGCATTGAAACCAGTCTAAACAATTGAGGCGTTTTCATTGTAGGGACGCGATTTATCGCGTCCACCTAGACACACCTTGAACCAGGGTCTGGACGCGATAATCGCGTCCCTACAACAGAATAAAATCCAACCGAAGACAGCAAGTATGCCGCAAGGCATGTAAATGGCACCGCGGGTGCCGGCTTGCCGAGGAGATAGCGCAATTCACCCAGCTATATCGAGCGTGACCTGAAATCACAGCCATGCTCCGCCAGAGTGAACCAGGCAGAATCTTTCGCGGCCTTCGGAAATCAACCGGGGGCCGATTTTTGTAGGGGCGACCCTCGCGGTCGCCCTGGAACCCCTTACTTCGGAAATCAACCGGGGGCCGATTTTTGTAGGGGCGACCCTTGCGGTCGCCCTGGAACCCCTATCTTCCCAGGAAAGGAGGGAGAACACATATGCCTACACCCGCAAAGGCAAAAGTCATTGATGAATTGACCGATAAGTTGGGCCGCGCGTCAGTCACCATACTGGTGCAGACCCAGGGCTTGAAGGTCAAAGATATGAACGACCTGCGCAATAAAATGCGCGCCGCCAGGCTAGAGTTCCGGATTGCTAAAAACACGCTCCTGCGTATTGCTTCTGAACGGAACAATATGACAGAGCTGGATAAAAGCATCTTCAACGGTCAGACTGCCGTCGCGCTCGGCTACGACGATGAGATAGCTGCCGCCAAAGCAATAGCTGACTACGTGCGCACATCGAAAATTGTTGTGTTGAAAGCGGGCATCCTCGGTGGCCGCGCATTGACTGCTCAACAGGTCGAGAATCTCGCCAGGATGCCAGGCGGGAAAAATTACGCCAAGGCCCAGGCCGTTGGCGTCATCCAGGGACCACTGGCAACAACCTATAGTTTGCTCACCGCGCCCATGCGCGATCTTTGTTACGTCATTCAAGCACGCGCAGAACAACTGCAAGAGCATGAGTAATTTTAAGGAGAAAGGAAAACCATGTCCGTAGATAACATTATTGCCGAAATTGAAAAGCTGAACGTACTGGAACTGGTCGAGTTGACCAAGACGCTCCAGGAGAAGTGGGGCGTAAGCGCGGCCCCTGTGGCTGCCGCAGGCCCAGCAGTCGCCGCCCCTGCCGAAGCCGCGCCCGCGCCAGTTCCTGAAGAGCAGACCGAGTTTGATGCCATCCTTTCCGAGGTTGGCCCGAACAAGATCAACGTCATCAAAGTCGTGCGCGAGCTCACCGGCCTTGGCCTGAAAGAGGCGAAAGCCGTCGTTGACGAGGCCCCCAAGCCCATCAAAGAAGCCGTCTCTAAAGAAGAGGCCCAGAAGGTCGCCGATAAAATGGCCGAAGTTGGCGCCAAAGTCACCATCAAGTAGGGACGCGATTTATCGCGTCCACAAATTTATCGCGTCCACAAAGGGAATACTTCCTTTCCGACTGCCTGACGTGAAGCGTAGAACGCAGTGCGTCTGGTTGTTGGGCAGTCGGAATAAGGGAATTGCGTCCAGGTTGCTAAGCATGCTATAATGCAACCTGGAAGTTCCCTTTGCTCAACCTGGCACATAGGAGGTGTAAAAAACGTGCCGTTAAGTCTCGAAGAAAAAGCGGAAATCATTGCTGATGCCCGCGTTCACGAAACCGATACCGGATCGCCGGAGGTACAGGTATCCATCCTGACCAAACGCATCAACCAGCTAACAGAACATCTCAAGGTACATAAGCATGATCTGCATTCGCGCCGTGGATTGTTGATGTTAGTTGGTCAGCGCCGCCGACTTCTGGCCTATCTCAGCAGGAAAAGCCCGGAGCGCTACCGCGCGTTAATTGCGAAACTTGGCTTGCGCCACTAATAATAGAATTGTTGGGTGCGGTCGGCTCTTTAGAGTATGGCAACCGGCCGCTGCTCTAGTATTCTCCCACCTGATAGACAGGCATGTGCATCGTGTTGAAGAGAGATTGAGACGACGAAAAACATCCGACGTATTTCAAAGGAAATTCCGCATTCAATAATCGACGCACACTCGGAACCGCAGGAAACAGAGAAGACAGAAGGTTCTTCGCAATTTCAGACCCACGACAGAGAGAAGAAGTGTAACGTATAAGAACAAGCGAGCAGGGGAACGCAGTAAAGCAAAACAGGCGTAATCGCTGAGCCTGTAAGAAATGTATTGTAGGGGCGACCATCGCGGTCCCCCTGAGGTCAAAAGCCCCTTGAGTACTATGGCAAACACAGGCCAGAACTTTATCCACAGGGGTAGTGTAGGGACCCGATTTATCGCGTCCATTCGGAGGAACTATGATTCACCGTCAAGAAGCTGTCATCGGTGGCCGGGTCATGAGCATAGAGACCGGTCGCGTGGCAGAGCAAGCCAATGGCGCGGTGTTAGTGCGCTATGGCGACACCGTCATCCTCGCCACCGTTGTTGGCAGTAATGAACCACGAGAAGGTATCGATTTTTTCCCGTTAACTGTTGATGTAGAAGAACGTATGTATGCCGCCGGAAAAATCCCTGGCGGATTTATCAAGCGCGAGGGACGCGCTTCAGAGCACGCTATCCTTGCCTGCCGCCTTGCTGATCGCCCTCTTCGTCCACTGTTCCCCAAAGGGTATCGTAACGATGTACAGATCGTCATCACCGTGCTCTCGGCTGACCAGGAAAACGATTCCGACATCATGGGCATCGTAGGGGCATCGGCGGCTCTCTCCGTCTCCGATATTCCTTTCGCCGGACCGGTTGGCGCCGTGCGCGTCGGCTATATCGATGATCAGCTGGTGATCAATCCGTTGGAGTCGCAGCTGCCCAACTCGCGCCTTGATCTTTCCATCGCAGGCACCTCGGATGCCGTCATGATGGTTGAGGCTGGCGCGAAAGAACTTCCTGAAGAGATGATGCTCGAAGCCGTGCGCTTCGGCCAGGAAGCCTTGCAAGATATCATCAAAATGCAAGAAAAACTCACGCAGGCCGTCAATATCGCCAAGCGATCCTTTGAGGCCCCGGCGGCTGACCAGGACCTGCGCAGCAAAGTCGCCGCCTTTGTGCTGCCGCGTTTTGAAGCGGCGGTCAATAATCCCAACAAGGCTATCCGTTCAGCCGCGCTCAATGCAGTGCAGGGCGAGCTGATCGCCGCGCTCGGCGCGGAGTACCCGGATCGTTTGAAGGACATCATCTCCTTCTACGAAAAGGAGCTGAAAGCGTATGTGCGCAACAACATTCTGGACAACGGCGTGCGTCCTGATGGACGTGACCTCAAGACCATTCGCCCCATCAGTTGTGAAGTAGGGCTGCTACCGCGCACACATGGCTCCGCCATCTTCACACGCGGGCAGACCCAGGTGCTCAGCGTCATTACGCTTGGCTCTCCTGGCGAGGAGCAGATCCTCGACGGCCTGGGTTCCGGCGAAAGCAAGCGCTTCATGCACCACTACAACTTCCCACCGTTCTCAACCGGTGAGAGCAAGCCCTTACGCGGCCCGGGACGACGTGAGATCGGCCATGGCGCGCTCGCAGAACGCGCAGTCGCTGCGGTCATCCCCACGCAGGCTGAATTCCCGTATACCATTCGCGCTGTCTCCGACGTGCTCTCGTCCAACGGCTCGACCTCGATGGGTTCTGTGTGCGGCACCACCCTCGCCTTAATGGATGCCGGTGTGCCCATCCACGCTCCTGTTGCGGGCGTAGCCATGGGCCTCATCACCGGTGAAGGTGAGCGCGCGGGCAAATGGGCCGTGCTGTCCGACATTCAGGGCATCGAAGACGCCCTGGGTGACATGGACTTCAAAGTCGCTGGAACGGCTGACGGTGTGACCGCCCTGCAAATGGACATCAAAGTCAAAGGCATCACCTACGAGATCATGGCCAGAGCCTTAGAGCAGGCGCGCGAAGGCCGCATGTTCATCATGGAAAAAATGCTCGACACCATCGACGCCCCCCGCGAAGAGCTGTCGGATTACGCCCCGCGTATCCAGACCATCAAAATTAACCCTGAAAAGATCGGCGCCGTCATCGGCCCAGGCGGAAAGATGATCCGCAAGATTCAGGAGGAGAGCGGCGCGAAGATCGATATCGAGGATGATGGCTCCGTCAACATCTCCGCTACCTCCGGTGAGGCCATGCAGCATGCTATGGATGCCGTGCGTGCCTTAACTGAAGAGGTGGAGGTTGGCCGCATCTATACCGGCACCGTGCGCCGCCTCGTCGATTTCGGCGCATTCGTGGAAATCCTGCCCAGCAAAGAAGGCCTCGTGCGCACCTCGCAGCTAGCGGACTACCAGGTGAATCGCCCCGAAGACGTGGTCTCGGTCGGCGACGAAATCACCGTCATGGTGGTCGAAGTCGATCAACAGGGACGCATCAATCTATCACGCCGCGCTGCCTTGAGCGGCGAAATGCCCAGCGCCGCCGAGTTGGACAGCGAACGCGGCGGACGTGGCGGATATGGCGGCCCTGGTCGCGGTGGCATGGGACGCCCCGGCAGCTACGGGAATCGTCCTCCACGTGAAGGTTCAATGCCCAATCGTGGCCCTGGCGGTTACGGAGATCGCGATCGCTCCGGCGGTGGCTACGGAGACCGCGGCGGTTACAGTGATCGCGGCAATCGCCCCGGCGGTGGTGGCTATGGAGATCGCGGTGGCAGCGGCGGTGGTTTTGGTGGCCAGCGCCGTCCAATGGGTCCTGGTTCCAACAACCCTGGTCGCGGTCCCGGAGGTCCTGGTGGCCCACGCCGTGATAGCGGCTTTGGTCAGCGTCCCCCGGAGCGCCGCTGGTAATCGCAAAATGAGCGTGAAGAGAGGGGGGCGACCGCAAAGGTCGCCTCTCTGCCTTGTTGTATGCTACAAAAATAAAAAACATTATTTGGGAAAGAGGGTAATATGTCGCCCGAGGAGATCTTAAAGGAGATAGCCGCGGAGGTCTCTGTATGCACTAAATGTGATCTCAGTAAAGGCCGCACAAAGGCTGTTCCCGGCGAGGGAAATCCACATGCTAAAATCTTTTTTATTGGCGAAGGCCCAGGATTCCATGAAGATAGACAAGGTCGCCCATTCGTTGGTCCCGCCGGGCAATTTCTAGACGAGCTCCTGGCGAGCATCAACCTCAAACGAGCGGACGTCTTTATCACTAACGTTGTCAAATGCCGCCCGCCTGGCAACCGCGACCCGGAGCCAGTAGAGATCGCCGCCTGCAACGACTATCTTGACCGGCAAATCGCCGCCATCAATCCGCCGGTCATCGTCACCCTGGGCCGCCATTCTATGGCGAAATTCTTTGGCAACGAAAAAATCAGCGTCATCCATGGCCGAGCGCGCAAGATCGACGGGCGCATCTGCATCGCTATGTATCATCCCGCCGCCGGTTTGCACCAGGCCAGCCTCAAAGACACCATTCGCGCCGACTTCAAAAAAATACCCGTCATTATCGCCGAAGCCGAGCGCATGGCAGCTGAAGGCAATCAGAAAGCCGAACCCCCCAAAGCCAAAGAGGAACCGCCTCAACAAATGTCGTTGTTCTAATCAAGCGCAGCGCAAGCCGGACGCCTCTTGTGGGCGCCCGGTTCAGTCAATTTGTGGCGGAGGGTTATATGAGCCTGGATGAGCGAACTGCTGGACACTGCGCGTATCTGCTCACCTGCCCTATCTGTCATTCCTCCTTTATGCAGGTTGATCAGACACTCAAATGTGCGAACGCGCACTCCTTCGATATCGCTAGAGAAGGATATGTCAACCTGCTTCTTCAAAAACGCCCCGGCGATACAAAAGAAATGCTGAGGGCGCGCAGGGACTTTCTGGAGCATGGGCTGTATTCACCCGTATCTGCTAGAGTGAATGACCTCGTTCGTACCCATCTACAGCCGGTTTCAGGTCCTCTGCATATCCTTGATGCTGGCTGCGGCGAAGGCTATTATCTCGCTCGCCTGCAGCGCGCCCTTGCTTCCCAACCGCACAACTGCTATATCGGCATGGATAGCTCGAAAGAAGCAGCAAGGATGGCTGCTAAGCGCTATTCGCCTGTCCTCTTCGTCGTGGCCGATATAAAGCAGCGCTTGCCGCTTGCAGATGCCAGTATCCATGCCATCCTGAACATCTTCGCTCCCAGGAATCCAGGCGAGTTTGCGCGTATCACCGCCGCCGGGAGCATGCTGATCGTTGTAATCCCCGGCCCTCAACACCTCCTGCGCCTGCGTACAGAGCTTCGACTATTGAATATCGAGGAGCAGAAGCAGCAACATGTAAAGGAGCAGTTTGCGGACCAGCTTGCATTCGTCATATCTTCCACCATCTCATACCCCGTGCATTTGAACCGCCACCAGGTCGAGCAGCTCGTAATCATGACCCCCAATTACTGGCACCAATCGCACGAGCTGCACCAGGCAATTCTGAACATCGAAGAGATCGAGACAGAAGTAGAATGTACTGCGCTGGTATTCCGGCGAAAATGACAATAAGATCGCTATCTCCTTGCTTATGTTGGAGGAGTCATCTATACTCATGATAGGGAGCGTGTTCTTCAATTTCAGGAGGCGTGTATATGCAAGCACACATCAAGAGACTCTCCTACCTCGGATTATTCGCTCTGTTGCTGGCCCTCGTCATCGCCTTTAACCCTCTCTCGACGAAAGCCGCTCATGCGTATTCGACCTGGACAGGGAAAACAACATCCTGGTCGAATGTGCGCACGGGACCGAGTACAGGCTACAGGATTGTGACTGTCTATGCTCCCAACACAGTCGTCAGTGTGTACGCCACAGTCTCCGGTCAAGTCATCTGGGGAGGCATCTCCAGCTGGTATCGTATTTCCAGCCTTAGCAATAGTCCTTTGTATATTTATGGTGGGCTGATTGTCCAAACCAGCGCCAGAGGCGGTGGCCCTTCACCCTCACCTTCACCCTCGCCTTCGCCACAGGGCAAGGAGATCGTAGTCAGCCTCTCTCACCAGTGGATGTGGGCATACCAGAATGGCAAGCTGGTCTTCAACTCGTCGGTCATAACCGGGCGACCGGCGCTGCCAACCCCTACGGGCACCTATCACGTCTTTTTGAAGCTCCATCCTACCTGGTTCTACTCACCCTGGCCATCTGGCTCGCCGTACTGGTACCCGCCAACCTTCATCAACTTCGCGCTGGAATGGAGGGCGGGTGGCTTCTTTCTGCACGATTCCTGGTGGCACACGGTGTATGGACCTGGCGACAACCTGTGGCACTATGATCCCAAATATGGCTGGCAGTGGGGTACGCACGGCTGTGTAGCCATGCCGCTCAACGCCGCTGCCTGGCTGTATAACTGGGCGCCCATTGGCACAACTGTGCAGGTCAACCCGTAGCGCGTCTTTTCGCACACAAAGATAAGGGCGACCCTCTCTCTCGGTCGCCCAATCCGCACGTCCATAGGGACGAGGGTGGATGATGTGGGGCTGGGAGGGCCTTTATGGTCGCCCGCGTACCTGTCCCTCTGGTTCGAATCTTGCGGGAACACGACCCCACCCCACCCCGCGGGCGACCATAAAGGCCCTCCCTTCCGCTCCCTTCCGCTCTCGCCCCTACGGGTGTTGATGGTCTTATTCAGCCGCAGTTGCCCCTACTACGAATGCATCCACCTCGCGAATCTTGCCCCGCCAGTAGGGCACCTTGATCTTATGGCCCGCGCTCATAATCGTCACATCACGCATATGAATATAGCGGGAAACCGTGGGCAATCCCTCCGGCCCGATCTCTGGTGCGTCTCGCGGAGGCACCAGCGCGATATAGTAGTCACGCAGGGCATCAGCCGTATCGGGTTCATGCTCCCGGTGCAGTTCCTCATTCAGATCGATATAAAACTGGGCATACCGTAGCGTGCTCACCATCACGCCAAAGATCAATAGGCCATGCATCTGGAGCATCATCTCGATCTCCAGGTCCTGCTGCTCGACCAGCCGCGTCCACATTTGCAGCGCGAAATCCTGCTCGCCATACTCCGTAATCCACAGGTTGCGCCGCTCGATGCGCGTTAATGGCCGAAAAGCCGCCTCTGGCGTAACCGCCCCGGCGCTCATATTGATTGGGCGCTCCTCTGCCCGTCCTTCTTGCTCTTCTCCCCCTGGCGTTTCAGCAGCATCCTCTCGTGACCTTTCGTCTACGTGATTCGTGCCAGTCTCTTCCGCTCTATCAGCCATTACGCAGCAATCCTCTCGTTTGCACGGTGTTACCTTCATTGTATTGCTTTATCGGCGTATTCATACCATTTCCTGGCGTCGCCGGTACATTGGTGTAGTAGGGTGTTGTCGCTCCCTGGGTTGGTGGTCCCACCATTTGTCCGCAATTTGGCGGACATTGTTGAGGAGAACACCCAAAAATACAGGCTGGCGGACATACATCCCCTTTGCAACGCGGTGGAGTAGTGCACCCATCTCCCTGGCATGTCGGAGTATAGGAACCCTGAATGGTGGGCATGGTACCATCAATAAACCAGTCCGTCACCGTCGGTTCGCCGTCATGCGGCAGCAGTCCTGTATAGGCAGAAACCGTTCCCGGGTGTACATCTGATGGTCGAATAAAATCATCTGGTGCATATTTATAGTAATTTGACGCGTACTCCATCACGTCGTGCCAGATCGGGCCAGCGCCTGTAATACCAATCACATTCTGCATGATACTGTTGTCGCTATTGCCGGCCCAGACTCCCACCGTGAGATAGGGAGTATAGCCCAGCGTCCAGTTATCGCGGAAACTATCGGTGGTCCCCGTCTTCGCCGCCGCCGGGCGGTCTAACTCCAGCGGGTTGCCAGGCCCAAATTCATGATAGCGCGAACGCTTATCCGAGAGAATGCTGCTCATCAGAAAGGCCACATCCTCGCGCATAGCGCGCACTCCCTGGGGATGCGCCGCGTCAAAGCTGTAAAGTACCTGACCCTGGCTGTTGGTAATTTCTAGAATAGCGCTCTGCGGCACCCGTACGCCGCGATCGGCAAAGGTGGCATACGCGCCCGTCAGGTGGAGCAGCGAGACCTCGCTGGCGCCGATGGCCATCGAAGGGCCGAGCGATTGCGGGGAGCGGGAGGCCACTTCCGTCAAGCCCAGGCGGCCCGCCATATTCAAGACATTGGGAATGCCAGCGAACTCAATCGCGTCAATGGCGGGAATGTTAAAGGAATTGGCGATAGCGTTGCGCACGGTCATGGGAAAGCCAGAGTGGAACTTGCCATCGTAGTTCTGCGGCGTGTAGTACTTGAGTGGATTCTGCGAGACCAGCGTGGGATAGATCGTCTTATGGTCTGGAATAATCGTGGCTGGATACCAGCCCATCTCAAAGGCCGTCGCATACACAATCGGCTTAAACGACGAACCTGGTTGGCGCGGTGAGGTGGCCGCGTTGAACTTGCCGCGCACCAATGGCCCGGTATCGTTGTAGTTGGCGCTGCCATCCATGGCGAGAATTTCCCCGTTGAATGGATTCTCGACCACCACCGCCGCATTATTGACATTGTTCTGCGTGTTCAGCGGCCCATAACAGCCGAGATAATTATCGCAGGTCACCTTGTAGAGGTGGCTATAGGCGATCTGTTCCACTTTCTTCTCTAAATTCAAGTCGAGCGTGGTATAGATATTGTATCCCCCATCATACAGGTTTTGCGCGCCAATCAGGGGAACCAGCACGCTGTCGATGACATATTGCACAAAGTGCGGGGCCTGGATACCCTGCCGTGAACTGAACGATTGGAACTTGAATGTGGCCGTCTCTCTTTCCGCCTGCTGTGCCTGCGCAGGTGTAATATAGTTCATATCCACCATCGACTGGAGCACGTACTTTTGCCGGTCAAGCGCCGCTGCCTTGTTCATGATCGGGTTATAGTAGGAAGGAAGCTGCGGAAGTCCTGCCAACAGCGAGGCCTGGGCAAGATCAAGCTGGGATGCCGCGGGGGTACACTTCGTGCGCGTGCATTTGGGCTGTAGATTGAAGTAGTCCTGCGCGGCTGCCTCGATGCCATAATTCAAATCGCCGTAGTAGACCGTATTCAGGTACATCTCCATGATCTTCCACTTGGGATACTGTTGTGTCAGACCATAGGCCAGCAGCGCTTCCTCACTCTTGATTTGCACCGTTCTGGGCTGATTCTGGAAAAACTGGTTCTTGATCAACTGCTGCGTAATCGTGCTGCCGCCCTCGACCACCGTCTGGCTTTGAAAATTCGTAAAAGCCGCGCGCACAATACCCTGGAAGTCGACGCCCCCATTGTCCCAGAATGTGCGGTCTTCGGTGGCGACCGTGGCCTTCATCAGCATGGACGAGATATCAGTATAATTTACATAGGTGCGGCGACCATATTTCGGATCGTACAATGCATCCAGCAGTTTCCCGTTACGATCATAAATATGCGTTGTCTGGAACATCTGGTGGTCGGCGATGCCATTCAATAGCGGCAATTGTGCTTCATAATAAGCAAAAGCGGCTCCCATCGTCCCGGTGAACAGAGAAAAGAGCACTGCGCAGGCAACCACCATAGCTACCATCAAACGTGGAGTCGCCTGTTCTACGCGGCTCTGCCTCAACTGCCTCCGCTTGATAAACATGATGCGGTTAATACGAGCGCGGCGCAGCACCTGGTTTTGTGCGTCAACCCCCATTAGAGATGGGTTGGATGAACGCCCGCGGGTGGCTTCGCGGCTGCCTGTGTCAACCAGGTCCGTCCCCCGTTTCGGTTCGTGTTCGCGTTCAATTACATGCACCGCGCCGCTGTCACCCTTTTTTGGCTTCCACATCGGCATTGGGTCCTCATTCCGACTGCCAGACTCCCAGACAGACTGCGTCCTGGCCTGCGACTCCAGGTTGTTGGGCAGTCGGGAAGGAAGTGGGTCCTCATTCCGACTGCCAGGCTCCCGGACGGACTGCGTCCTGGCCTGCGACTCCAGGTTGTTGGGCAGTCGGGAAGGAATTACTCGCTGCGTAACCTCGTCATCGTCCTGATTACCGTTAGAATTGTTCAACTCATCCATGAAGACACCTGCCATTCTTTGAAAAGCACTGGATCCTCGTTCCGACTGCCGACCAGGTCCATCAGCAGGGATGATAGGAAGCACCCTGCGCGTCAGGTAGTCGATAAGGCTAGAACCGCGTTCTAGCCTGCGGCTCAGGCAGTCGGAATGAAATTCACTGCCTTCAAAATACTCAAATTGTATCATAGCACATCAGCCTGCTAATGCTTGACTTATGTAGGATATATAGGTACATTTGGTATAGATCATCATCCCGGTATTTATCGTGACAACTGAAACGTCAGGGTAACATTTCGTCTAGGGTACGGGCAGGGCTAGCCCCTGCCCTGGTCGTAGCCCTCACATTTCGTCTAGGGTACGGGCAGGGCTAGCCCCTGCCCTGGTAGTGGCATTCGTGCTTCGTACAGGATATGGCTAGAGCCAGTTCCCTGCCCTGGTAGCAATCAGGCATATAGAGAATATCACTATACTATAACGCTTTGCAGCCCTTACACGTTTCAGGTGCGCAGAAGTTCCTGAATTGGTCTCGCCCGTATTGCAACTCTTGTATCTGCGTTTCGTATCTTATAAAGTAAGGGTATATCCCTCACGTGCTACGTTTCAATGCCCCATAGAGGGGCAAAGGAGACCATAATGAGCCAGCAAGAATTTGTTCCACGACAACAGCAGTCTGAGAACGAAGATGAAATATACGCGCCGCAGTATCCCTATTCCTGGTCCGGCAATCTCAACTCGGAGGCAGTACCTAGAGACGAGCCGCCTTCCAGCTAT
>WNGK01004639.1_pt1 | contig 14663 bp, 7 predicted proteins | sample 5400601 | NCBI WGS metagenome assembly WNGK01 (sample SAMN13153376, study PRJNA577476) | soil metagenome | isolation source: 60 cm soil or saprolite under Garry oak tree replicate 1 | place: USA:California | collected 2016-06-15 | reverse complement strand
TTCGTGCAGCAAGTCGGTCAGCTAGGGGTTTCAGCCCCCATTCTCGCGCCAGGGAAGCAGCCCTCCCCCAGGTAGGTTTCTGGTCATGGAGCCGGGGCGTGGGAGTAGACGCATCCATCGACGCGATAGATCGGAATGTCCGAAGTTGTTCTGCTTGGATTGGGAAGAGCCCAGTCGCGAGCACGTCCTCCAATGTCCCGTGGCGCCGGAGGAGACTTGCAGCCCCCTTTGGTCCTACACCCCGGGCACCGGGGAGTTTGTCGGAAGGGTCACCCCGCAGGGGAGGCGCCTCGAAGCTCTGGCGACATAGCACAATGAAGCGAAAACTCGGCACGATATGGTATTAGGCGCTTAACCGCGGCGACAACCGGTCCCCTTGAGCAGACGTTGATCCTCCGGATTTTCGATTAGACTTTCACAATCGGCGTGACCGACCACATTTCCGGCTAGCATATTCAAGATACCGACGCTACTGAAGGCGGGGCCAGAACCGCACAGCAAGCTTCCTCCTGAAGCCTGGGGAGTTCGCCATGCAGAAAGACAAACACGAATTCACCGTTGACGGCTACGGCTCCGGCGAAACCGATTTTCTTGTTCGCCTGAGCCAGGACGGGATCATGCAGCAGCTCGTTATCGACACGATCATCGATCCCATCGTGGCCGTTCTCGCCAGCGGGGATGACGGCGCGGTCCTCACGGTGGCCGGTCACTCCGATCGGGTCGATACCGCGGGCCTCAGCCACATCGACCGTCTCGCGCAGGAAGCCGATGCAAGCCTGAAGCGGGCGGAAAGCGCAATCGCGGGTATTCACGCCATGGTGCAGCAGCGCTCACCCGGCGCGCCTTCAGACCTTGATACGCTGCCCTTCTTCTTTGTCTTCCGGCGCTTCGCGGGCGCCGCCGTCCTGATCAACGATGCGGCGGCCCTTTCCGATGCCGAGCGGCGTCAGAACCGCCGCGTCCAGATTCGCCTCGTCGTCTTTACTCCCTGACGCGACCGCGGGGCGAAGAATGGCCGCTGCGGATATCACCCAGTTCGTCGCGATTTTCGTGGCGAGCGTCAACGGGAGGCTGGGCACGGCGGCGCCGACCGCGGATCTTACGGCGTTTACGGTTGCCGCGCAGAACCTCGCCAATGTCGCATCGGCTCCGCCAAGCGCGGCTGCATGGGCGGCTGCGTCCGATGGCTGGACAATGGCCCGCGATCGGCTGGCCGGTACGCTTGCCGGCTATCTGACAGATGGGTTGCCGCAGATTCCCGGTCTCGACGGCCTGCTCGACAATGTTGGCTGGTCGAGTCCCGAAGGTCTTCACGGCGATCTCGAATTTGGGCCGTTAAAGCTGGCGCTTGCGGCGTCGTCGCTGACCATTCAGCCGCCGGCACTGCCCGATGGCACCCTCCTGCCGCCGGTGGTCATCGGACCGTTTCAACCCTCAGGCATCAGCGCCTCGATCAGCCCCCCCTTTGGGGACGGCGGGCTGCCCGGCGGCGGCGCAGTGATGCGGCTGCCGGATCGCTCGGGCTTTGGCGGGACGCTGCATATCCCGCTCGGTCCGGTCAGCGTCGAGGCATCCGCGATCTTGCAGGAACTGGCTGACGACACCCCATCGTTCCTCGCCGTAATGGGCGTGGGCTTCACCCCGCCGATCCAGTTGTCCTTTGGGTTTTCCCTCGATCGTGTCGGCGGCCTCGTCGGCGTCAACCGCACCGTCAACAATGACGCCCTTAGCCTCGCCGTACGGACCGGCGCCGCCGCGAACGCGCTCTTCGCAGTAGCACCACCAGCGTCGCCCGCCGCGCTGGTCATCGACCTCAACCGATTTTTCCCCGGTTTTGTCGGCCGTCACGTCATCGGGCCGACGCTTCGTCTCGCCTGGCTGTCGATCGGCAGCGGCAGCCTTCTGGCCCTCGACGTCGGCGTGGTCATCGAAATTCCAACCGGCAAGGTCGTCATCCTTGGCGTCGCGCGCGCCGAGATTCCCGGTGCTCCCGGTCTGCTCCATCTGCGGTTGGACGTGCTCGGCATCGTCGATCCAGTCGAATCCCTCATCTCCATCGATGCCGGCCTCGTCGACAGCCATCTCCTCAGCGTCTTCGAGGTTTATGGCAATGCCGGCCTCCGGCTGTCGTGGGGAGGCCAAGCTTACGCGGTCATCTCGGTCGGCGGCTTTTATCCCGGTTTCAATCCGGAGCCGGCGCGGCTGCCGCCGCTCCGTCGCATTGGTCTGGCGCTCGATGTCCCGGTCCCTGGCCTGACGCTCTGTGCTGCGGGCTATTTCGCGGTCACGACCAACACCATCCAGCTCGGCTGCCGCCTCGACGTGTCGATCAGCCTCGGGTTGACGGCCCACGGCTTCCTCCAGGTCGATGCCCTGGTCCAGTTCCGGCCGTTCTATTTCATTGCCAACTGCTCGGCAGGATTCGATGTCGGCGTTGCCGATTGCAGCTTCGGCGGCGTCCGACTCGACGGCACGATCAGCGGCCCCGGCCCGCTGACCATCCGCGGCAAGCTGACTATCGAGACATTCCTGTTCGACATTTCATGGGACGAATCCTTCACAATCGGCGACGGCCCGGGCGACACATTGCCAAGCCCGCCGCGGCTCCTCGAGGTGCTTGCGGGTGAACTCGCCAAGGCGGAAAACCTCAGGCCGGAGTCGATGCACGATCCAGCAGTCATCCTCGAATCGCGCGAGATCCGGCCGGGCATGGCGGCTGTCCCGCCCACGGGAACGCTGCAATGGACGCAACGCCGTGCGCCGCTCGGCTTTCCGGTCGACCGCGTTGACGGGCAGCCGCTTGGCTCTCCGCAGGGCGCAAAGGTCGCAACGCCCGGTGCCGCGATTCCGGATCGCTTTAGTCCAGGTAGCTATTGCAGCCTGACCTCGGCAGAGGCGCTCAGCCGGCCGCCCTTCGATATTCTCACCGCAGGCATCGTCCTCGCCCCGCCGGCGGCTCCGGCAGCCCCCTCTAAGATCGACACCCGCCTGGTCGAATTGATCGTTATCGTTGGGGGCGTTCGGCTGCGCACCAAAGAGGACGATCGCGCCAATCTCGCGTGGCTCGACACCCTTGTCGTCGGCAGCCGCGGCGCGCCGGCCCTCAGCGACGCCGCGCCGCTTGTCAAGGCAGAGCGCGAGGAATGGGCGACGGTGTCCGCCACAGGGAGCGCCGAGTTCGGCTATGCCAGCGCGACGGCGGCGCATCAGTTCGCGCGTCAGCGCGGTCGCGGTGCGGTGGCGCTTGCGGCCGCCGACGTGCTCGTCCCAGTCGATCTAGCCGGGATCTGATCGGGATCTGAGAATGGCGACATTCCACTCTTGGCAGATCTCGCCGCTTCGGGCGCTGGCACGCGACGAGACGTTCGCCGGTCGGCTCCAGGCCACCACCACGATTAGGATCGAGGACGTCAACGACGTTTCGCAATCCGAGAGCGGCGGCGGTCCTTTCGAGCTGCTCGGCCCGGGGGATGTCGCCCGGCTCGTATCCGGCATCATCAGCCGCCGCCACCCCGCACCGGGGGCGATCGACGCGGAGGAGACCAAGGCAGTTCATGTCGAGTTCAACCGGCCGGACCTGCTCGATCTTCCCTGGCGCTACAGCCCGGAGATTGACCGCCCGCACGGCACCGCGGGCCGGGGGATACGGCCGTGGATAGTACTGGTGGTCGGAGCAACCAGCGAGGTCGTTGTCACCGTCGATGGCATCGCAACGATATCGCCGCTCGTCCAGGCAGCGCACAAGCTCGCGGACTCTTGGCGATGGGCCCACGTGCATGAGGTCGATGGCGGCCGCATAGCCCGCATCCTGTGTCCGGTCGACCTCAATGCCGACACATACTACGTGGCTGCGCTCGTCCCGGCTTTCGTTGTCGAGATGGACGACGCCGTTCGCGACGCATGGCCAGCGCCGGGCGGCGGCAGCGTCAAGCTCCGCAGCTATGACAGCTGGACTTTCCGCACCGGTGCTGAGGGGGATTTTCCCCAGCTTGCCGCCCGCCTCAGACCCAAGAGCCTCGCGGCGCTCGGTCCAGCGTTCGGGACCGCGGAGGTGCTTTACCAGCGGCGGGGCCCGGGCAGTCCCCGCTCGACCATCCTTCATACCGCGGGCGCGCTGCAGCGCCCGCCAGCCGACCCGCCGGTCACGGCCGATCCGCTGGAATCCTGGGTCACCACGGAAGTCGCCGCGCTGACCGATGCGGTGCCGACGCCCGACGGCCGCTGGGTGCTGACGGCGCCGCGCTATCACGAAGCCTTCGCCGCCGATGCCCCGCTGCCGGCCTCCGGCTGGGCGGCCAACCTTACGCGCGATCCGCGCCACCGCGGGGCAGCTGGCCTCGGCGCGTGGGCCGCCATTGCGTGGCAGGACCGCATCGCCGCAGCCGCGGCGGTCAAGGCCGGAGACCTTGCCATCGCCCGCGACCGCATCGGCCACCTTGCCTTCGGGCTTGAGGCAAGCCGTTCGCTGTGGCGCCGCCACGTGTCTGACGATCCAGTCGGCCGTCTGGCCGTGCTCGGGCCGGTTCTCGGCAGACTGCCGGCCGCAGGCGCCGGCACGGTCCTCGACGCGGTCGCCGGCCGTACCCCGCTTCTGGCGCGAGCACTGTGGTCCTCGGCGGCACGGCGCGCGCTGCGGCCCGGACCCGCGCGGAGCAGCCTAGCAAAAACCGGCGCGTCTCGACTGGAGGCGATCCTGGAGGAAGCCGCAGGGTGCCCGGACCCGGCGCCCGACCCGGATGCGATCATCGTCGGCCGTCGCGTCGACCCGGCCAACCAGATCGCGGCGGCGAAGGACGCGATCTACGCAGCGGGCGCTGCCGATCCGGAATTTGCCGCCATGATTGCTGACCGGCTGCTGCGATCCGGGCACCCGCCGCCGCCGGGGCTTCTCGCCGCCATCCTCGCCGCCCTCGATCCCGGTGGCGGGCGCGAGCCCGATCGCGACGAGGCGATGCGCCTCCTCGACAGTGATCCGCCTTCGCTTGAGACGGGCGATCTCGGCGATCTCCTCGTCAAGCTCGGAACGGTTGGCGGCGAGCCGCGGCGTTGCTTAGCGGTGAACCTGAAAAAGCTTGGCGGGCTCGTCGGCGATGCCGTTGATCCCACCGTGGCGCGCCCGCTTGTTGTCGAGCGTGTCCTAAAGACCCTGTCCGGGATCAAATCCATCGGGCCGATTGAGATCCAGCCGGAACTCGATCTGCCGCTCTGGCGCTTTCTTGCCGACCACTCGCCGGACTGGCTGCTCCCCGGCGTTGGCGATCTGGTAGAGAACGATGTCGTTGGCGTCGCCACCAACCCGGGCTTTGTCGAGGCGATGCTGGTCGGGGCCAATCACCAGACGCTGGGCGAACTACGCTGGCGGAATGTTCCGATCGTATCGCGATGGTCGCCGCTGCGGAAATTCTGGCATCGGCCGGGCGGCAAGTTCGACATCAATCCGATCGGCGGCTGGCCTGCCACATCCGGCATCGGAGGGCCAGGATTGCAGCCGCCGGACATTGCGTTCGAAGCGGTGGTTGTTTTCCGGACGACGCTCTTTCGCCGCTATCCACACACTGTGGTCTATCTCTACAAGGCAATCGCGCCATGGACACCGCCGCCGGATGACGTGCCACTCGACGGGGGGCTGAAGGTCTGGCCGACCTTCACCGGCAAGATCGGCGACGACATCGTCTTTTTCGGTTTCCCGATCAAGCCGATCGACCTCGAATCACACTGGGCAGTGCTGGAGGAGCCGCCGTCCGGCTACCGTTTCAAGACGGAGACCGTCGCGGGAAATGTTCTCGATGCCGGGGGCAACAACGCGGCCGAATACGCTTTCACCGCATTCGCGCCGCCGGCGCGGGTGATGATCGGCGACCTGCTGCGGGGTGCGTGATGGCAGGCATAGAGGTTCTGGCACCGCTGCGCATCGAGACCCGCTTCGCTCCGCCGGATCCGGCGAGCGGGCGCTCCGAGTGGCTCCTGCGACTCAGGGTCTTTCCCGACGAGTTCTCCATGGCGCGCGCCCCGCTGGCGCCGACGAAAGACGAATTGGATCGGCTGGATGAAGCGCTTGCCGCCCCTTTCCTCAATCCCCCCGTCGACACCGCCGCTGCCTTTTCGACGCTTGCCGCGGCCATCGGCGCCCAGCGTGCAGTCTGGCTGATGCGAACGACATCGAGCATCGAGGTCGACGGCGTACCGAAGGCCGAGCGGTCCGGCCAGCGCACGCGTGATCCCGCCGCGCTGCCGGCGACACAGAAGCCGTTTGGGCTGCCGCCGGAAATCGACGTCTGGCTGGTGCCGAAGTCCGGGCCGCGCATCCGAGCCGCGACCATGACCATTGATCGCGACGCCGTTGCCGCCGATCTCGACCTGGCGACGCTCACGGACCAGGCCACCATTCGCGCCGGCGAACTGCCGAAGACATGGTGGACGTCATTTGCGCGGGCAATAGATGTCGGGCTTGGCGTCGAGATCATTCTCGGACCGACCGAGCCGGATCTGGAGGCCATCATCGTCACCGGCCTCGGCGACGCCGACCCGTTGGTGCTCGTGCAAGCACATGCGGCGGCAGGGCGGATGGCGGTGCTAGCGCAGGGCACGCCGACCAATACGGTCGAGGGTGAGCCGACGACCGAACTCGGTCGCGATTCCTCGGTATGGCTGCCGCTCCTTTCTGCGACTGCGTCCGAGCAGCCCGCGGCGGCAGCCATAACCGAGGCGCTGACCGGCTCGCCGCTGCCCCTTCCGCTTCTCGGCGGCGGTCTCGATCCGAATGGTCCGGCGCCGACCCTTGTCGCCGCGCTGTGGCCGGCGCTTTGGGGCCGGTCCATCCGCGATGTCGCCGGCGCCAGCAAGCGCGAGGCACAGATAGCGCACTGGGCGACCCACTACCTTGCGCCCGAAGGCCCCTACCCGGCGATCAGGGTCGGCGAGCAACCCTACGGGATCCTTCCCGCCACCGCCCTCGGCCTGTGGGTGCCAAATGGTGGCGACCCTGAACCCGAGCCGAGTGTCGTGGAATGGGCGAGAGCCTGGCGTCAGCTTTCCGCCGAAGTGGCCGATGGCATCGGCACTGCCGTCGACGCATCGACCGAGCGTTTGCTTTCGCTGCTCGGCGAGACGGCGCCGAACCGCGAATGGGGCGTCCGCCCGATCGCACCGCTTGCCGTGGCGCAGGCGCTCCGCGCGACGGCGGGGATGCAGGCCATCAGCACAACCCCTTGGGATGACGCGACGGCGACAACACTTGCCGGCCTGCCGCATCCATTGCACCCGCTTGCGCCCGTCGGCACGCTCTTCCCTCTCCCCCGCGATCCACGCGATCGCTGGGACAAGCCCCAAATTCTCGATCGCCTCGCGCAGGCCGAACCCTGGGTTCTCCTCGAATGGCAGGATCCACTTGGGCTCCTTGGCCACCTGGTCCGGGAGACCATGATCCTGTTGCGCGCCGTTGCCGGTCGCGCTTTCAGGAGCCTTGTGGCCGGCGATCCGGTCGACTCCGACGCGCCGTTGCCGCTCTGGCCGCCATCCGGACCTTTCCTTGATCTCCTCGGCGACGGCACCAATGCCAATCTCGCAACCCTGGAGGGGAGCGGCGAGCCGGGAGCCATGAAAGTGGCCGAGCGGTTCCGCGACGTGCAGAAGGCGATTTTCGAAACGATCGCGCTCTGGGCGGCCGACAGCGACCGTGTTTTCGCTGCGCTTCTTGCCACCCTCGACACGGCGAGCCACCGTGTCGATCCATGGGTGATCGGCATCGCCAACCGACGGCTCAAGGCACTGATCCGGGACCAGGTTCCGTTCCGGCTCGGCGTCTATGGCTGGGTGGACCGGCCGCGGCCCTACATCGGTGCCGCTGGCGGCCCGCTGGCGCCGGGACCAACGGCGGCAGGGGTCCTGCATGCGCCTTCCTATGGCCAAGCACTGACTTCCGCCCTCCTTCGCGACGCAGCGGTCCGGCATCCCGGGGACGAGCGCTGGAACATCACGATCGACTCGGCCAAGACGCGCGCCGCCGTGCGACTTGCCGAGCGCATCCGCCTCGGGGTTCATCCCTACGAGGCGCTCGGCCTCGAGGTCGAACGCCTGGTCGGAGACTGGAACGCCGTAAGGGTTCTCCGTGACGCTTTCCCGCTGCGCGACACCGATGCGATCCGTCGATGTTGCGATGGCGCGCGCGTGCTTCGCGCGGTTTTGCATGGCGCGGAGGCAGTGCCAGCGGGGCTGCCGAGTGATCTCCAGTCGACGCTGAAGCCCCTCGACCTCGTCCTCGATACCTATGCCGATCTTCTTGTCGCCGACGGTATTAACGCGCTGGTCTTGGGCCGAGGCGACCTCGCCAATGCCGCCATGGAGGCGGCGGCCGGTCTTGGTGCGCCGCCCGATCTCAGGGGCGTGCGCACGGCCCGGGCGGCGAAAACCCTTCGCGTCTCGGCATGGGCCCTGCTGCCGCCCGCCGACGCACCTGCCGACCCCTCGCCAGCACTTGCCGCCGATCCGGCCTTCGCCGCGTTGCTCGATTCCGAACTCGGACTTGCGTCCACATGGCAATGGCGAATCGAGGATCCCGCTGATCCAGAAACCGTCAGCTTCGCAGAGCGCGGCCTTCACGGTGCCGATCTTCTCGGCCTCGAGGCGGAAGCAATCAACGCGCTGATACGCGGACCGCATCCGGACGGGGTCGCCGTGCGGTCGGCCGGCGGCGGCGAGAGGCTTGCCGAAGCTGAGAGATTGGCGGAACTCCTCGGCGGCGGCGACGAGGCGCCGCCGGTGCCCGATCCGACGAGCGGACGCGACGATGAGCGCAGCGCTGCGAGCGGCCTTCGCGAGGCAATGCTCGCGGATCTGGCCACACGCCTCGCCGGTCTCGTTGCCCTCGCCGTGACACGGATTTCCGAGATCGACGCCGCTGATGCCGGCGATCCTGCGGTAGTTGCCGGAAATCTAGCGAAACTCGCCAGTTGGCGACTTGGCGTGGACATCGCTGAAAATGGCCTCTTGGCCGCGCGCGAAGTGTTGGCTGCTAGAATCGCCGCGTCTACTAACGTCGAGCGAACGGTCAATGGTCTGCGTGCTGCGATCCGTTCGCTCTCCGGGAACCGGCGCTTGCCGGTTTTGCCGATGGTGGCGCGCGCCCAGCTTCCAATGCTGGCTCCCGTCCCCGAGGAGCCTGATGGGCGGCCGACAACCGACCGGGAATGGCTGGAGATTGTCGCCGCAGTTCGGCCGCGGCTCGCGCTACTCGAGGCTCGCCAACTCGATCTCGCACGCACACCCTGGCCAGCCGCCCTGCACGCCGCGGAAGGTCATCCATGGACGCCCAACGGTCCCGTCGTTGTCGCTTACGGACCGGCCGCGTCGTTGGGGGCACGCGTCGCGATCACGGCGTTGGACGCCTGGGTTGATTCCGTCCCCAGTTCCGATCATGCGACCAGCGCGGCTTTTGGCTTCAACGGACCGAAGTCGCGCCCGCCGCAAGCGATCCTGATCGGCGTGCCACCTGACAACGGCCGCCGCATGACCGCCGACGAACTGGCGGAGACCGTTCTCGAGACTCGTCTTCTCGTTCGCGCCCGAGCCGCGCGGCCGGGAACCGGCATGGCAAGCCGTGTCGCGACGCCGAGCCCCTTTCTTTGCAGCCACGGTCCGGCGAGTTTCCTGCAGCATTGGGAAGAGCCATGACCTTACCTTTGGCACTCTGGCTCGAACCGGTCGGCTCCGGAACTGATCTCGACGCCGGGCTCCGTGCGCGCGTTGCCGATCCGGTCTGGTTCCTAACCCGGCAGTGGCACCTCGGCGAGCATCAGGGCGAGGATGCATCGAGTCCCGTGGGCGTCACGCTCAACGTGACGCATGAGGCGATCCGCTACGATCCCCGGCGGCCGCATCTCGACCCGACGGTTATTCCCGCCGAGGCGCTGATCGAATCGGAACCCGGCGAATGGTGGACCATTGGCCGGCGCATCCGACTCGGGCGTGCCGCAGAGGCGCACCTCGCCGGCGTGCCCGCCGATCACATCGATGCACTCCGTTTCGATGAATTGCCTGTGCCCTATGCGGCATTCGCGGATGCGCTTGACGGTCGCGCGGTCTTCACTTCCGGCCTCCTCAATGGTCATCCGATCTGGGCGGAGGTTCCCTCGCCGACCACCGATCGGTGGTCGTCCCGCCAGTTTAAGCATGCCGCGCCGTTCACGGCCGGACGGCGGCGTCTCCTCGTTCCCGATCATGACGGTGGCGACGTCGATTGGTACTCGGTCGACGGCCGGTCCGAACTGGCAGTCACCGCCGGCCCGCTGCCCCCTGTCGAGAGCCGGCGGACCGTCATCCCCGGCCGCCTTGACTATCCGGGAGCACCGAAGCCGCGCTGGTGGCAGATCGAGGACCACGCCGTCGACATCGGCGGCTTCTCCCCGGACCGCTCGCATCTCGGCTCCATCCTTCTCCTCGACGTCGCCCTTGCCCATTCCGACGACTGGTTCTGGATTCCCATACCCTCGCCTCTCCCGCCGGAGGATGGCAGCGCTGTGCCGCCTTCATCCGGTGTCGTCATCAGTCTTCGCGAAACTACGGTTCGAGACAGCTTCGACGAGATCTGGCCGCTTGAGCCTCCGCCAGCCAACGGACCCGGCGCGTGGTCGCTGTTCCATACCGCCGGACTGGATGCTTCCGACCTGGTGATCTGGCCGGTCGCCGTCGCGCCTCATGCGGGCCCAATCCTCGACGAGGTTCTCATCGGCGTTGATGAGGATGCCAATCTCGCCTGGGCGATCGAACTTCGTGCCGATGGCATCGCGCTCCTGGCGGACGATGAGACCGCGGAGGCCGTAGCGCAAACGCGGCGGACCGGAACCCGGGCCTTCCGCTATCTCCCGATGACGAGCTTGCCGCCGCATTGGCACCCCTACAAACGCACCGACCCTGGAGGCCGGTTCGGCAGCTGGCAACAGGGGATTGTCGCCGATCTGACCGGACCTCGCCCGCGGCCCCGCCCCGGGCCGCTCTCGCGGATGATCGGCGGCCCGTCCGGTCCGGGCGCAGGGCGGGGCCATGAGATCGACGGCCACGCCATTCCGAGCAGCGGTGTCGCGCTTCGCAGGGGCGCCCGTTTGGCGCGCGACACGCGGGGCAAGCCGGTGTTCTGGGTCGAGCGAAGCGCCAGCCCCATTCTCGGACCCGCGACCTCGCATCTCCGCTTCGATGTTCTGGCGGAAGACGAGACGCCCGCCACGGGAGCACCCGATGGCTGATACCTGGATTGACGTCCAGCTCGTCCCGGAGGTCGCCCTTCCATATCAAGCGGGCGCCGAGCAGTGGCTCGATGAGACGCTGGCGCCATATTGGCAGAACGTGGCGACGCTCTACCCCGGACTGGCGCTCGACCCGCAGCTTCCCGACGAACTGATCGCGACCGTCGCCGACATGATGGACAGTGTCCGGATGATGGGTGAGGAACCGCCCGATATTTTCCGATGGTTCGTGATCCCCTGCGACGACTCCATAGTCGACCAGCTTCTCCCGCTGATCGAGGCGCTTCCGTTCATCAGCTGGGCCGGCGTCAGACCCGAGGCCGCGCCGACAGGGGTTGTTTCGTACGGCACCAATCGAGAGACGCGACAGGCCTTCCATCTGGGACCGGCGCCGTGGGGGATCGACGCGCTCTATGCATGGCAGGTCGCCGGCGGCTCCGGTCGCGGCGTCCGCGTCGCCGATCTTGAGGAGGCATGGGATCTGACGCACGAGGACCTTGTCACCGCATCGATCACGCCGTTTTCCGTATTTGGTACCGACGACACCAACCATGGTACCGGCGCCCTCGGTATTCTGATGTCAGGCGACAATGGTGTCGGCACGGTCGGAGTGAGCCCGGAAGTCGAGGGCTTTCTGGTGACCTCGCGTCGACAGAACGGGATTTTCTGGATACCGGCGGCGGTTGTTGCGGCCGGGGACGCGGCCCGGCCTGGTGGCGTGGTTCTTATCGAACTCGCCCACCTATTTTTTCCGACCGGCGACACCGGGCACATACCGCTGGAATTTCATCCGCTGACCCAAGCGGCGATCCGTCTCCTGACGCTCTTCGGGATCACGGTGGTCGAGGGCGCCGGCAACGGCAACATCAATCTCGACGGGTTCCCCTTCCTGGCCCATCTCCAGCCCGACAGCCCGCTCTTCGTCGACTCGCGTGCGATCATCGTCGGCGCAGGGGTGCCGACCGGTGCAGCGGATGACCCGGAATGGGAGCGTGCGGATTTCTCCACGTACGGCAAGCGAGTCGATTGCTTCGCGTGGGGAGAGTCGGTCGTTGCGCCGTCAAGCAAACCGCCGGATTCCTATACGCACGATTTCAACGGAACGTCCGCGGCGTCGGCGATCATCGCCGGAATGGTCTGTGCCCTCCAGGGAATGTCGCTTGCGGCCACTGACCAGCCTCTTTTGCCGACCGATATCCGCCGGCTGCTTCGCGATCCCGATCTCGGGACGCCGATCGCCCCCGGTAAACTCGGCGCGATCGGCGCGATGCCCGATCTCCGCAAGATCGCCCGTCGCCAGGGATGGACCCGAATTGTTCCGGTGGCGGCAGTTTCGCCGACCGCCAAGACCATCACCCTTGTTCATATCGATGATGACGATCATCTCGTCCGCCGCGAATGGAGTTCGGCTACCCAGTGGACCGATCCTCTGCCGATCCCCGCCCCGTTCGAGAGCTTCAACCTCGCGGCCGGGCAGCCGGCGATGGCCTTTGCCGTGGAAACAACACCGCGGCCGTATAGTGTGATCGACGTGATCGCCCCGGACCGAGGCGGGAGGATCAAACTTGCCTGGTGGGATACGCTCGGCTTTTCCGGATCGGGCGTCGGCGATCCCCCGAACGCAACCTCCGTCGCCTACGCGGAAGGGCGCGATCTCGCCGCGATCCGCCCGACCCAGGAGACCATTGCGATTGTTGGAGCCAATGCCAGGGGGCGCCTGATGGTCCGGACCGGCGATGCCGCCACACATCTCCTGGCGGGGCTCTCGCCGCCGCTCGTCATCGACACCGTCCATACCTACAAAATGACGGCAGGCCCGGTCATGGTCTCGCAGACCGCCGGCAAAATGGATGTGATCGCGGTCGACGATGGCGGCGACCTAGTCTGGCTCGCCGGAACGATCCTCGCGACGATGGGCACCGGCTGGCAACCTCCGGTGAGCGAGCGGCTGAGCCAGACGCTCCACCCCATGGGGCCAAGGCCGGCCGTCGTCGCGACACCAAACGGGCTCGTCGCGCTCCTCTATGGCGCAGACGGATTCATTTACTCCTGCGCGATCAAGGCGACCGCGCCTTTCTTCGGTCCGCTAGAGCCCGTCGATGCCAACATAGCCATCGCCATGGGCGGCCCGGTCTCCCTTGTTCTCATGGAAGGCAACTGGCTGATGGCCGCCGCCGTCGATCGCGGCGGCCTGGTGCGAACGGCGTTTCGCAGTCTTTCGGCCGGGAGTACTTGGTCCGCACTGACACCCGTCGACCGCGATGTGGTCGTAAGCCCGCTCGGTGGCGTGACGGGGGTTGCCCTCAGCCCGGCTGCAGCCGTCTTCGCGGTCTTGTTCGACGGACGGCCATGCTGGTCTCAGATGGTAAGTGGCATCGGTTGGCTGCCGATGCGAGCCGTGTGACCGGGAACCTTCTCGCCAGAGCGCTTGGCCTCTCCCTGCACAAAGCTGAAACGCATTGCCGCCCTTGCGGGGTTGCGCATACTGGCAGGTCACATCAGAGATATACGACAGTGCTATTGAAGCAATCATTGCAGTATCTGATTTCGATCATACCCTGGAGTACACGCTCTTGCGGTGGCGAGTTCGCGACAGATAGCCCCGCTGGGCATTTCGAAGCGGCGAAAGTGATTACCTCCGATAACATTCCATTATCAGAGCCAATCCCGTCAGTGATTGGCTGGATTCTCCTGCGTTGCCCTGCTCGGACCGCATATCTTTTCGCTTCTTCGTCCGCTTTCGCTCCGAAGGGCTTTTGCACGATCTTTTCAAGTCGCCTACGTTCGAGGCAGCACCACCCCGCCAATTTTGGGGGCAAGGGATTTTGCCTTTTCGAGCGCATCCTTCATGTCGGCAGAGTTCACGGCGATAGTGGTCTTGAGGTCAGTCACTCCACCTCCCGCAGCCGCGACCGCAAGCGCCGCTAGCATTGCCGTTTCATCCGGCGCCTCAGCGATCGTGAGGAAATCGTACTCTCCAAAGGTCATGTAATACGAACGGAGCTTCCCACCTGCGGCGGTGACTATTTTGTCGACCGCCTCGGCGCGGTTTTCCGGGCTAGCGATCATCCCTGTTAAAGCGGACTGCGTGTAGCGGCCCTGAGTGATGAAGATAGGCATTTTTCGCTCTCCATTTGGAATGGCCAGAACACGAACCTTAATCTCAGCGCTGACCCGCTGTCAGCCCCGACAAATCCCGCGAGAGAAGCGCCTCGGCACCCGTTATACTAGACCATACGCGGTGGCGCCAAAATTGGCACGTGCTTCGAGCGCCTCGGGGCAACCCGCTCGCTCGGGGAGTGTTCCGGCCGACGGGGAGCCGCCAAAAGGTGCGCAACCAGCTGGACAACTCGAAACTCAAATGGCAGGCGATGGCAAGTAGAATGAAGATGAGCCGTGCGTGTCGTAACCCGGCTCGATCTGGCC
>WNGK01004638.1_pt1 | contig 14664 bp, 7 predicted proteins | sample 5400601 | NCBI WGS metagenome assembly WNGK01 (sample SAMN13153376, study PRJNA577476) | soil metagenome | isolation source: 60 cm soil or saprolite under Garry oak tree replicate 1 | place: USA:California | collected 2016-06-15 | reverse complement strand
TTGCGCCGATGAAGTCGTGGAAATACGCCGCACCCAGGCGAGCGTGGAACTTTATCCTCCTGGTGCGTGGTCGCCCGTTGCCGCGCTGCGCCGCATTTTCGCCACGCTGGTAGTGCAGCAGGCGCAGCCGGTCACCCGCGCGATGACTCCAGGAACAGGCTGGCCCCGCCAATACCGGGCCGAAACCCTAGACCTGTCGCTCCACCTCTCTCGCGCCAGCAACGGCGAAATTCTACTACTGGGCATTATCACCAGTGCCGATCCCAACGAGTCAGTGGACGCCTTCGAAGGCCAAAAAGTGGATATCTATTTGGCTTCAGAGGACGCGATAAATCGTGTCCTTACGGATGGGGGCGAAAATGCAGAGGACATCCTCTCTCGCTTCACTACTGAGGTAGACGACGTGGGCAACATCGTGCTGGAAGACATACAACCAGGTAATTACGTGATGATTCTACACTTACCTGACCGGGAAGTCATCATCGAAGGTCTGAACATCGACCAGGCGTAGATGCTGCCCGGCGGCAGGTTCAGCATACATGAGCACTTCTCTATTCATGCAGAGACTCTGGGAAGGCTACTTGTAGAGTATGGACAACACAGTATTTTTATCACAGCTGCGCGAAAGCAGCCTGGAAGAAGGCCGTGCCTTCATCGAAGCGCACCTCGACGAATTAACCGACCACGCCACTATTGGCGTTCTGATGGCGGACGAAGCCCTCAAGCAATTGTATAATCCTTTTCTCTCGCTCAAACTGGCGGAATTGCTCATCTTTTTTGGTGAGCATGCTCATCACCTCTCTTCTCACGCGCTCGGCCTCAAGGCGAAAGGGGATGTTCTGGGTCAAATCGGGCATCACCAGGCGGCAATGGAGTGTTTGGATACCGCCGGAGAGGAGTTCCTACGCCTGGAAGATGAATGGAATTGGGCGCGCAGTCGCATCAGCTGGGTTGTTGCTGCTACCTCGTTGGGTCGCGTCGAAGAGGCCTTACAGCATGGTACACGCGCCCGCGATGTATTCCTACGTCTTGGTGAGTCCTACTGGGTTTGTGTCATCGACAACAACATAGCATGGATTTACATGCATGTAGGACGCTATCGGGACGCGCTCGAGCTACTTGAACGGCTCTCTGCTCTCTTACCTACTTTTACCGATCAAAGCGAGGATGCTATCAACAGGTCTATAGCCATCGCTGAAGAGGGCCAGGCGCAAATTCTGTCCTGGCTGGGTAAGTTTGAGCAGGCATATAGCCTCCATCAGCAGGCGCTGGCACGACTTGTTGCTCTCCAAGAGAGCAGTCTGATAATCGACACAGAGATTAGACTGGCAAACCTGGAGCATACGCAAGGCTACTACGGTTCGGCACTCAGGCGCTATTATCAAGCCCGTGATAGCGTGATGCAGCACAATATTGATGACCTCATGTTACTGGCCGATCTCAAACTTTGGATGGCGAATTGTTTGGTGAAACTGAATAGAGCGCAGGATGCCTGCCAGTTGATGCGTGAGGCAGTTGGAGCATACCGGCAACGCGGTACGTCTCTACAAGCAAGCGACGCGCTACGTGAATACGCGATAGCGCTGGTTGCGTCCGGTCGGTCACAGGAAGCATTAGCTGCACTTGATGAAGCATTGACACTTTTTAATGAGGGGGGGTTTAGCCACTACGTTTCAGCCACGAGGTTACAGCGTGCTGAACTCCTCCTCGAAATGGGCTTTGTTGCCGAGGCATACCATGAGGCTCACCCTACCAAAGAGTATTTTGCGGTTCAGGGTTTAGTAGCGCTTGCTGTTCGTGCCACCCTGGTAATGGCTGGTTCCTTGATAGAACAGGCACAGCATGCCGAGATACACCAGGAGGAAGAACAGCAAGTCCTCCTCCTACAGCAAGCGGTGTCGCTTTGCAAGCAGGCATCGTCACAGGCTCATCTGCACCACCTGCAGGAAGAGGTCTATAAGAGCCAGTACTTCCTCGGACGGCTTTTCGCCTTGCAAGGAGATATCAGGAAGGCAGCAAGGCATTATAGAGCGGCTATTGCTCAAATCGAGCAGATTCTGGATGACCTGGTGTTTGACCTCTCGCCTTCCTTCCTACACACGGCATGGGCAGTATATGAAGATATGATTGCGCTTTGTCTCCAGCAGAGACAGGTCGAGCAGGCTTTCAGCTATCTCGAACGGGCTCGTTCTATCGCCCTACGTCAATATATGAACACCTCAAAAACATCACCTGGCGAAAACGAGGGGATGGCAGAAAGCACTTCTTCCCCAGCATTGCAAGCAAATAGCGCAGCGGTACTGCGGACACAAGACGAACTCAAAACATGGCAGGAGGAGTACCATCGCTACAGCGCTCTGCTCGCGCAGATAGATACCTCTGTATCTCCTACTGTCGATCGAGAGATTATCCAGGCAGAACTGAAGCGCTGCGAAGCAAAACTGAGCGAACTCTTTGAGCGCCTGTACCTTCATCAAGCGATGAGACAACTTACACCTCATGCTAATAGAAACACAAAGCGTGATGCAAAACAGCTAGAGGTTACGCAGCTACGTCAACACCTTTCATCTGATCAGCTTCTGCTGGTCTACTTTTTGCACAAGGAGAGACTTGTCATTTTTGCGCTGACAGCAGAGCACCTTGTTACTCATGAGATCCCCGACGGTATGAGGCAATTGAAGCGCCTGCTACCGCTCTTGCATGCTCATGTGCACCCGGGGAGCTGGTCCAACCCCCAGCAACCACCTCAACAGGGCGTCCGTTCCATGCTGACCAAGCTCTATAACCTCTTGATTGCTCCTGTAACAACGCTCCTACCCCCACCAACTGGATACCTGACGATTGTCCCTTACGGACCCTTGCACGCTCTACCGTTTCACGCTCTGTATGATGGCTCTCATTTCCTGGTTGAAAACTACCAGGTCAACTACCTCCCTGCAAGTAGTCTATTGAGCGAATTTGACGCCTCTAGCAAAGAACGAGATATTTCCTTTACAAAGACAGAAGTAGTTCCCAGGTCGCCATTGATCTTTGGGTACTCAGGCCATGGATATCTGCTGCGCGCTCTCGAAGAGGCGCGGACTGTGGCTGCCATGCTGAGTGGGCACTGCTACCTTGAAGATGAGGCTACTGTCGCCCGGCTCATCGAGCAGGCCCCAGGCAGTCCTATCATTCACCTGGCAACCCACGGTCACAGCAGGCTGGATGCCCCCAATTTTTCTTCTATTCTTCTTGCCGATGGGCAGTTCAATGCCATTGACGCCTTCCGCCTCGATCTGAAGGGCTGCGAACTGGTCACGCTGAGCGGCTGTGAAACGGGGCTGGCATTGAGCGGTGGGGGTGACGAGCAGTTGGGCCTGGGACGCGCATTCCTGGCTACCGGCGCAAGTACACTGGTGATGAGCCTCTGGCCCGTAGAAGACAACGCGACCAATGAGTTGATGCAGCTTTTTTACCAGCATCTCCTCCGTGGCGAGAGTAAAGTTCAAGCGCTGCGGGCTGCTCAATGTGCCCTCATCCGTCGAATAGCGTCAATTTATCCCCATCCGTATTACTGGGCAGCATTTCGTCTCGTAGGCGACATTGGGCCCCTCAAGTACCAAAGGACAGCAGATTGTTCTTTAGAGCGTGAAATTGAGTGCTAAAAAAAGCAATTCCTCAGCGTTTCAAGATCAGGAAGTTGATGTAGTTGACTATATACCTCTACGACTATGTCGATAGAGAAGCAAGGAGGCAAGAAGCCATGAACGCGAATACGAACATGGGCACCACGGTTTACTGGCATAAAAACCAGGTCATAGTCAGGCTCAAAACACAACTCACTCATCACTCATTGGGAACACCGCCTATCGAGCCGATCCAGTATATCATCGGCAAACTCCGGGATGCCTTCAAAGAGGTCCTCAAAGACCTGCCCAAACCCGTAGACATGCAGTTCATTGAACACCAGGAGCTTTGTCCATCTACCAGCAGTACTGCTGACAGTCTCGATAGTGCCATCTTCTACCGTATCAATCCTCAAACCCAAACTGATATGGGTGCAATGCAGGGGGACGATGGGACTGCAGGCATGGGTGATGATGACCGCACACTCGACGTCATCGCACAGCTCGAGAATCACAAAGCACTCTTAACAGCTCTCCGAAATGAGGGGCTCTCCGTCGAGAGTGCTGACGCCATTCCACACTGGTTCAACGCCGGCACTAATGGCACTAACTTTCCCACACAAGGCTGTCCCATTAGCCCTCCCATTCCCGTCGAGGAGTCGGGCGCCTCCGGTCGTTGGAAGTTACAGTTTTCGCAGCTTCCCGACACTCTAAAAAACGCGACCGGTAAGGACGTGTCGGTGCTTGTGCTGGATACATTGCCCGCACCTGATCAAATCTCCAGGGCAGCTGACCAGGCCGGTAGTAGTAACATGCTGCTGCAAGAGATGACGAAAGGCATGAGTTGGGAAGAACCGCTCAAGGCTGTGCCTCCCGCTATCAACTTCAAATCTCAGTTTCTCCCAGATGTAGTAGAGGAGACTTCAGCAGAAAGGGTGGTAACAGGCAAGGATATCTACGGACGGCACGTCGGTTTCCCCATGGAGGATCACGGCCTGTTCGTAGCGGGCATCGTGCGTGATCTCGCTCCCGAAGCAACTATTGAGTGTGTCCGTGTGCTCAATGATTTCGGAGTGGGTGACATTCGCACTTTGAATGCTGCCTTGATAGACATACGTAAACGCATGTCGCCCCCAGATCCACACTCGAATGAGCCGGGAGATCTATATAAAAAGCCAGTTGTGATTAACCTGAGCCTGGTGGTGCTACCTCCTGAGGATGATATACCCGAGGGGGTGACCGATGCTACCCTAAAGGCAACGCAGAGCTCACTCTATTCACTTCTCCAGTGCCTTGCCGACCAGGGGGCTATCTTCGTAGCCGCTGCTGGTAATGACTCAGATCCTCGTATGAATGCATCCGAGAAGCGCTTTGGGCCACGTTACCCGGCAGCTCTCGGTTCTGATCACCATGCTATGACAGCGATGATTTCAGTTGGTGCTGTCAACCGGAACAGACAGGCAGCCAAATATAGCAATTACCCCGGCCCCTATGGGATTGCTACTTACGGGGGAGATCTTCCAAAGCCTGACCCGTGGTTGCCTTTAGCTATGGATCATGTCGTAGCTCGTGTTGATACTAACGAGATTGACGCGCTATGCGGCGTCTACACTGCAGCACAATACCCAGCACTATCGAGGAATGACCCGGAGTCGGAGTACCCAGCGCCTAATTCAAGCGCCTGGGCCTACTGGTCGGGGACATCATTTGCCACGCCGATCATTAGCGCTTTAGCAGCGCGCATCTTGCAGGGTCGAGATCCCAAGAACATTGATGTGCGACAGGCTATTCTTGACTCTGCCAGGGATGAAGTGACGTGGACAACGGTAGGACAAGACGGCAAAGATATCCCTGGGCCTATGATCATAGCTGAACAGAAGTGACATGAGATGTCTTCTATCGGTAGTTTGTGGACTGGGGATAGGTCGGAATTGGCTTTCAGCAGAAGGCTGACAACAACTGGGCCCATCAGACCAGACAAATAAAGCACTTGTTTCCTCTCCGAGAGGGGAAATTCCCTTGTCGACAAAGTACCGGTATACTATAGATCGATAGAACTGACGGGTGTCTGATTATCCGCAAGCATACCAGCGTGACAGGCAGACCAAACTGGTCAGTTCTCTATGGCAGCAGATTATACTGATCTTTATGTCTTTTGAGTATTGCCAAGGCCGCCTTTCTGCAAGACATGCATAACCAGTTGGGTAGCATTCCGTACGGCATCGTGTTGTCGTTGGCTTTGTTGGTATTTCTTTTTTCCATCAGCCCAATCAGAGATGGCTTTAATGATAATCCAGTCTTTATGATTGCGTTCAGCAGCCGCGTAAAGGCCAGCCCCTTCCATTTCTCCACCGATGGCCTCCGGCTCAAATTTTCGTAGCAACTCTCGGAAGTCAAAATTGTCTACTAGCTTATCTCCTGAGAGCATCAGGCCAATATGTACTTTTTGCCCTTGCCAACTCACGAGGCTGGCACGTACCTGAGCCAACAATCGAGTAGATCCCTGCGGCTTATCTCCTCGTAGTCGGAAATTCCACTCTCCGCTTTCTTCCTGGCCAATCCGTTGCAATTCATAGCCAAGCAGTTGGCGCGATACCAGAACATCGCCCATGCGTTGCTTTTTCTGCTGCATCCCAAAGGCAATGCCTACCAGAATTACCGCCGATGGTGAGAGAAACTGTATGCCCTCCTGTATGGTAAGCGTTGCTCCACCTGGGCCTCCAGCGCCCATTTCTGATTGCACCAGGAATGTTCGCGCCCCGCCGATCTTATCCAAGTCGAAATAGGCACCTGCTCCTAAAAACTCCAGTGTATGAGAACGACCTGTCGCCTGTTCACAGGCGTTAACGATTGCCTCTGTTTCCTCTTGTTTTGCTGTCACCAGGAGCACATCACAATGCCTTGCTTCCGTTACTGAGTTCGATGTTGACTGAGAACTTTTGTCCGGCCAGGGTGTAGTATGATGGCCTGCACCTGTTGTAGGCTGTGTTGTGACGTACTGCCACCCCTCTCGTTCCATACCGTGTAATAAGGTCGAAGACTCTACAACTGGTTGGTTAGAGACAGTCCCTCTTTGTACTCTCAGCTTAATGATGGCCTCGCGGATGCCTTGAGCTATGTTAGTATACGCTTTATCGCGAACCCTCCACTCGGTAACAGATTTACCATTTCCTGGAAGGGTTTTTAGCGACAAGAGTATCTCCGGTAGATCAACCGGGCGCAGCAAGAGAGGAATGACAATTATATCGTCTTTTTGCCGGGCCAGGGCCTGTTTCATTTCGGCGTATTCAGTATCAGATGCCAGATAATTTGAACTGATGAGCAGCAGAATGACATCCGCTGCCCAAAACTGTTTATCAGTCTCCTCTTTTTTATGCGCCCCTGGAATCAGTTTCCTCTTGTTCCATTCCGTTATATAACCCTCATTTTTCAGCGCACTGAGGTGCTGATTGAGACCTTGTAGGAGTCTTCTTCTGCATATGAGTAGAAGAGCTTAAATGGTTGTCTTGCTTCAACCGGAGCAACAATTGTTGTTTGTTGAGTATCTGTCGGAGCTACCAGAGGCCGCTTGGGTAATATCCTTCTGGCATCATGTAGGCACTCTTCCAGTCTATTAAGCGATTCCTTGCGTTTTGCTCGATTACTCACGCTGGGGGATTGAGGTTGCAAATCTCCCAGGAAAGAGCGATGCTGTTGTAAGCACATTATAGTGTTGACGACTTTTTCGTGTAAAGTATAGGATAAAGAGCCTTTGTCCAATGCCAGGTAGAGTAAATCGAGGGTAGTCTGAACCTCGTTCAAGATTTCTTGTTCTTCCATAAAAACAATTCCTACGTTTTTGAATAGTAATTTGAACTGCCTGAATTTGCGCTTTAGTTAACAAGAGACTGCGTAGGCCGGTTCATTTGGAGAAACCAGTGGGCATACCACTGACCAGCCAGTTCATGAATGGGGTCCTGATCTCCGTCCTCTCGCTCTCGAATCAATCCCATCGTTCGTAAAATACGCAGTGAGTCCAGAATCCTCGGTTTGTTCAGAATAACATTTCTGCCTCCTCCGGCAGGGATATTTAGCATCATACGATGCAAATCGTCGGGAGAAGCCTGTCCTTGCTGGCAAAATACTTCATACACCTTGCGGTCCGCGTCGCTCAGTTTTTCCCCCCAGCGTTCGAAGTCACGCCGTTCCTTGAGGAAGTAGGCCGTTGCCTGCTGTACGTCTTCAACAGTCAGCTGTGTTAAATCCTCGTACTCGCAAAGCTCCAACATCAATCCCTGGAGTAGAAGCGGGTGTCCTCCTGTTTCAACATAAACCCGGTGCGCTACCTCTTGGGGTACTTTTCCTTGTGTGGGTTCGTTGATCAATGCCAGAGATTGCTCCTCGTCAAAGGTGTGGAGATCTAGCATTCGCAGAAGGTTATCTAAAGGTGAACCCGGTTTGTTAGGATCGATCTCTTGATAGCTACCTGTAATAATACAAGCTATAGCCTTATCGAGGGTAGGCTCTATAGCAAGTGCGCGTATAATTCCAGTCAGAGATTTGTTTTTCTCCTGGCGTTTCACGCGCCAGAGATCGTCGATCAAAAATACTACACGTATTGGAAAAGGAAGCGCCGCCTGTACAAGTTCATAAAGAGCGTCTGTGAAAGCATCCGTTGGCTCCGCATGAGTTTTGATCGATTCAAGCTGGGTTTTTACCTGAAGTGTGAGAGGAAAAGAAGGAGGAGTCTTAGACAGATAGCGATTGAGAAGATGTCCAGCTTTTCCAAGAAAATCACCAGGTGTAGTGTCATCCAACTGCAACATATCCAGGAAAAGTGGTATCACCATGCAGTTATCTTCAGATGGCTGCGTTTCTAAGGTTCTCAGGCGTCGTTCAGCTTGGCGCAGCAGGCTTGTTTTCCCCATGCCATTCCCTCCCATGACAGCGAAAGACATAGGATTGTTTGGAGAAGTCACCTTAGAGACGATATAATCCAGTTCGGGTCGATAGCCGTAAAACATGGCTGGATCAGTCACCGGTCGCGAGAATGAATAAGGGTTCATGGATTTACTCTCCTATTTTTATTGTTGACTCATCACATATTTTCTGAAGAGGCCAAATGTCAGGCTCACCGTGTTGTGGCCCTTTCTCACCAGACCAAAACGATCCATTTTGATCAAGGTATGATTGAACTCGCCTTTATCAGGATAAGAGGATGCCAGAGCACGTTCCAACTCGCTTATTCTAACTTCCTCCACCTCTGCCAGGTAATCAATAATTCTTCGTTCAATCTCTTGTAATGATTTGTGCATTTTTTCCATGGTGCTATTATGCACGACAAAACTGTCGATCGTGGCCAGCACCTCTCGTGCTTCCACCATGCGCGGGACATGCTCGGTATGCTCAGCCAACACATTACAGAGTTCGCGCGTGATCTGGGGATGCCCGTAGGTCTGGGCATAGAGCGTATCCAGAGCATCAGGGGAATAGTAGAGACCGGCCATCGCCCCGATGTCCTGCACCATGCGGTCACAATCCAGGCGGCTGAGCGGGCGCAGGGCGATTTCGCGGAACTGCTTCCACCAGGGGTTGTAGTTGGAATCGCGCCCAAACGAACTGTACACGATATCGTCCTGGTAATTGGCCACCCCCAGCACGAAACGAGGGTTCTGGTCAAAATGCCCCTGACCGTTCCTGGCAGACTCATAGACAATGGCCCGCAGAAACGCCAGGAACTCGCGCCAGTCGGGAAATTGCTCCTCGGAAAAGTCCGGCGCAATGGGCAGCAGTTCGCCCACCTCGTCCAGGATGAGCAGCAGGCGCAACAGGGAGTGCAGGTACTGCCTGAACAGGTCGATGCGCAGAGGTTCCAGAGCCCGCTGCGGGTCGAGCTGAGCAAGCTCGGTGCGTTGCTCGGGGGGCAACAAGGGAGCCAGGGACGCCATCCAGTCGTTGAGGGCATCGCGCAAGACCGCCCAACTGGGACGATGCAGATAGGCTTGCATATTCTTGAGGCTCACACAGGCTGAGCCGAACGCCTGGGCGCGCTGCATTTCTAAGAGCAGCGAGGTCTTGCCCATGCGGCGCAAGCCAAAAAGTCCGAAAGGCTGGCCCTGGCGGATGCATTCGCGAATGAGGTCGGCGGTGTTGTCCTGGCGGTAGTAATCCTCACCCACGACCGGGGTGGTGCGATAGTAGCGATTGGCGCGCCTGGTCCAGTCATCCATGCGCCCCTGGATCAGCTTGCTGGCGGGTAAGCCCGCTCCAAAGCTCCTTACGGTGGTCACAGCGAACGGGATGGACGTGACACGCGTGGGGGCAAGATCAAAGGCGCGCGTCAATTGCTGGATGCCGCCTGGAGGAAAACTATTCATAAACAGAAAAAAGGTATCCTGTACAACCGGATGCTTCTCTTGTGCGAGCCAGGTGAGGATCTGCTGCGCAATCTGCTCAATCATCTCAGCAGTCAGGGCATACTGGGTGATCAACGGGCTATACAGCCTGGATGCCGTCTTTTGTCTGGACTCACGTTGTTTCTCCTCCTCGCGGTTGAGTAGAGCATCGGCGGCAGCCGAGATACAGAAGACATCAAAATAGGCCTCATTACGTAGGGACCCGGTTGGAGTATTGCGACGAACCCGAAACCAGTGCAGTTCGACGTCTGTGGCATTGAGTGGCAGGACATGAATCACCTCTTGGGGTTCGATTAGCGAGAAGAGATTCGACCTGGCACACAGGAACTGCTGTGCGACCTGGTCGATGATATTCTTCACCGGGCGAGCCTGAAAAGGAGCCGGAGGTTCTCCAGCCTCGGTTTCAAATGTGACGGTGATCGTATCGGTAAACTGGAAGGCCACAGCGATGCCAAGTGTTGCCGAGAGCGCTTGTGCTATAGCATTCTGATAGCGTAAAGCTTGCTGAAGAGGAAGGGTTGCGAACAGGCTTTCATCATTGATATAAAGAAGAGCAGTATTGTCTACCATGCTCAAAGCGTGAACATGCTTTCTCAAAGCTTGCCTAATGCCCTCGTCCAGATCCGTTATGTTATCAATTATACTAGGCCACACTTTTTGCAGCATATCTTGTGTGATCTTTGCTGTGCGCACAGACTCAAGGGGCGTCTCAACGATATTAATAGGCTCCTCTGTTGGCTGCATGGAAATATGCAAGGCCAGGTCCTCTTCTTCTGGAGTGTCTTTCTTATCCCGTTTTCGTCTGAGCCAGTCCATAAGCACTGCCCTCTTTCCCACCTATATCTCGCTTTACAAAAATTTGTTAAGAAGAGTATAACGCATACTGCGCATCAACTCAAGTAAAACTGGCATATAATCGTAATTACAGAAAATAGAGACTGCATTGAGAGATTGCGGTTCTATTTTGCTTTCCCACTCGTTGATCTTGTCGAATGTTGCACAAGCATCACTACTTTGCTGATAACGTCATTTAACTGTTTCGAGTAAAATATCATAAAAATCATGAGCTATAGTATACAAAAATGATATAATGGAAGTGCATGATCGTGCCGGGTACGGTTTTCACCGCTTCCTGATCCAGAAAATGATCTTCCTGATAAGGAGTCCTTGCCGATGCGTCTTGCTATTGACTCAGGTTCCTGCTTTTCACGCGCTGCATTTTTTGACGAAGAGACGTTTTCACTGGTGAAAGACCCTGCTACTGGCAACTATGCGCTGCCCTGCGCCGCATTTGTCACTCCCCAGGGTGAAATCCTTGTCGGTGAGGAGGCGAATAGTGCGTTTTTACGAGATCTCACACGCTATCGACGTGACATCAGGCGCTACCTGGGCAACCAGCAGCCGCTCATAGACCGTTTCCCGCCAGAAAAGTTCATCTCGCACATTCAACAACATCATAAGCGGATTGCAGACATGCTTATGCGCGATATGAATTTCCCTCCGTTGAGCGGCGCCGTGATAACTGTTCCTACCACTTACCAGGAGGAGAAGCGAAGGCTCATGCGCGAAGCGGCCAGCCAGGCTGGTTTTATTGCAGAAGAAATCACACTGCTGGACGAGCCAATCGCGGTGGCGCACTACTACGATCGAGAAGTTGCCATGCGCACGGGCGATAGGCTGCTCATTTACGATCTGGGCGGCACGTTCAAGGCGGCTCTGTTGGAAAAAAGCGCTGATGGCTTTGTATACCTTACCGATCCGCTCGTACAAGAGCAATACGGGGGCATACGTTTTGACCAGGTGCTCTATACGGCTCTAATGAACGATTCGACAATACAAAAGATGTTTCAGGCAATCCAGAATCGTGAAATCACGCAGTTTGCGAGCCTGCAGGTAAGAGAAGCGTGTGTCTCACTCAAACACCAGTTGAGCGCCCTTGAAGAGGCCGAAGTCTCGATTACCGTGCCGGGGGTCGGAGAACCGATTCTGGATTGCCTGTCGCGCGGGGCATTTTACCAGATGATCGCGCCGATGGTGCAGGAGACAATTTCCGGCTGCCAGCAAATGCTGCGCAGAGCGCATATGATACCTGAACGGATCGACCGTATTTTGCTGGCTGGAGGAAGTTGTGCTATGCCTTATATACAGGAGCAGGTGCAACATGCATTCAATCGCCCTCTCAGTATAGCTCCCGCACTGGACCTGGTCGTTTGCCAGGGAGCGGCATATTATGCAGCCTCTCATCGAGTCTACGTAGTTTCACTGGATGGAAACAATGGAGCATTTACCACTGTCTCAGAGGCATTGACGCAGGCTGAGCCGGGAAGTCGCATTGTAGTTAGGCCAGGCATCTATCGGGAAAAGCTTGAAATTGATACCTCTATTGAGATTGTCGCTATAGGATCGAGAGAAGAAACGATTATCGAGGGGGCGTGCGAAATTGACATGGGTGCCACGGATCGAATTTTGATGCAAGGACTCTCATTGCGTGTAGCTTCCTCGTCTTCTGATGAAGACGAGGAAGCAGATATTGAAGCAGTTGTCTACGTATCAGAAGGAGAGTTGGTGCTGGATAATTGTCTCGTCGATGTGGTGAATAGTATTGGAGTATGCATTGAAGGCCCAGCGCAGGCCATTATGCGATATAGCCAGATACGCACAAACACTGGTATGGGAATAGTGATCACAGAAGAAGGCAAAGGGATACTCGAAGACTGTCAGATTATAGGAAAGGGCCAGGTCAAAAGAAAAATCTCTAATGCGGATGAAGATTTGTTAAATATCGGAATGGCTGGAGTAGTTGTTGAGGGCGAGGGAAGTAGTGCGCATATCAAGCGTTGCCATTTGCATGGGCACATGATGGAAATCATGGTAGTAGAAGAAGGCCAGGCTTTGATTGAGGATTGTGTACTATACGGCGGCCCACAATATATGAAAGAGGCCGAGCAAATGAGAGATATGACAAATGATGTGAGCTTTGATGATCAAAATGTTCCTGATTGCTGTATCGGGATCACAGAGGAAGGATGCCGTGTAACTATTCGCCGGACTGAGCTGTATCACCATCTTGTGGGAATTTTGGTTATCGGTCAAAGCATTATCTCAACCGAAGAGTGTTATTTGCATCACTGTCACGCGAGCATGATAATGCAAGATGGGGGCTATGCTGAACTTGTGAGGAGCAAGCTTTATGATCACCGGATAGGAGTAGCGATTGCAAAAGGAAGTCGCGGCTTTATGAAAGATTGCGATATTGCCCGAAGTGAGGCTGTAGGCGTAAGCATATCGGCAGCAAATAGCAATGCTGATCTGACAGGTTGTGAGATTCATGATGGGAAAAGTATGGGTGTCTGGATCACGGACCAGGGTCGTGGATCAATTGTAGACTGCAAGCTGTACAGCAATGAGGGACCCGGTATCAAGGTGCAGCAAGGCTCTGTCGAAGTGGAGCGCACCTCTATCCATAAAGGGAAGTATATTGGAGTATCTATATCTGACAAAGGCGTAGGCCGGTTGAAAAACTGTCAAATTATCGGAGAAGCAGGAGTGGGTGTGCGAGTGAGTGGTCAGGGCAGTGAGGCCACAATGAGAGAATGCACTCTCAAAGGGCAACATGGAGTGGGCGTTGTGGTAGAAGAAAACGGAAAAGCTTCGCTATGGTTCTGCTGGTTTGATGAACAAGGCGTGAAGCTGTATGTTGAACCGGGCAGCAGTGTGGATAGCGATAGTTTGCTGTTTGATACAGTGGATGAACAGTAAATGCGCGTTTGCATTGCCTAAGTGAACTTCAGCAACTTGTGCTGGGGAAGGTCGAAGTGAACTAATTGCTGACAATCTACTGGAGAATAGGTTCAGATGATCGATGGGCACCTAGTACAGTAGCGGTGGAAATGGGGCCTGTGAAGCGGCTTGAAAGCGTGATGAATAGGAGCAGAAGTATGGTAGAGCGGCGAGAGAAAGCGGGCAGAGAAGCGAGGCTGTCCAGGCAAGTTGGTGAATAGCTATTCACCCGAAGACACATTTGCAGGAGTGCCGCGGATGGCGGAACGGGTCGATCTGATTCTCAAGGAGTTGGATCGGCTGCTGGATGAGTTGTACCAGCAGGTGCTAACCGACTTTGTAAACGGCATCGATTCATGCTGGTGTATGGTCGGCATTCGACGCTGATCGAGGTGCTGCGCATTCTCATCCTCAAGCATGAGTACAGGTGGAGTTATCAGGAAACGGGGAATCGAGTGAATGGGAGCTTATCGGTAGTTTGTTGATTTGGGAACTTGCCCGCTCGGAGTGCAAATCAAGAGCGTTGGTTGCATTATGACGAGTCCAGTCCTCATGCGCCATCAATAGATGGGATTTTCTGAGTCAACAAACTACCGGTAGTACGTCAGTGTAAATTTCAGCATCAAACGGGATAGCTCTCTCTTATACCGTTCGATGCTGAAATTTAACAGATACTCCTGACTTCTTTCACTCCTCACCCGTGGGGACCCTGGTCGTCTCTGTCCGTTCAATGGTTTCGTGAGTCGTGATCTGGGTGGTGGCTTTAGCATCACCTGTTTGAGCGGGTTCAACTGGCTCTTTCGGAAACTGGTCGCGGTGCGCTTTACGCCACTGTGACCAGAAGGCGAAGAGCAATGCCTGGAGCATTCCCGCGAAGGGGGCCG
>WNGK01004637.1_pt1 | contig 14665 bp, 13 predicted proteins | sample 5400601 | NCBI WGS metagenome assembly WNGK01 (sample SAMN13153376, study PRJNA577476) | soil metagenome | isolation source: 60 cm soil or saprolite under Garry oak tree replicate 1 | place: USA:California | collected 2016-06-15 | reverse complement strand
ATCGTGATTGACCGCGCCAGCGTCGCCAGCGTCTGGGACGCCAGCGGACGCGAATATCTGGATTGTTTCTCAGGAATCTCCGTGGTCAACGCGGGCCACAATAATCCGCGTGTGATTGCCGCCGCCAAAGCGCAAATGGACAAACTGATCCACTGCTGCTCTTATCTGTATCACGTGCAGCCGGTCGCGGACCTTGCAGAGAAGATTGCCCAGATCGCTCCACGCCGACTGACTAAGACGTTTTTTGGCAACGGCGGCGCAGAAGCCATCGAAGGCGCAATGAAGCTCGCCCGCCTCTACACCGGCAAGCATGAATTCATAGCTCTGCACGGCAGCTTTCACGGACGCACTTGGGGAACGCTGAGCATCACCGGCAATTACGGCAGGAAAAAGCGCGGAGGCCCATACGCTCCCGGCATCGCCTTTGCTCCGTCACCCTATCTTTACCGTTCGCTTTGGCCCAACGATCCCGAGGAATGCGGCTGCCAGTGCGCCAAGTCGCTCGATGAAGTTATCCGCTTTGCAACTTCTGGTGATGTCGCAGCGTTTATCGCCGAGCCGGTGTTGGGTGAGGGCGGCATCCTGGTTCCGCCAATGAATTATTTCCGCGAGATTAAGAAAGTTCTCGACCAGCACGGAATCCTTTTCATTGCGGACGAAGTGCAGACCGGATTCGGGCGCACCGGAAAGATGTTCGCGATCGAGCACTACGGAGTCGAGCCCGACATCCTAGTCACCGCCAAGGGCATCGCCGACGGATTCCCGCTTAGCGCCTTCACCACTCGTGCCGAGATCGCGGCCACCTATAAGCCCGGCGATCATCTTTCGACGTTCGGTGGGAACCCGGTTTCCTGCGCCGCCGCTCTGGCCAACATCCAGTTCCTGCAGGATGAGAACCTGCCCGCGCGCGCAGCCGAAAACGGCGAATACGCGATGCAGAAGCTGCGTGAGGTCCAGAAACAGAATCCACTGATCGGGGAAGTCCGCGGCCTCGGCCTGATGATCGGCGTCGAACTCGTACGGGACGAAAAACTCACCCCCGCCAACACCGAAGCCGAAGCCATCCGCGATTCCTTGCTGCGCCAGGGCGTACTGATCGGCGTCGGGGGAGTTTACGGAAATGTGGTCCGCTTCCAGCCACCTCTCGTCATCACTAGAGAGCAGCTCGACCGGGCAATGGACGCGTTTGCCACCGCGCTGGCAGCCGTCGCGCAACCAGCGTCAGTCTAAAGTTTGTCATCTGCGCCGTGTCCACGAATGCTTGGATGCGGTTGTGACCCTCGCAATTCCGCTTCCGAGATCACGTAAACGATCAGTACCCCCAGCTCCGGCTCGATGGGATGCCGGTAACGAGGATGCGGGAACACGAAGTAGTAGATCGTCGGGTAAGACAGGATGAGCCATAGAAATAGCCAGGCTCCCGGTTGTCGTTTGCGCAATGCTCGGCCCAGGCCCCAGAACGCCAGCACTGACGATGCCAGAAATACGGAGTTCTTGAACGGCGCCAGGGCTGGAATTTCCGACGACCGTGGCAGCCCGCCCCAGTAGTAGATGAAGCGCTTAAGGCTGATCCAGGCGAAGCGCCCGTAGTCAGCGCGCATGAACTCCAGGGCCTCGCGTTTACGCTCCGCAACGTAGGCCAGTTCACCCATCTGCCGGTAGCGTCGCATCTGGGTCGCGTCTTGCGAGGGATGCAAGTACTGCATCCAAGTTCCGTCGGCTCCCGGGCCATTGCCCAAGCGCAGCTCTGCGCCAAAATTCGACCGTATAAAGATAAACCTCCCAAAAGTTTCGTAGTCGCGGACTAGCCAGGGTACGATCGTCGCCGCAAAAAAAAGTGCAGCCAGCAGAACCGCGGCGAGCGAAGACTTGCCTTTTTTCCAAGACAGGTACCAGGCCCACAATCCAGATGCCGGCAGAAACGAGAGCAGGGAAGTGTTGGTCAGCGCAGCCACACCCCAGAGCATGCCGAACGCAATCCAAGGCTTCACACCGGTCAAACCCTCCATCTCGAGCGTGAGCCAGAAAATCAAGGCCAGCAGCAGCGCAGCCAAGCTGGTCTCCCACACCCAGCGTGTGCACCAAAACATGACTGAAGGCAGGAGTGCCCACATCCACGCAGTCCAAACCGCAACCTTCTCGCTAAAACATTTTCGCGCCATCAGGAAAATAGGAATGCAGGTGAGTGCGGAAAAAATGCTGTTGAGACTGAGAAGGATCAACGCCGAAGTGTGACTGTAGGTTCCCGCCAGCTTGAAAACGCCTCCGATCAGATATGGGTAAAGCGGCGGTTCCCAAGCCGTCGGCCCGGTGTGACCCTCGAATGGGTCAGCGAAACCGCGCCCGGCGGCAATGGCTCGTCCAATGCGCCCCATCTCCCATCCAAAGTTGAAATTGTTGTCCAGTGTTTTGAACTTGTAGGTGTGCGCAACCAGAATGTAGCCCAAGCGGAGCGCGAAGCCGATGGCCAGCATCCAGAAGAAGGATGTGCGGGCGCGCGTCCACCAGCGGCGGAGTGGCGCTGAGGTTCGCCGGCGTTCGACCCACGACGCTGCAGGTTGACCCATCTGCAGTCTAGCTTCTCATAAGTTCAATGATCTCAGTTCAATGATCTCAGGTCGATGATTGGTATCCATGTTCAACCGCGCGGGACAGCGAAACTCCCAGTGAGATTCTCTTCCTGGGCGCAAGTTGTCCCGATCAAAAGCACCGCAGCCGATCAACTATACTAGGCGTGCTCACCAGAATGGACCGGGGGAGACGACCTGTGCGATGCGCACCTTCCAGCAGATATGATCGGTTGGCATCGGCAGTCGTGATCCTTTCAGTTGGCGTGATCTCCACAACTGTCTTGCGCTCCGCGCTGGCGGACTCAAAGGGCCCGCCGCTCCAGAAGGTAGCAGACGTCCCCATGCCTGGTCCCGCCGTACGCTTTGATTATCAAAGCCTCGACACCTCCCAGGGCCGGCTCTACCTCGCGCACATGAATGCGAATCAGCTTGTCGTGTTCGACGTTCGCAAGCGCGAAGTCATCGCGAACCTCGACGGCTTCCCCAGCGTTCACGGAGTTTGGGTAGTCCCCGAGTTGGGCCGAGTTTATGCATCCGCCACTGGCGAGCACAGAGTGGCGGTTGTTGACACGAAGACTCTCAAGACGATTGCTCGCGTGGGGCCAGTCAGCTACCCAGACAGCATCGCGTATGCTCCGGGCCCGAAGCGGGTGTTTGTCTCAGATGAACAGGGCGATGCAGACGCGGTTATAGATACAGCCACCAATTCACTGATCGCCACCATCCCGCTCGGGGGCGGTGCTGGCAACACGGTCTACGATCCTAGTTCCGGGCACATCCTAGTTGCGGTGCACGGAAAAAATGAGCTGGTTGCGATTGATCCGGATACAGCGAAAATTATCGGCCGCTATCCACTGAACGGGATTGAGAACCCGCACGGCATCGCTCTCGATGTAAAGGAAAGACTCGCATTCGTTGCGGGGGAGGAAAACGCAAAGCTCGCTCTCGTGGATCTGACAAGCATGAACGTCCTCGCCACATATCCTGTTGGAGAAGGCCCCGACGTGCTAGCCTTCGATCCCGGCCTCAAGTGGTTGTACGTGTCCGCCGAGTCTGGTCACGTCACCGTGTTTCGGGTGAACGGGAAGTCCCTGGTGTTCGTAGGTGGCATTTCGATGCCACATGCCCACACCGTCAGCGTTGACCCTGAAACCCATCTGGTCTATTTTCCTTTGCAGGATATTCATGGCCACCCTGTTCTGCGGATCATGCAGCCGGCCGGCGGCAAATTGACACCCATCCTCAGCGATCCTAGACTGAAACCCTCAGACGCTGATCTAACGTCCATGCCCCTCATTAAACTGACCACTCACTCCGAGCTTCCTGCCGAGGGAGAAGCCAAAGAATTTGAACTCGGCGGCAAGACCATCTGCGTCGCCAACGTGAACGGCGTGATCAGCGCCATGGACAACGTATGCCTGCACATGGGAGGCCCGCTCGGGCAGGGATACATCGAGGGCAACAAGATCGTCTGCCCTTGGCACGGATGGGAATATGACCCTAAGACCGGCGAGGTCGAACATGACCCCAAGTCGAAGCTGGCGGTGTATCCGATCAAGATTGAGAACGGCGATGTGATGGTGGAGATTTAGAAACTGCTTGACGCTTATGAGCCCGGTCACTCATTTCCTCACCAGATGGGCGTTCGCAAACTGCGCCAAACTAAATCCGAGAGATCGCACCATCGTCACGCTGGCATCGGCAGCTCCCGACCTGGATGGTCTGGGCATCATTCCTGAGTTGCTCACGCGCAACGCTGCTCACCCAATCCTCTGGTTTTCTCTGTACCACCATTCTTTGCACACGCTTCTTTTCGCAGTAGTCATAGCCGCCGTATCGTTAGCTCTAACCAGAAATGGAAGACGGGATTACTTGCGCTGCTGAATTTTCACCTGCATCTTTTCGAAGAAACTTGCTGGGGCTCGCGGGGGCCAGACGGCTACCAATGGCCGATTCCGTACTTAAAGCCGTTCTCCTGGCACTGGAACTGACGTGGCACGGACAATGGCAATTGGATGCATGGCCCAACGCCTTGATCTCAATTGTGTTGCTCGGACTTACGTTGTGGCTCGCGTGGCGCCGCGGATTCTCACCGCTGGAGATGATCTCTTCAAAGTTAGACCGCGGCTTGGTTACAGCCTTGAGAAGGCGCTTCCCGGTCAGAAAGCAATCATTCCCTCTCTCCAGATAACACGCGCACATGCTTGTCATCTCCACACTCTCCACACGGTTGAGGTTCGTGCTACGGGTCTCGCGGTGGTAAACTGCGCCTATGGCCGCGAAAAAGAAAACCAAGAGAAAACCATCCAGACCAACAGGAAACACGGCTGTCGGCCGAAAGGTGAAGCCGGCAAAGAAACGGACAAAGAAGGGCGCAATTTCTAAGAAGAAATCTGCGAAAAGGAGGCCAGCCCATAAAAAAGCAGCGGTAAAAACGAAGAGCGTTCGCGCGCCGAAGAGACGTCGCAAAAGCCAGACCGTGGGCGGCTTGCCATTCTCACGCGAGGAATCACGTGCACGCTCGGGCGGACAATCGGGAGATTTGCAGGGATTATCCGGGGTAGCGGGCGCGGATTCGGAGAGCGTCGACGAGTTAGTTGAGGAAGGGAACGCCTTCGAGGCTGATGTAGTGTCAGGGGTGGAAGAAGCCGGGAATGCAGAGGGAAAGGAAGTGCGGACGCATGAGGTTCCTGAGGATGACGTACCCGACGAATATTTGGAGAAAGATTGAGCACGGTCGGTCGCGGTGCCTGAGGGATCGCAGCGCTGAGGGTTCGAAGCGTTTTTTCTCCGCAGCTCTATGAGGCCACTTTGACAGGGTTGTGAAGTTAGTGGCATTGGCTTTTTCTTTTCTAGGCTCCGCTCCGCGCAAGCGCGGCTGCCATCACCTCGCGTGACAAGGTAGTGGACGAGGTCAAGCTGCACTACCTGACCGCAGGTAACGGACCGACGGTGATCCTGATCCACGGCTACGCGGAGACATCGCGCATGGGGAAGCCGATCATCCCGCTGCTTGCCCAGAAATTTACCGTGATCGCGCCTGACTCAAAGAGACGATTGACGCGCTAATGAAGTTTCTGTGACGGCAAGTTTGCGGCGTGCTGGCGCGTGTGTCCGCCGAGGTGAGAGAACGTGAAAGCAATCTACATCCAGCAGCACGGTGTAGCGGCTGATCTGAAGGTCAGCGAAGTTCCGAAGCCCTCGGTAATCGGTGATGCAGTACTCGTGAGAGTCGAAGCTTCCGGCATCAATCCCAGCGATATTATCAGCGTCGAAGGCCGGTTCCCGGGTTCGGTGCTTCCTCGAATTGTTGGCCGGGACTTCGCCGGCACAGTAGTGGAAGGCCCCTCTGAATTCATTGGCACCGAAGTGTGGGGTACTGGTGGCGACCTCGGGGTTTCACGCGACGGGACCCACGCTGAGTATGTCGCCATTCCTAGGCAAGCCGTCGCTCGCCGGCCGAAGAATCTCTCGGCGGAAGAAGCTGCCGCCGTCGGAGTTCCGTTCGTGACTGCTTTTTCAGCGCTGTTCCGCCTTGGCCAACTGAAAGCAGGCGAGTGGGTGGTTGTCTCTGGCGCGGCGGGGGCGGTGGGTCAGGCGGCCGTCCAGTTGGCCCACGCCAAGGGCGCTCACGTCATCGCCCTGGTCAAAGACGCTAGCCAAAGCTGGGTGTCGGAGTCCAGTACGGTCGAAGCCATCGCCCAATCCGACAAGCGGGATTTGGACACTGTGGTGCGGCAGGTAACCAATGGACGAGGGGCCAACCTGGCTCTGAATGGTGTGGGCGCGACGATCTTTGGATCTCTTCTGGGAGCGCTTGGTGTTGCGGGAAGGCAAGTCGTCTATTCCGTGGCGGGGGGAAGAGAGTTCGCGCTCGACATTTTGTCATTCTATAAAAATCAATCAATACTGATGGGACTGGACACACAAAAGCTTGACGTGACAGTCTGCGCCGGCATCCTCAACGAGATCGGACCGCTGTTTGAATCGAAAGCGCTCAATCCACCGGTTATCGGGGGGCGATATCACCTCTGTGAAGTGGTGCAGGCCTACGTCCGTGTGGTCTCAGGTAAGGGTGGAAAGATCGTCTTCGTCATGCCCTGAAGGCGCGGACAATCGCAAACCAAGGCCGAGATGGCTATTGTGCGTTCGCGCTGAAACCGAACTGCGGCTCATGTCATCTATTACTGCTCACGGCTTATCCATCCGAGCTTATGGGGAACAACATGTCTTCCTGGCCTGCGCCTAGTGCGCTCGACGCCGCCACTCAAGCCTTTCCAGTCCTGAGCCCCGCTCAAATCGTCCGCCTGCGTCCCGGCGGCAAGGTGCGCAGGGTGGAATCGGGCGAGATCCTGTTTAAGCCTAACGATACCAACGTGCCATTTTTCGTCCTGCTTTCAGGCGGGATGGAAATCGTGCAGCCGGGGCTTGACGGCGAGCGCCCAATCACAACCCACGGAGCGGGGGCATTCACCGGCGAAATTACTATGATCTCCGGCCAGCGTTGCCTTGTGCTTGGACGGGTCACGGAGGCCGGCGAGTTTCTCGAAATCGCCCCCGATGGCCTGCGATCGGTAGTCGCGCGTGACGCGGAGTTAGGCGAGATTTTCATGAGGGCGTTCATCCTTCGCCGGCTTGCGCTCATCAGCAAGGGACTGGGTAATGTCATCATGATGGGGTCACGCCATTGTGCCAACACCTTGCGGCTTCGTGAGTTTCTTGGACGCAATGCATATCCCTACACCTACGTGGATCTCGATGTGGACAAAATGTCGCAAGCTCTGCTGGACCGTTTTGAAGTCAAGACCGGGGACGTTCCGGTAGTCATATGTAACGGGCTCACCGTGTTACGCAATCCCTCCCCCCAGCAATTGGCCGATTGCCTGGGCTTCAACGCCAGCATTGATCAGTCGCAGGTGCGCGACCTGATTATCGTCGGTGCCGGACCATCCGGTCTGGCGGCCGCGGTTTATGCGGCGTCGGAAGGGCTCGACGCTCTCGTGGTCGAAACCGAATCCCCAGGAGGCCAGGCGGGATCAAGCTCCAAAATCGAGAACTATCTCGGCTTTCCGACTGGAGTCTCGGGCCAGGAATTGTCAAATCGAGCCCTGGCGCAAGCACAGAAATTTGGCGCGAAGATGATGGTGGCGCATGGCGTGGTGGAGTTGAAGTGCAGCCGCCGCCCCTATGAAGTCGTTTTGGACAACGGCACCGCGCTGGCCGCGCGAGCGATCGTAATTTCAACCGGGGCCCAGTACAACAAGCCTCCGCTCGCCAATCTTAAGAATTACGAAGGGCAGGGAATTTACTACGGCGCAACCTATATCGAGTCGCAGCTTTGCGAAGACGAAGATGTCATCGTGGTGGGTGGAGGGAACTCGGCCGGACAAGCCGCGGTGTACCTTTCGCAAACCGCGCGCAAGGTGTACATGCTGGTGCGCTCGGGACAGTTGTCGGACACCATGTCTCGCTATCTGATCCAACGCATCACCGACAATCCCACGATCGAGCTACATTACAGGACAGAAATTGTCGGCTTAGATGGCAACAGGCAACTGCAGCGGGTCACCTGGAATGACCGAAAAACGGGCGAAACCTCGACTCACGACATCCGCCACGTGTTCATCATGGCGGGCGCGTCACCCCGGACCGAGTGGCTGCAAGGTTGCATTGCTCTCGACGACAAGGGCTTCATCCTAACCGGGCGAGATCTGGATCGGTCGACGGGCATGGTTTCCCCCTCGGTGTGGCCGTTGACCCGGGCTCCGCAGATGCTCGAAACCAGTCTTCCCGGAGTGTTTGCAGTTGGCGACGTTCGCGCGGGGAATGTAAAGCGAGTGGCCTCTGCGGTGGGCGAAGGCGCAATTTCGATAAGCCTTGTTCACCGCGCCCTAGCCGAGTTTTAGACGCGAGACGTGGTCAGAGGCATGAACAGCGTGACCGAACAGACGTGCACGAACAAAGATCAGAAACGGAGGCACATGTCGATTCGACCAGTTAAGCGTGTGATTAAATCCAAGCCGACAATGGAAGGTGCGGGCGTGCATTTGCGTCGTGCGTTCGGCTTCGGAAACACGAAGGACTTCGACCCGTTCCTCCTGCTCGACGATTTCCGCAATGATGTTCCAGAAGATTATCTGGCGGGTTTTCCCTGGCATCCTCATCGCGGAATCGAAACCATCACCTACGTGTTGGCCGGAACCGTCGAGCACGGGGACAGCATGGGGAACCATGGCGCCATCGCCGCCGGTGACGTGCAGTGGATGACCGCCGGGAGCGGCATCATTCACCAGGAAATGCCCAAAGGCGATCATGCCGGACGAATGCATGGCTTCCAGTTGTGGGCGAATCTTCCCTCCGACCTCAAAATGACCGCGCCACGGTATCAGGAAGTGAAGGCGCTTGATATTCCTCAGGTCAAGGATGACGACGGCACCCATGTGCGAATCGTGTGCGGAACCTTCTGGGGCAAGAAGGGGCCGGTGGACGGAATCGCTGCCGATCCCATCTACCTCGATGTTTCGGTTGCGCCAGGGAAGCGGAAGACTCTTCCAGTTGAGACCACCCGCCACGCCTTCGCCTACGTTTTCGCCGGAGCGGGCAAATTCTGCAACTCTTCCGGTCCCCTTGCGGTGCCGACGGAAGCCATCAAATGGTTAGACACCACGCCTCCCGTGGAGGCGGACAACCGATCGCTCATACTCTTCGATCGCGGTGATGAAGTCACAGTGCAGGCTGGGGACGATGGCATTCGCTTCCTTCTCGTTTCTGGAAAGCCCCTGGAAGAGCCCGTGGCCTGGTATGGCCCCATCGTGATGAACACTCAGGAACAATTGCGGCAGGCATTCGAGGAACTGGAAACAGGGAAATTTCTCAAGAAGTGATTTGCGCCCAGCGTGATAAATTATGCAGATAGTTCAGTCGGGAGTACCAGCCATGGCCACGCCACTCACCACCTCGAATATTTCTAATTCTGAAGCCTGGCCGCCACTTCTGCTTGAGGAATGGAAGCCCACCTACCACAATCTGCACATGTGGACGCAGATCGTCGGCAAGATCAGGCTGGCGCTCACGCCAAGGGTCAACCACTGGTGGAACGTGCCGTTGTATGTCAGTGCCCGCGGTCTGACGACCTCGCCCATCCCTTACGGGAAAGACGTTTTCGAAATCCAGTTTGACTTCATTGATCACAAGCTGCTGATTGATTGCTGCGATGGTCTGCGCAAGACACTTGCGCTCGATCCGCGTACGGTCGCGGATTTCTATTCCGAGTTCATGTCCACCCTGCATTCGCTCGGCGTCGATCTTGCCATCTACGCCAAACCAGTGGAAGTGCCCGACCCGATTCCGTTTGCTGACGACAATCTGTACCGAGCCTACGATGCCGACGCTGCGCATCGCTTCTGGCGCATCGTGACTTCGTGCGACTCGGTCTTCAAACAATTCCGCGCGCGGTTCCTGGGCAAGAGCAGTCCGGTGCACTTTTTCTGGGGAAGCTTCGATTTGGCTGTCACTCGTTTCTCTGGACGACGCGCTGCGGAGCGCCCCGGTGCGGATCTCATCACCCGTGAAGCGTATTCGCATGAAGTCATCAGCGCAGGCTGGTGGCCCGGATTCGGCTTGGATGGTCCTGCGTTCTACGCATACGCCGCGCCCGAACCGCAAGGCTTGGCGAAATCGCGCGTGCATCCACAGCCTGCGTTCTACCATCCTGAATTGAAGGAATTCATCTTGATGTATGACGAGGTGCGCAGTTCCACGGCGCCGGAGCGAATGCTAATGGAATTCCTGCAAAGCACCTATGAATCCGCCGCAGCGCTTGCTGGATGGGACCGCGGCGCACTGGAAGTAAGCCAAACGGCGGCGTGAGCCGTCCGGCAGAACCGAGGCGGGAACGACGAGAGTCAAAGGAAAGATATGAACTGCAAACATACCGATCAGATCAAATTCCGCACCACCGACAAGCATGTCTGCGCAGACTGCGTGAAATTAGGCGACACCTGGGTCCACCTGCGGCTCTGCCTTTCCTGCGGACACGTAGGTTGTTGCGATTCCTCTAAAAACAAGCACGCGACGAAGCACTTCAAGTCCTCACACCATCCCTTAATCCGCTCCATCGAACCCGGAGAGTCCTGGGTATGGTGCTACGTGGATCAGATCTCGCCGGGCGAACTCGAAGCGGCCTAGCGACTCGCTATCGAGTACCGGCCTGCAGCTCTGTGGGAACAACTTCGGTTCCGGCCCGTCCAAACTGGAAGCGCAGAGTCCACTGGCTCGATACCGGGTGCCCATCCACTTCCGCGGGCGTGAATTTCCATCGGCGCGATGCCTCCAGCGCCTTATTGGCAAAATATTTGCTCGGTCCAGGAGAGGCGAGAGTTGCGCCCGTGACCTCTCCAGCAGGATTTACTGTCACTCGTACTCCCACTTTGATCTTGCCTTGAATCGTATTCCGCGCGCTTGGGGAGACGTCGGGCATGACTCGCTCTACAACCGCGCCTGCGCTGGGCGCAGATCGAGGGGCCGAAGGTTGAGTTGAAACGATGCCGTTTGCAGGTTGCTGCTGTCCCGTCTGCGCTGGATTGTCATGCCTTCCGTGTGTGGCCCATCTCATGGCAAAAAGTAGGAGCACGAAAATCGCCGCGGCGACGAGCACAGGCGCGAACCGCGAACGGGGAGGCGGTTCCTTACTCTGCTGGATCACTGCCGGAGAACCTGCCGCGGAGCGAAGCCAATTTCTGATATCTGCCAGAGTGCATCTCGCTTTCGGGTCTCGCCTCAGACACTCACGTGCGATGTGACGGAAGGGTTCAGGTATCTTTTCTGCCTCGCCGGGTTCAATCTCTCTGGAACCCTCGCGGATATCCGGCCTCTGACTCAAACACCGAACCAGCGTGATCCCCACTGACCAAATGTCTGCAGCGGATGACATCCCGCCTGCCGCGGCCTCGGGGGCGTCGAAGACGCTGGGCACGAATGTCTGGTCCCCCGCCTCGGTAACTGCGCGAATACTGTCGCTCGAGAGTTTTACCTGGTCCCCGACCGCCATGATATTCGACGGCTTGATCCTGGTGTGCACGAAACCTTTTTCGTGCAGAAAAGCGAGCGCATCGACCAGCGGCAGAAGCGTTGCTCTTGCTTCTACAGGCGAGAGTGCCCGCGCAGGAAGTACCTGCGACAAGTCTTCCTCCGCATATTCGATCACCACATAGAGGAGGGGAGTATTGTTGATCTGACACTGCCCTCCGTGAAACAGGCGAAGTAGATGGGGATGAGTCAACGCCGCGGCGCGCTGCCAGCGCGCAACCTGGCGTTCGGCGCTCTTACTGTCCGCTGGAATCAGTTTTATTACGGCCGCTTGCGCCTGCTGCCCCGGCAATTGCGTCCGGTAGACAGGGCTCTGCTCAAATCCGCCCAGCCACTGCAGCAGCGGAAATGTTCCATCAACTACTTGACCTTGCCAGTTTAGGCGCGCTACAGCAGTATTCATAAAATTGCCAACAGACTATTTTATCCGAGTATTGGGAGTCGCTCACGCCAACGGTACAAGCTTTTTTCTCTACGATCCAGTGCGGCCAAGTGGACGGTATTTCATGCCGAACGTTCCCCGGAGAGTCAACCTGATTCTATCTGGAGCATCTCCGGCGCCTGCTAAAGCTAAAGCGGAATTGCCAGCCGTACAGTCGCTCCGCTAAAGTGTGCCGCAGGAAGTCCGATGCCTCCCACGCTCGCCAACGGCAAAATCTGCTACATCGAGATGCCGGCCACCGACGCCGCCCTGGTCGGGCCCCGCTGTTGTCGGAAGGATCTGGTTCACAACGAAATTTAATCGCGCCGAACCCAGCACAAGCGGGTTTTTCAGGAGATCCTAAACCGTGACGAGCTTGAATCCGATCCAGCGCCGCCTGCGGAGACCTTCACAGTCGATAACTTGCGTTTTGCGCTGAAGTTAACGCAACCGTCCACCTTGAAAAGCATGGGCTTCGATTGTTGGCAACAAACGCCCGTTACTGATGCCGTTGATGCTTTCCTGCAACGGTTCAACTACTGGACAGACGATGTGCCACACCATGACCCTTTTCTTCCCGCGTCCATAGTTGCCACATCCTAAGTTTTTCTCGCTGGCAGACCACCGTGCCCCTGCAAACTTCGGGCCGATGCCTCCGTCGGCCCCGCCGGGTGACCCACGTTATGGGACAATGTCCAGCAACACGAGTTGAAGTCAGCGAAAGAGGAACCTCCCATGACCGACAAGTCACAGAGCGGCAACGATCATAAAACATCCCTCTCCCCAATGCTCTCAGTTCGCCACGGGGCGAAGGCGGTTGAGTTCTACAAGGCGGCGTTTGGAGCTGAGGAATTGTTCCGCATCGAGGCCCCGGATGGAGCGGTAGTCGCCCAGCTGTCGGTGGGGGAATCGGAATTTTGGGTGGCGGACGAGTCTCCGGAGCACAAGAATTTCAGCCCCGAGTCGCTGGGAGGCGCAACGGTACGGATGGTGATGGTCGTAGCCGATCCGGATGCCGCTTTCGCACGCGCCGTCAAAGCAGGAGCCACCGTGGTTGTGCCCGTCGAGGACAAGGAATACGGTTGGCGCGTCGGACGCATCGCCGATCCCTTCGGACACCACTGGGAAATCGGCAAGCCTTTAGCCGACGGCTCCTGAGTTTCGAAGACAATTGAGAGTCCGGTGCCCCGGGGACAAAAATCCCATCTTTCGCAAAAAACGGGAAAGATGGGGCACCCGGATCCTGAGCTTCACTAATCTAGCGACCTCTTCGTCCTCTCACACAGCCCGCGCCGTCACTTGACGAGTACCGACCGACGCTGTTTCCCAGTTCCTTGCCTGGGCGATGCAAATCACATGGAAAATTGTGAACAGCGGAACCATGAACGTCGGCACCAGGCTCAAAGGCAGCACGGTCAAGGGAACCATCGAAGGGCCGCTCGGATCGAGCAAACCTGCGGTGGTACCAAGGCTGATGGCGGTGACTAAATCCGTAATGCCAAGCGCCTGCCAAAGAATGAAGCCGTTGCGATGACTGGGACTGGCAAGCCGCCAGGCCACGAGCGTAGCCGTCAATCCGATAGCCATGTCGCCATATCCCGCGGGCAGTGCAAAGACCGCCGGCAGCAAGTTGCGAGCTTGCAATAGCACGAAGGTGAATCCGACGATTCTCAACGACTGCGCGACCGTCAAAATGCGCGGATTCAAAGACAATGCGAACTGCCGGAAATTCTCCGAGACGGCAAACCACAGCACGAAAACGACAATCGGAGTGAGTGCGGCGATGGCAACTGCGATTCCGATGCGCTGCGAATCGTTTCTGAACAGGTGCAGGGCAGAAGCAGACAGGGCGAAGATGAACCAGCCGGCGATAAGCGCGGCGCTGAGTTTTCCATAATGTTTCATATCGAATCTCCTTGAGTTGTGGCTACGTTGGTTAGTTCACGGGTCAGGTGCAGAAGGTTCTCCCAAACTTGCGGCCCCACCTGACGGCGCAAGCGTGATTGGACTTTCTCCCATATCGGCAGAGCACGGTTGAGTTTTGTCTCTCCAGCCTTGGCCAGGGTCAGCAGGCGTTCTCGCCGGTCTCGGCCACGGCGTTCTGCGATCCAGCCCTGCCGGCGCATGATTTCCAAAGTTCGAGTCAGGGTAGTGCTGTCCATTGCCAGCATTGCGCCGAGTTGACCCTGGGACACTTCTCCAGCCCGCGAGAGTACTTGCAAGATGGTGAACTGGGTGGACCGCAGTCCAAGCGGACGAAGCGCCTCTTCATATAGCTGTGTAAGCCCCCGGGAAGTGCGGCGGAAGCTGCCGCACATGCACCCCAGGTCCGGCAAGAGGGATTGGTTCATAGCGCAATAGATGTATATACATATAAATCGGATGCACAAAAAGTTTATCGACTAGTACTACTGTGTTATAAAGTAGATACTGCCTGCTGAAAAACGGGGTCTTGCATAACCTCTGGTGTTAAGTTGCTGTTCATGAGCGCCCACAGTGTGGCGCCAGGCGCCCAAGCAAAACGCTTCGCGGCCTATCTCAATCGCCTGGCGCAGGCCGCAGAGCATGCCGATCGTGCGACTCCCCT
>WNGK01009411.1_pt1 | contig 14670 bp, 14 predicted proteins | sample 5400601 | NCBI WGS metagenome assembly WNGK01 (sample SAMN13153376, study PRJNA577476) | soil metagenome | isolation source: 60 cm soil or saprolite under Garry oak tree replicate 1 | place: USA:California | collected 2016-06-15 | reverse complement strand
ACCCAATGCAGCGCGCACGCGTGGGGACACCCGTCGAGGTTCAGGCGGAAGTTCCCCAGCCGGTCGCCCCAGCGGTCCTCCAGGTGGGCGAGGATCTGCTGCATCTTCCCCTTCGTCTCGGTCACCGCGTAGTTGCAGTGGGGCTCGCCGGTGCAGGCGATCGCGGTGGCCCGCAGCGCGTTGGCGTCGGCGGCGAACCCGATGTTCGCCAGGGCCCCCATGACCTGGGAGAGCCGGTCCTCCGGCACACCGGTGAGGACGAAGTTCTGCTGCTTGGTCAGCCGGACGTCCCCCCCGACGGATCGCGCCAGCTCGGCGACCTCCAGGAGCTGGTTCCCCTGCACGATCCCCACCGGCACCGGCAGCCCGATGTGGGAGAGGCCCGGCTGCTTCTGCTCGCGCACCCCGGTGTGGTCGGTGAACCCGCGGGGCTCCGGCGCCTCGCCGTCCTCCAAGCGTCGCCCCACCCGCTCCTCCACCAGGCGCCGCATCCCGTCCACCCCGTAGTCGTCCACCATGAACTTCATCCGGGCCTTGATCCGCGAGAGTCGGTACCGGCGGTCGAACCTCCAGGCGTCCAGGACCGCCCGGAGGACCTCGATGCTCTCGTCCACCGGCACGAACACGCCGAGGTCCCGGGACATCCGAGGGACGGTGGAGAGCCCTCCGCCGACGCGGACGGCGAACCCGGGCCGGCCGCCCCGGACGACCCCGACCAGCGCGATGCAGTTGATCTCCGGCATGTCGCATTGGTCCGGGCACGTCGAGATCGTGATCTTGTGCTTGCGCGGCAGGTCCATGTAGTCGGGGTTGCCGTAGAAGAACGCCGCGGCCTCGGCCAGGACGGGCCTGGCGTCGAACGCTTCGTCGGCCAGGAGCCCGGAGAGGGGGCAGCCCGTGATGTTGCGGACCGCGTCCCCGCACGCGCCCGCCGTGGTCAGTCCCACGCCCCGCAGCCGTTCGAAGATGTCCGGGACCTGCGTCAGCCGGATGAAGTGGAGCTGGACGTTCTGCCGAGTCGAGAGCTCCGAGTAGCCCTCACCGTAGTCGTTCGCGATGGCGCCGATCGCTTCGAGCGCGTCCGGGGAGAGCAGCCCGCCCGGGACCTTGATCCGGAGCAGGTATGAACCAACCTTCGGCTTGTCGTGGTACAGGCCGTACCACTTCAGCCGGACCATGTCCTCCTCGGGGATGTCCAGGTAGTGGGTGGCCGCCAGCCGGTCGATCTCGTCGACGATCCCGACGGGAGGCTTCTCCTGCTTGAGGCGCTCGATCGAGTTGCGCTCCAGGACCTGCTCCCACGTGGGCTCCGGCCGAAGCTCTCCCCGAGGGGTCGTTCCGAACCGTCTGTCTTCGCTCATCGATCTCTCCCTGGGAAACGAAAAGGGCCGCTCGCGCGGCCCCTCGTTCCGGTCACCCTGTCGTCGGATCGGTCTACTGCCGCGCCTTCACCTCCGCGCCCATGAGGACGCCGGGCTGGGGACAGCACAGGCGGCAGGGGATCATGACCCCCACCAGTCCGTAGCACCGCGTCCGTATCACGATTCCCTATCTCCTGGGTCGGATTCCCACCTGTGTACCCCAGGCTTCGGGTTGTGTCAACTTCAGCCGCCGGAGACCGCGGGCAGGATCGACACGGTCTGCCCGTCGGCGACCGGGGTCGCGAGGCCCTGATGGAACCGGATGTCCTCTTCGTCCACGAAGACGTTGACGAAGGCTCTGAGCGCTCCGGCGTCGTCGAACAGCCGGCCCTGCACGCCCGGATGGCGCTCGACCAGGCCCCGCAAGGCCTGGTCCACCGTCGAGCCCTCCACGGCGACCCTGCCCTCGCCGCCGGTCGCCGCCCGCATCGCCGAAGGGATCCGCACCGTCACCACGGCAGCACCTCCGGGGCCACGCCGGTGAGCACGTCGGGGCGGACCCGGGTCAGCGCGTCGAGGAGCGCCTCGTACCGCGGCGCCACCACGGCCGTCGGCGCGAACCTGCCGGCGAAGGGCTCCAGCGTCTTCAGCCCCATGCCGGTGACGTAGGCCACGATCGTCTCGTCGGGACGAACGACCCCGTCCACGGCCAGCCGCTGGAGCGCGGCGATCGTCACCCCGCCGGCCGTTTCCGTGAAGATGCCTTCGGTCCTGGCGAGCAGCCCGACCGCCTCGACGATCTCCTGGTCGGTGACGGACGCCGCGGCGCCGCCGGAGGACCGGATCTCTCCCAGGGCGAACCGGCCGTCCGCCGGATCGCCGATGGCGAGCGACCGGGCGATCGTCTGCGGGAACCGGACGGGCGAGACGTCGCTCATTCCCGCGGCGAACGCGTCGGCCACCGGGGCACACCCGGCGGCCTGCGCCCCCGACACGCGGACGTGCGGCTCCTCGTCCAGCAGACCGGCTTCGTGCAGCTCGCGGAAGCCCTTCGCCACCTTCGTCAGCAGCGCGCCGGAGGCCACCGGCACGACCACGTGGTCGGGGGCGCGCCAGCCGAGCTGTTCGGCCGTCTCGAACGCGATCGTCTTGGACCCCTCCGCGTAGTACGGCCGGAGGTTCACGTTGACGAAGGCCCACGGCAGCTCGTCGGCGGCCTCCGCGCACAGCCGGTTCACCTCGTCGTACGTGCCTTCCACCTCGACCAGCGTCGCCCCGTACACGGCCGTCGCCGCGAGCTTCCCCTCCTCCAGCCCCGACGGCACGAGCGTGACGGCTCGCAACCCGGCGGCCGCGGCGTGCGCGGCGACGGCGTGCGCCAGGTTGCCGGTGGACGCGCACGCCACCGTGTCGAAGCCGAACTCCCTGGCCTTCGTCAGCGCCACGGACACCACCCGGTCCTTGAACGAGTGGGTCGGGTTCCGGGTCTCGTCCTTCACGTACAGGTGGGAAAGGCCGAGCTCGGCCCCCAGCCGGCGCGCCCGGCGCAGGGGCGTCCAGCCGTCCCCCAGGTCCACCCGGCCCTCCGGCGACGCGGGCAGCAGCGGTGCGTACCGCCACAGGGACGCCGGGCCGGCCGCGACGTCCTCACGGGTGACGGCGGCCCGGACCGCCTCGAGGTCGTAGCGGACCTCCAGCGGTCCGAAGCACTCCTCGCACGCGGATGCGGCGATCGCCGGGGAACGGGCGCCGCACGCGCGGCAGGCCAGCCCCTCGACGAACGCGCCCGCGACGGCGGTGGTGGCTCCCGCGACGCGATCTGCGGTCATGTCGAGACTCCTCTCGGGTCCGACGGTGGCCTTGAACGCGACGAGGCTCGCCGCGGCGAGCCTCAGATCCAGATATCCACTCATCTCTCCCCCGATGGCCCGGGGGTCGGAATTGGCACCCCGCTTCACCGGGGTTGCCGCGGTTTCGCAGGGCCTGTCCCTCCACCGCTCTGGATGAGTCACGTCCGAGCGGCCCTTCCAGGTGGCCGCCCGGCCCCGTATTCGATTGGCTGGGATGCTACCGGCGGCGGGCTCGGTCTGCAACGCGGGGCCCGCGGTTCGGCCCGCCGGCGCAGAACAGCTCGCCGGTCGAGGCGACCCGCGAGGAGTTAACCCACGCGAAACACGACCGGCATCGACTCGCAACGTCCATGCCTATAAACCGGAACCCAAGAGCTCTCGGCCGGCGGACCCGACCGAGACGAGCGACCGGGAAGGGGCGCGCCGTGCCGAAGATCGACACCGGAGACACCGCCTGGATGCTGTCGGCCACCGCCCTCGTCATGTTCATGACCCCGGGGCTGGCCCTGTTCTACGGAGGGCTGGTCCGGGCGAAGAACGTCCTGGGCACGGTGATGCAGTCGATGATCGCCCTGGCGGTGGTGACCGTGGTGTGGGTGCTGATCGGCTACACGCTGGCGTTCGGGCCCGACCGGTTCGGCATGCTCGGCGGGCTCCGGTGGATCGGTCTCCGCGGGGTCGGCGCCGCGCCGATGGCACTCGCTCCCACCGTCCCCGCCGGTGCGTTCATGTCCTTCCAGCTGATGTTCGCCGTGATCACGCCGGCCCTGATCACGGGGGCGTTCGCCGAACGGATGCGGTTCTCCGGATACCTCATGCTGCTCACGCTGTGGTCGCTGCTGGTCTACTCCCCGGTGGCCCACTGGGTGTGGGGCGGGGGCTTCCTCGGGGTCGGGCACGTTGGGGCGCTGGACTTCGCCGGAGGGACGGTCGTCCACATCAACGCCGGGGCGGCGGCACTCGCGACGGCCCTGTACCTGGGGCGCCGCCGCGGGTTCGGCTCGCGGCCGTTCGTCCCGCACAACGTGCCCATGGTGGTACTGGGCGCGGCGATCCTGTGGTTCGGCTGGTTCGGGTTCAACGCGGGGAGCGCCCTGTCGGCCGGCGGGCTGGCGGCGAGCGCGTTCGTCGCCACGCAGTGTGGCGCCGCGGCCGCGATGCTCGGCTGGCTGATCCCGGAGTGGATCCGCCACGGCAAGGCCACGACCGTCGGCGCCGTCACCGGAGCGGTGGCCGGGCTGGTCGCCATCACCCCGGCGTCGGGCTTCGTCGGACCGGCCGCCTCGCTCCTGATCGGCTTCGCCGCGGGCGCGGTCTGCTTCCTGGTCGTCGACCTGAAGAGCCGGTTCCGCCTGGACGACTCGCTCGACGTGGTCGGGGTCCACATGATCGGAGGGATCGATCCTGAAGGTCACGGACCTGACGGTCGGGCTGCGCGTCACCGACGAGGACGAGGACACCGGTCTCGACCTCTCCCAGCACGGCGAGGTGGCCTACACGGAGACGGCCCGCGGCCGGGCCGTGGTCCACGCGCCGCGATCCCAGGCCGAGCCGGGCGCGGGTCCGGAGCAGCCGGTGATCGTGGCTGAGGTGGACGGTCAGCCGCAGATCGCTCCGCGGGAAGCCGAGGAGACCAGCCGGGCGTACTTGGCCAACGCGCCGCGCTCGTAGCGCGGCGGGGGCGCCTCGTCACGACCGCCGGGGGAGGTACGAGCGGAGGACCTCCGGCAGCTCGATCGACCCGTCCTCGCGCTGCCCGTTCTCCATCAGCGCGATGATCGTCCGGGTCGAAGCGAACAGCGTCCCGTTCAGCGTGTGCACGTGGCGGTTCCCTTCGGGCAGTCGCACGCGGCACTCCATGCGGCGGGCCTGGAAGTCCGTGGTGTTGGACGTCGACGTGATCTCCCGGTACGCGCGCTGGCCGGGGAACCAGGCCTCGAGGTCGTACTTCTTCACCGCGCTCGCCCCCAGCTCGCCGGTGCACACGTTCACCACCCGGTAGGGCAGCTCCAGCGAGCGGACCCACTCCTCCTCGGTGGCGAGCAAGCGCTCGTGCTCCTCCGTCGAGTCCTCCGGCATCACGAACGAGAACATCTCCAGCTTGTCGAACTGGTGGACCCGGAAGATCCCCCGCGTGTCCTTGCCGTAGGTCCCGGCCTCCCGCCGGAAGCATGAGGAGTACCCGAGGTAGCGCCGCGGCAGGTCGTCGGGCTCGAGGATCTCGTGGGCGTGCAGAGCGGCCAGCGACACCTCGGACGTTCCGATCAGGAACAGGGGATCCTCGTCGTCGGTCCGGTAGATCTGGCTGTCGTCGGCCGGGAGGAACCCGGTGTTGAACATGGCCTCCTCCCGGACGAGGACCGGGGTGATCACCGGGATCAGCTCCCGGGCGACGGCGAAATCGAGCCCGTACCGGAGCAGGGCGAACTGGATCTCCACCGCGGCCCCCAGGAGGTAGTAGAAGCGCGAGCCCGACGTCCGGACCCCCCGTCCGATGTCGATCATCCCCAGGGCCTCACCGAGCTCCACGTGATCCTTCGGCTCGAACGGGAACGACGGGGGGTCGCCCCAGTGGCGGAGGACCTCGTTGTCGTCGTCGTTGAGACCGCTCGGCACGCTCGCCGCGGGAGGGTTCGGGAGCGTCGCCGCCACGTCGAGCAGCTTCCGCTCCACGCCGGCCAGCTCGGGTTCCAGCTTCTTCAGCTCGTCGGAGACCCGGCGGAGCTTCTCGATCGTGGCCTGCCGTTCGTCGCCCATGGCGGCGGCGACCTCCTTCGACCCGCGGTTCTGCTCGGCTCGAAGGGTCTCCACGCGGACGGTCAGCGAGCGGCGGTCCTCGTCGAGGGCGAGCGCCCGGTCCAGGGCGTCCACCGCGTCCTGACCTCGCCGGGCCAGCGCCTCGCGGACCGGCCCCGGGTCCTCGCGGATCGTCCTGAGGTCGAGCAGGCTGCCTCGACCTCCCTAGGCCCGGGCCTTCTCGGCTTCGGCCGGCCGGTCCGCGCCGGCCGGAACACCGGCGACCGGGGTCTCCGCCCCGCGAGCCGCGGCCTCGCCCATGATGGACTGGCCGCTGAACTGCGCCCCCTCGGCGACGACCAGGGTCTTCGACGTCACGTTGCCCTCGACCCGGCCGCCCTTGGCGAGCTCGGCCCGGCCCTTCGCGTTGATGTTGCCCTTGAACGAACCGGCCACCGTGACGTTCTGCGCCTCGATGTCGGCGTCGACCTTGCTCTGCGGCGAGAGCGTGACGTCGCCCTCGGCCTTGATCTTGCCCTTGATCTGCCCGTCGATCCGCAGGGACCCCGCGGAGACCAGCGTGCCCTCCAGCCTGGCGCCCTGCCCCAGCACCGTGACCTCGTTCCCCGCCGCCGCACCGCCTGCCGTGTTCGTCATCCTCTCCTCCCGTGGCTGGATCGGCTCGCGCCGATCGTCGTGCCGATCGTCGCCGTCGCCTCGCCTGAACATCAACCCCTCCCGTCTACCGGAGCGACCTCCCGCCGGCCGCTCATGGCCTCACGGATCGCCTGTTCCTCTTCGTCCGAGAGGTTGTGGATGCTCGTGCCGCGCTGCACCTGCTTCGCGTAGCAGCGCGTGTCCTGACGCCCGTTGATGGACGTGATGACGATCCCGTCGCCGCCGGCGTCCAGGAGCGCCGCGGAGAACGACAGACGCCCGCCCATGTCCTCGAAGGCGTCGAACCGGACCAGCCCGACGTGCTGGACGGTCCCCCGGAGCAGCTCGCCCAGGACCTTCTCGCCGCCGGCCAGTTGGCGGACCGCGCCCTCGAGGCGCTGGATGGCCCTGGCCTGCGACGAAGCGACCATCTGCGTCCGCTCGTCCGGCGGGACGTCGGCGTCCCCTCGCGGCCTGAACAGCTCTCCGACGCCGCGGAGCGACAAGCCCAGCGCAACCAACGACAGCAGCAGACCGGACAGTGCGACGATGGAGAGCGTCGTGTTCGACAGGTGCATGGCGGGACGGCCTGACCTCGAGGGAGCCGACTTCCTTCGGTTCTGAGGCCGAAAGTATACTCATCGCCTCGTGCGCCTCGCGTATTTCGACTGCTTCTCCGGCATCTCCGGCGACATGGCGCTGGGCGCGCTGATCCATGCCGGCGCGGACCTCGACGGCGTGTTGGTGGGCCTCGGGTCGCTCCCCGTCGAGGGCTTCCAGGTCGAACGCGAGGAGGCCGAGGATCACGGCATCTGGGCCACCCGGATCCACGTGAAGGTGAAGCCCCAGGCCCTCGTCCGGACCTATTCGAGCATCCGCGACATGCTCGAGGCGGCCGACCTCCCAGAGGGGGCGCGGAGGACGGCCGACCGGATCTTCCACCGGCTGGCGCAGGCGCTGGCGCGCGTCCACGGCAAGGAGCTGGGCGTGGTCACGTTCCACGAGATGGGCGAGATCGAGACCGTGGTCGAGATCGTGGGGTGCGCCCTCGCCCTGGACCTCCTCCAGGTGGAGCGCGTGTTCGCCTCGGCGGTCCCCACCGGCATGGGCATGGTCCGGACCGAGCACGGCGTCATGCCGATCCCCGGCCCGGAGGTCATGGACCTCCTGCAGGCCGTCCCCACCTACACGCGGGGGGTCCCGGTGGATCTGGTCACGCCCGTGGGGGCGGCGACCCTCGCCGCCATCGTCGAAGGGTTCGGCGACATGCCGACGATGCGAGCCGAGCTCGTCGGCTACGGCGCCGGCCACCCCCGGCTCGACTTCCCCAACGTGCTCCGGGTGGTGATCGGCGAGGAGGAGCGCTCCGACAGACGCGGCGAGCCCGGCCGCTCGCGGACGGCCTGGGACGTGGCCACGGCGCCCGAGGGCGTGCCCGAGCTGGCGACGATCGGCGCGAAGCTGTCCGCCGTCCCTGAACGAGGTGACGCCCACGCCCTGCTGGTCCAGGCCACGCTGATCGGACCTCGCCAACCCGAGAAGCTGCTCGGTCGTCTGATGCACCAGGGGGCGGCGGAGGCCTGGCTCACCCCGGTCGTGACCCGGCTCGGGGAGGCGGTCGAGGTGTCGGCGATCACCCCCACCGAGCGGCGCGACGACGTCGTTCGGCTGCTCCAGAGCAACGAGCCGATGGGGCCGATCCGCTTCTCGACCGTCCGCCTCGGATCCGACTGACCGTCCTCGACCTACCGCTCGTCCTTCGCCTGGGACGTCTCGGGGTCCGCTGCGGGCGGCTCACCGGGAGGCTCGGGATCGGATCCTGGACCTTCCGCGAACGTCAGGGCGTAGACCTCCTGCCCCTTCGGGTACTCCTTGGTCGGACGGAACTCGCGGCTGACGGTGACACCGAGCGCCTCGTAGACCCCGTCCTGCCCGTCGCGGAGCCGTTCCCCGAGGTACACGTTGGCGACGATCTCCTTGGGCAGCACCGCGGCGGTGACCATCCGCACCGCGCCGACGACCGGCGAGCCGACAACCGTCAACTCGTCGGCGATCTTCACCAGGTAGCCGGGTCCGCCGTCCAGGCCCATCGAGAGACCGACGCCGCCGGACAGGTTCTTGGAGTTGCTCCGGAAGTCCTCCAGGACGCGTCGGTGGAAGAGCTCGACCAGGGTGTGGGCGGTGTGAGCGACGTCGCCGGCGGTTTGGACGAACCGCTCTTCGTACTCGTCCGGCGAGGCGCTCTGCACGATCCAGTAGGCGAGGAACCCGTCGCCCATGAACTTGTCGAACCATCCTCCCGATCGTCGGATCCCTCGCCGGATCGAGCTGACGAACTTGTCCATGACGAGCGCGAACCGTTCGAACCTGACGGCTTCCTTCATCAGCGTCGTGGACTCCCGGATGTCGGCCGCCATGACGAACATCTGGATCGGCTCGCCATCGATCACGGAGTCCAACAGGTCGGTCGTGCGGAACCGCTGCTCCCAGTCGGGCGGGGCGTGCGGTTTCAGCAGGCGCGCGACCCGAGCCCGGTCCCGGTCACGCTGTCCGGTTGCAGATGATCGCTTCGGCGCCATCGCACCTCCGACGTGGCTTGAGGGAGCGCGAGTCTAGCCCGGCGATCCGGCGCCACCGCCGGACGGATCGAAGAGCCGGTCGAGCCACGCCCTCCAGGCGCGCTCGGCCTCTTCCCGGTCCACGCCGTCGGCGAACAGGTGGTGCCCCACCATCACGGTGCCGTCGAAGCCGTGGATGAACCGGTACAGCGCGTCGCTCGTGCGCACGCCAAGGAAGTGCGGGGACACGTAGTCCACGACACCCTCGATCGCACCCAGCCCCTCGGGGATCAGCCGCACATGGTCCCCTTCGGCGACCTCGCCATCCAACCCGAGTCCGCGCTCGAACACCGTCATCGCGCGGACCCGGTCGGGCACCTGCGGCCCCTGGGCGTCCACGGGCGCCGCGAACCGGCCGCGGAAGTACGTGAGGTACTGGACCAGCTTGTGGAGGTACATCGGATCGCCTTCGTTCATGGCGTCGTACTCTGCCTCCCAGTCGCCGCCCAGCATGCCGCTGTGCTCGTATCGGATCCCGGTGCCACCGCCGTCACGTCCCTCGATGCGATACTCGAACTGGTGGAAGGATCCGTCCGGTGAAGGGGATCCCGTGCTCACGAGTCGCCGCGGCGGGTCCCACGCGGTGACGGTGGCATCTTCGGTGTATCCGCCGATGCTCCAGCGAGCCGTGCCGCCTTCGCGCGGCTCGATCTCGCTGCGCCCCATGAACCACGAGTCCATGCCCGGGCCGGTGGCGATCGCTTCCCAGACCTGCTCGGGGCTCGCGTCGACCACGAGGTCCTTCGCGATCTCGAACCTGTGCGCCATCACCGATGCTCCTTCGCCGCAGCCATGGTATCGGTCCAGGCGCGTCGGGACGCGGCGCGAGCGCCCCGGCTCGACCCGGGACGCTCGCGCGCGCTCAGGCGACCTCGGTCCCCGCGAACAGCATGGGGTATGGCCGGGTTTGGCGACGTACGCCTCGCCGGCCTCGATGATCTCCTCCGAACCGTCGAGGTCTGGAAGTGGCCATCACGCGACGCCGGCCCGCTCCTCCGCCAGCGCGATCGGGCCGTCGAAACCCCTGCGCATGTACTTCGCGCTGACGCGCCACACCAGGCCGCTGATCACCAGGGGCTCGGAAGATCCCGGGGAACCCCGAGTCGCGCGTGATCTGGCCCGTGTACGCCACCCGGCAGCCGTCCGGCGTGGCCGCGATCCGGTAGCGGTGAACCGCTGTCGCCTCCCACGGGGGCCTGCCGGGCTTGCCGTGACGGACGCCCTCGGTGACGAACTCGAACACGGACGGCCTCGTGGCCTCCGTCACCACGGACCGGTCCACCCACCGAGCGACCTTGCCGTCCGAGCCCGTGGTCCGGAACTCGGTCGCCACGGATGCAGGCCCCGGCGGCGCGTCCATCGTCAGCAGCCGAGTGCTCTCACCCTGGCGCTCACCCGCCCAGTCCACGTGGCTCCGCAGGTCGGCCAGCAGGTCGTAGACGGCTTCCGCGGGCGCCCGGCAGGCCGCCTCGAACGCCATCTCCGGCAGCGGGCGCTTCCCCTTTCCGCCGACCGTCGAGGACCCTTGTCCCACCTCGGTTCCGGCCATGGCACCCCTCCTTCTCTCCGTCGGCCGGTCGATCCGGCGCGTCTGGGAGCGAGGGTGGCACTGCCGCCCTCCGGGAGCATCGGGAGGATTACCTAGCCGGTTGCTGATTCCGGTGGGAGGGAACGCTGTGCGTACACGGCCGCCTCGGCACGGTTCCGCAGACGAAGCTTCGAAAGGATGTTGCCCACATGCGTCGCGGCCGTCTTCGTGCTGATGTAGAGGCGCGCAGCGATCTCCGCGTTCGTGAGGCCATCGCCCAGGAGTCGGAGCACCTCGACCTCGCGCCTGCTGAGCACGTCGGTGTGCGCCTTGGGCCCGGTTCGGCCCCGCACGCCGAGCCCTCGAAGGAACCGGGAGGCCGCGTCGGCGTCCCGCGTGGCACCCAGTCGCTCGAACGCGGCCTGCGCCTGCCTGGCGTTTTCGACGGCCGTCTCCGGGTCCGTCGGAACGAGGCACCGGGCAAGAGCGATCCGGGTACGAGCCGACGCGTGCGGTATCCCGAGCCGGGTGAACGAATCGAGCGCTTCCTCCAGCCTCGTGGCGGCCGCGGCATCGTCGGTCGCGGCCATGACCGAGCCCGCGGCCAGGTCGACCTCCGCTCGTATCCGCTCCAGCCGGGACCGCGCTGCGGTCGCCGCGAGGGTCTCCGCTGTCTCGAGGGCGCCGGTCAGGTCGCCACGAACGAGCTGCACATCGGCCAGCTGCACGAGCAACGGAGCAGCCAGGAGGTTGTCGCGCCCGATCTGGTTGAGCCGCCGATGCAGGCGCGCGGCCGCCAGCGCCGCCTGTCCCCGCGCGAGGTGGAGCGCCACCATGGGCTGGACGGATTCCGGGAGGTCTTCGTAGCCCTCCAGCAGGTGTTCGGCCTCTTCCAGCCGACCTTGTTGCACGCGCAGGCCCGCCAGACGTGTCGCGGGGTGGACGCATCGGGGCCGCTGGCCGGTCGTCTCGAGGGTCCGAAGGGTGTCCACGAGCCATCGCTCGGCCTCGCCCACGTCTCCCGTCGAGCCGACCACCTCGGCGCAACAGGTGCCGCAGAAGGTGAAGAGGGCCGGATGGCGGTGGCGCGAGAGGAAGCCCATGACCACGTCGGTCCATTGTCCGAACCGGGCCATGTCGAGCGTCATCTCGCACGCAACCGTCAGCGAACAGTAGAGGTCGCCGAGCGTCCGGAGGTCCCTCGGCTCGCTGCCGGTCGCCGCTGCCATCGCCTCGTCGAAATGACGCACCCCCGCGTCGACGTCACCGATCTGGATCTCGGCGAGAGCGACCCGGCCCAGCGCGCAGAGTTCCAGGTCCGGATCGCCGAAGCGCCCGCCGACCGCGAGGGCTTGCCCCGCGAGGGTGACCGCCTCGGTGGGGTCGACCGCCCGCTCGGCCCCCGCGAGGAGGAGCCAGCCCTCCGCCGAAGACGTCGGCCCCTCTCGGACCAGCCGCTCGGCGCGGGCGAGCCAGCCGCTCGCCGCCGCGGCGTTCCCGACCGCCTCGGCGTACTCGTTCGAGAGGAGCAGGGCTGTCCGCGCGGCCGAAGCATCGTCACCGGCCCGGCGGTACGAGGCGTACGCGCGGTCCCATGCTTCGATGGCGCCCGGCGTGTCTCCCAGCCACCAGAGCGCGCGTCCCAGACCGTCGAAGAGGTTCGAAGCAGCGCCCTCCGCCAGCTCGGCCTCGAAGGAAGCCCGGGCGGTCTCCCACTCGCCGGCGGCCAGCGCCAGCCAACCATCCCCCAGCTGCCCGCCGGCCGGATCAGCCATGCAGGCATCTTCCCACGGGCGGATGGTGAGGCCAGCCCCGGTGGACCAGGTCACGAGAGCAGTCGAGGAGCGTTCCGTCGACCTGGTCTAGACTCGCCGCCTATGACCGACCTGGACGAGTGGGCTCGCCCGGAACCACCCCTCGCGGGCGACGAGACCGCCACCCTCCTGGGCGCCCTGGAGCGCCAACGCTCGTACCTGGCGTGGAAGTGCGGGGGGCTCGACGCGGCCGGCATGAGGGCGACGCTCGCTCCCTCGACGATCACCCTTGGTGGGCTGCTCAAGCACCTGGCCAACGTCGAGGACGACTACTTCTCCGCGCGGCTGCTCGGACGGGACCCGGGGCCCCCGTGGGACGCGGTGGACTGGGACGACGACCCCGAGTGGGACTGGCGCACGGCCGCCGAGGACTCGCCAGAGCAGCTCATGTCGCTCTGGCAGGACGCCGTGGCGCGCTCCCGCTCCGCGGTCACGGAGGCGCTGGCCGACGGGGGCCTCGATCAGCTGGCCCGGGGCACCCAGTGGAATGAGCCACCCAGCCTGCGGCGTATCCTGATCGACTTGATCGAGGAGTACGCGCGGCACGTCGGCCATGCCGACCTGATCCGCGAGTCGGTGGACGGGCTCGTCGGGGAGGATCCGCGCGGCTGATGGTTCCATCGTCGGGGAGTCGTGTGCATGCCGACAGCGTCATGGTGAGGGCATGACCGACCGGATCAGGCTGGGCGTCGCATCGGTGGACAGCCGCGGCCACCTGGTCGGCGACGAGCACGCCCTCTGGTGGACCCGGGCCGACGCCGAGGGCAACGAGGCCGACGTGGCCACCTGTATGGGCCGCGACTGAGCGCGCGGCCCCTGCGCCACTCGCTCCCCGAGTCGGTTCAGCGCTTAGACTCACCGCCCATGACCCACCTGGACGAGCAGGGTCGCCCGGAACCTCCCCTCGCGGGCGACGAGACGGCCACCCTCCTGGGCTTCCTCGACTACCAGCGCGCCACCCTGGCGTGGAAGGTCGGGGGACTGGACGCGGCCGGCCTGCAGGCGACGGTCGCCGCCTCGTCGATCACCCTGGGCGGGATGCTCAAGCACCTGGCCTACGTCGAGGAGTGGTGGTTCTCCGAGCGCCTGCACGGGCGAGACCCGGAGCCGCCATGGAGCACGGTGGACTGGGACGCCGACCCCGACTGGGACTGGCGCTCGGCCGCCGAGGACACACCCGAGCAGGTCACGGCGATCTGGCAGGACGCCGCCGCCCGCTCCCGCTCCCTAGTGACGGAGGCGCTGGCCGGCGGCGGCCTGGAGCAGCTCGCCCGGCGCCCCTGGGCCGATGGCCGGGCACCCAGCCTGCGGTGGATCCTGGTCCACATGATCGAGGAGTACGCGCGGCACAACGGCCATGCCGACCTCATCCGGGAGTCGGTGGACGGGCTCACCGGGGAGTAGCCGCGGCGGTCTGACAGCGGAGATGGTTCGCTTGCAAGCGAAGCATCGCTTCGACCATCGTGGTGGGCCAGAGTGGACACTACTTGAACCTACCGAAGAGTAGGTCAGGCCCGCCCATGCCACCAGACGACTGGTCGGGGGTTGTCCATAACCTACATGAGCGGCTCATCAAGTGACCCGGACCTCGATAGACTCAACCCTCGCCCGGCCCAACCTTGGGTGGGCGCGCTCCATCCGGTTCGAGTCCTGCCGAGGGCACTGACAAAGGGGACGACACGCCCGTCCCCGTTCACGGGGCAGGAGCTCCGGAGCGAGCGTCGCCCGCATCCTCAGTTCGTTCCGAGCCGGCTCGAAGGTGGCGCGAAAGTCGAGAGCGGCGAGCATCTCCCGGAACGACTCCTCCGCCAGGAGGGTGTCATCAACGTCCACCTGCGGCAGTAGGTCAACGAGCTCCTGGGCCTGTTCGCGATCTGGCTTCGTCGCGAGTGCCCGCTCGGCCGCCCCCGCGTGGCGTGTGTCCGTTGGGAGGGTGGTCGCGACGCGTCAACTCCGCCGGTCGGTGCTGGCGAGCCAGTCGCCGGCTGCCATCCTGGCTGCAAGCTGGGCGCGATTCTTCACCTCGAGCTTCCCCAGGATGCTCGAGACATGTCGCTCGACCGTCTTGCGCGACAGGAACAGCGTGCCGGCGATGTCCGGGTTGCT
>WNGK01006416.1_pt1 | contig 14671 bp, 15 predicted proteins | sample 5400601 | NCBI WGS metagenome assembly WNGK01 (sample SAMN13153376, study PRJNA577476) | soil metagenome | isolation source: 60 cm soil or saprolite under Garry oak tree replicate 1 | place: USA:California | collected 2016-06-15 | reverse complement strand
GGAGCTGTCTCGGCGGCGGCCAGCGCCGGTATGTCTCGCCGTTGCATTCATCAAGCCACCCATTTAAAACCTCAGGGTGAGCTTTCCGTAAACCCCGCGTTGGATTGCGGTTTGCTGCGTGTTGATAAAAGACGGGCTGAACTCGCGATGCCGCCCCTCCAGTAGATTTTGCCCGACAATCGCCAGTTCCAGATTCCGGTTCAGCCGCCACCCCAACCGCACGTCCAGCTCGACGTAACTGCTGATGGTCAGGGCCGGCAGATGATCCACGTAGCGCACCGTGCAATCGAGCGAAAGGTCGCCCGGCAAATCCATCGAGGAACGCACCGACATTTGGTGACGGGGGCTTTTGCCTTCGTCCTGTTCCGAAGTGCTGTCGGTGCTGCCGGGCCGCTTGTGCAGGGCCATCTGCAAAAACGTGTATGCCGGCTGCAAACGCCACCAACGGGTGATCTCCAACGTCGCGGCAGTTTCCACGCCGTAGCTCTCGCCATACAGCTTATTTCCGACATGAAATAGCGTGGGTACAACCGGGTCCTGTTCCAGGCTCCGCAAATTGTCGTAGTCGTCGTAGAAGCCCGCCAGATCCAGCGAAAGTCTTTGGTGCGGCTGAGTCCGGTAGCCGATTTCATAAGCCAGCAGCGATTCAGATCCAAAGTCCCTGTTGCCTTGAATGGTAATCGGCACGAAAAAGCCGGGCGCGACTTCTCGTGGCTGATTCAGAGTCACGTCATCTTCGACCCGCGAAGGTGTTCGCACCGCCCGGGAAATGGAGGCCCAAAAGGTTTGGTGGGCAGCCGGCGTCCACAACAGCCGGCCACTGGGCTGGGCCTCAAAACCGGTAAAATCGTTCTGCTCGAACTTCGAGCCAAGGGTCAGGCGCAACCGGTCCGGCGCCAGCGCGATCTCGTCCTGGATGAAGCCGCTGAACAACTCGACGGTCCGTTTGTCGGGATTGAGAGAAATCGTCGGGGTGTTGCCCACCTTGTCGCTCGTGGCCCGATAGCCTGCGCCCCACACCACGTCATTGCGCTCGCCCAAGGCGAACCGATGTTGGAAATCAATATCGAACGTGTCCCGAGTTTCTTTGAAAATAACCGTGTCCCGCTCGGTGCGGTCGTAGTACGCCTGCAGCCGCAGATCCGAATTGGGCGAAAACGTGTGCGACCACCGGCCCAGCACGTTGCCGCCGCGCACGTCAAATTCGTCGTGAACGGTCTGCGAAAAAATCGGCGGATTGGTCGGAGCAAACGCGCCGAAAACCTGGTTGACGGCCCCGCGGTAAGCGTCCCCTTGGAGTGTGAGCAAATTCTGATCGGACGCGTCCCAATCCATCCGGAAACCCCATCGCCCCATTTGCCAGGCATCGTTTGCGTCCTGGCCGTTGAGCAGGACTGAGTCGTCATGATCGAAGTAGCTGCCATAGACCCGGAAGTAGGCGTTATCGTTGAATTTTCCTCCGTAACGGATGCCGCCGAAGCCGCGCTCCTCGGTGCCGCCGCCTGCGGTGATGAGTGTGCCTTGGGTTTCTTTGGCGCTTTTGGTGATGATGTTGATGACGCCGTTGACTGCGTTGGCGCCCCATAACGACGCTCCCGGTCCCCGGATGACTTCGATCCGGTCGATGTCTTCCAACATGGCGCCCTGCACGTCCCAGAACACGCCCGAGAAAAGAGGCGTGTAAATGCTCCGCCCATCTTGCAATACCAGCAATTTGTTGGCGAACACGTCATTGAATCCGCGCGCGCTCACCGCCCATTGGCTGGCGTCCAAACGGGCCACTTCCAGGCCCGGAACCAACCGCAAGGCTTCTGGAATGCTGGTGGCGCCCGACCGGCGGAGATCATCCTGAGTGAGGACCGAAACCGCTGCGGGCGATTGAGAAAGTTTCTCTGTTTTCCGCGCGACAGTTGTCACCTCCATCTCAAGGAGTGTTTCTATGGGCACGTCAGTAAGATCGGATGGACCGGAAGTGGTATCGGCCGGCGAGCTCAGCGCCAGGCAGAGCACCGCGCCGGATGCCACTCGCCAGCGCCGCCCTGCAGACTTACACCACCTCGAATTCTTAACCACCCCTGCGGCCTTCAACCCGGTTCCCGTCCTCAACACGAACCCGAAAAACCCCGGCCCCCGAGGCCGTGGACATAATCGTATAGTTTTCATATCGTGTGTACGGCTCAGCCGGAAAAGCAGCAGTTCGTATGCCCGCAGCCACAGCGCAAGTCTTTGGCAATCTGGCTCTTGCGAAATACAAAGGGGAGACGAAACCGGCTGGTTGGTCATGAGCACCCGGCTGTGCTGGTGGCAATATGTTCTCACACATCGTCATTTTCTGGACTGATCCGGGCAATCCCCGCGCGGCTGACGAACTGATTGCCGGCATTAACCACTACCTCAAAGCTGTTCCCGGCGCCCTGCATTTCCATGTCGGGAAGATGGTCCCCAGCCATCGTTCGGTCGTTGACCAATCGTACCAGGTCGCGCTGAACCTGATTTTTCCGGACAAGAAAACCCAGGACGACTACCAGGTCCATCCGCTGCACGTAGAATTCGTCGAAGGCGTCTTCAAGCGCACCTGCAAGAAGGTGGTGGTGTACGATTTTGAATAGCGACACACGGTGAGTGGGTTGGGGTTCACGTTTCACGTGTTACGTCACGTTTCACGCGCCCCACATCGCGCCCCTTGAAGCTTGGAGTCTGGAGATTCCCTGAAGCTTGGAGTTTGGGGTTTGAACCTTCTTCCCCGTCGCGACCTATGGCCGAGGATGAAATTTCTGATGCACCTCTCGGAGCCGGTTGCCGGTTACGTGAGTATAGACTTCGGTCGTGCTAATGCTGGAGTGGCCGAGCAACTCCTGAATCACCCGCAAGTCGGCGCCATTTTCCAACAGATGCGTTGCGAAACTGTGCCGGAGCATGTGCGGCGTGACGTTGCGCCCAATGCCCGCCCGCCGCACCCGTCGTTTGATCCTCAGCCAGAGCGTCACCGGCGCGAATGGCCTGCCGCGATTGTTGAGGAAAATAGCCGCGGAGGAATGAGGCTTCACCAGTTTTGGCCGGCCCCCGTCAACGTAACGCTGCAAAGCCGCTACCGCCATGCGGCCCAGCGGCACTACCCGCTCTTTATTGCCCTTGCCGATCACATTGATAAAACCTGCCTCCAGATGCAGTTGCTCCAGCCGGGCATTGCGCAATTCCGCCAGGCGCAGTCCTGAGGCGTAGGCCAGTTCCAGCACTGCCTGGTCGCACAAACTGCGCGGTGTCTCAGGCGTCTCCGGCGCCAGTAACTTTTGGATCTCCTGGCTCGTCAAGGCCTTGGGCAATCGTTTCCAGCGCCGCGGCAAGGACAGGTTTTCTGCGAGGTTCGCCGGCAGCAACATTTCGCTCTCCGCAAAGCGGTAAAACGCGCGCAGTGCCGCAATCTCCAGGTAAAGGCTCTCGCTGCTGAGCCGGCGGGAGATCGGGGATCGGAGATCGGAGATCGGAGATCGGGCCTCCGACCTCCGACCTCCGACTTCCGACCTCCGACCTCCGACGGCCAGGGCCCGCTCGCGCTCATGCTGGAGAAACGACATCAGGTGCCGGAACTCAACCGAGTTCCAGTCGGTCAAGTGTTGCTTGGCGGCCCACGCGACGAATTTGTTGAGCAACGCTGCGTAGGTTTTCTGTGTATGCTCGGCTTGCCCGCGTTCGTGCCGCAGGTGTTGGAGGAAATCTTCGACGAGCGCCTGCACTGCGCGAGAAGCTAGGGTGCGGCTGAGCATCAAGCAAAGCAAAACATCGTTTACGTAAAACTCTGAAATGCTGAAAGCCTCCGGCGATTACACTCATTCTAATTTCAGCTTTTCAGCTTTTTTCCCGTTACAGGGACATTCCTGTGAGCCGCTGGTAGGCCTCCAGGTACTTCGCCCGCGTCTTCGCGACCACTTCCGGCGGCAATACCGGCCCTGGCGGTGTTTTGTTCCAATCCAGCGTTTCCAGATAATCCCGCACGAATTGCTTGTCGAAACTAGGCTGGCTTTGGCCCGGCCTATATTGATCGGCCGGCCAGAATCGCGACGAATCGGGCGTCAACACTTCATCAATCAAAATGAGTTTGCCGTCGAACTGGCCGAATTCAAATTTTGTATCGGCGATAATGATACCCCGCTGCCGGGCGTAGTCGCGCGCGAAGTGATAAAGCTTCAAACTTGCCGCCCGGACCCGCTCGGCGACATCTGCCCCCACCAGCCGCGCGGCTTCCTGGAACGAAATGTTTTCATCATGACCAGACTCGGCTTTGGTGGCCGGCGTGAAAATCGGTTCGGGTAATTCCGACGATTCCTTCAAGTTGGGCGGGAGTTTGATGCCGCAGACCGTTTGTGACTGGCGATATTCTTTCCAGCCCGACCCCGCCAGGTAACCGCGAACGACGCATTCGATCGCCAGTGGTTTGGCCTTTTTCACGATCATGCTCCGTCGCGCCAGTTTGTCCGCAAACGGCTGGAGACTGGCCGGCAAGGGATCCTTCGCATGTGAAACGAGGTGGTTCGGCTGAAACGCCTCCGATTGGCCGAACCAGAAATAGGAAATCTGGGTCAACACCTCGCCCTTGCCCGGAATGCCATTGGGCATGATCACGTCAAAGGCCGAAATCCGGTCCGTCGCCACGAACAACAAACGGTCGCCGAGGTCAAAAATCTCGCGCACCTTGCCACTCTTGAGCTTGTCAAGACCGGGCAGGTCGAGGTCGAGTAACGTTTCGTCAGCCATGGCCGCAATATGAAAGCAGACGCGACTGGCGCAAAGCCCAAAGTTTGGCGTGTCGAGCACTACCTGAGAGTAGTTGGTAGGGGTTGATTGGCGGATTAATTACGATTTCAGAAGGGGAATTCGTCCGGTAAGGCGGTCAGAGAGCGTGCTGCGCGGGCGTTCTTTGCCGTTCCGCTTGGACGGCAATCTCCGCCGGATAAGCGGGGTGATGAGAGTGGGCGGTAATGGCCTCCCAAATCGTGCCTCGAAGGGTCAGTTGGCCAAGACGCCGTCGGGGCATTTTGTCGATCGCTGGCTCACGTATGAAGAGAAAGACCACCATCACCACCAGGAGCGTGCCCAGCATGAGGCGCAACACCCACGGCGCGGACAGGTAATGGGTCAGGAAGCCCGCGCATAGATGGCCAAGGGGCATCCCGCCCTGCTGGGCCAGGAGCATAATCGAGAGGACCCGGCCACGGTTGGCATCAGTGGCCAGGAGTTGATTGGCCGTGTTGCTCGGATTCAGGCTCAGCAGCCAGAATATGCCGCTAGCGACCAGAATGATGAGGCTTAAGGCGGGTGTGGTGGAGAAGCTGAAAAGAACTCCGAGCGCAGCAAAAATGCACATGGCCAGAGGAATAAGGTGGTGGCGAGGGTAGTACGAAGGTATGAAGGAGAGCAGGAATGCTCCAAGGATCGACCCCAAGCCAATAGCCGAAAGCATCAGCCCGAACATGGTTGGGCCGCCTTTGAGAACGCTCTGCGCAAACACGGGAAGCAGCCCTTGCACAGGCGCAGCAAGGAACATAAAGCTGATCCCCATGATCGTTAGGCGCCGAGTGCCGGGGGTCGTCCAGACGAATTTCAAGCCATCGCGGATGTCGTCGTAGATCGAGGCGGTCTTTGGGCGTGAGGGAGCCGGGGTGTTGGGAATGGCCACGATCAGAGCGATCAACAACGGGAGGAAGGTGCAGGCGTTGAACGCGAAGGCGCCGGCGAGACCGATGGCACCAATGATTGCGGCCGCCAACATAGGCCCGCAAAGCCTGGCCATATTGAACTGGACAGAATTGAGCGCCAGGGCACGATCCAACTCTGCACGCGGAACGAGACTGGGGACGACCGCGAGGAAAACCGGGCCATTCAGAGCCCACACAATGCCCTCAAGAAACGTAAAGGCGATCACTACCCACGGCGTTGCTCGCCCCAGGAACGCTGCAACCGCGAGCCCTGTGCCGAGAGCGCACGCCGCGGTCTGCAGGATAATGATCCAGGCCTTGCGATTCATCCGATCGGCTACCACGCCAGCGACCAGTGCGAGAACAAGCACAGGGCAGAAGTCGGCGAACTGCAGGATTTCGACGAAAAGGCCCTGGTGTGGATTGCCAGCAGTCTGACTGGCGACGGCCCAACTCTGGGCGGCGTTTTCGGTCCAATTGCCGGTGTTAGAGATACACGCGCCGACCCAGAAAATGAGAAACGGGCGATGGCGTAAGACGCCCGGAACTCTCCCGATGGCGGAGGCGGACTGACCTTTGTGCCCGTGGATCACGTTGAACTCCTATCAGTTCAATCCGCCTCCGAAAAGCATTTAGCCCAGGTGCAGCCCTCAGGTCAGGTACTTTCACGCCGTGTTCCAGCGCGCTCTCAGGCGGACGAGCGCCCGGCCTGGCTGAGGATTATTCGGGCAGCACCGCCATCGGCCGGGTGGACGGATGCTCTCGCTCCTCAATTCTCACGCGCATTTTCTGCAATGCCTGCTCTTGAATCTGCCGGATGCGCTCGCGTGTGATTCCGAAATGTTCGCCCACTTCTTCAAGCGTCTTCGGCTGGCCATCGTCCAGCCCAAAACGCATCGCGAGAATTTTGCTCTCCCGCCGATCAAGCGTGGCCAGAACCTCCTGGACCAATTCGTTGTCGTTGTCGCTTACGATCTGATCGAAGGGAGCGGCCGCATTCGCATCCGCTACGACTTCCGAGACCGAGGTTTCATCATCTGCGCCCATGGGTAAATCGAGCGACACTGGCGCTCGCGAAGCCTCGCGATATTGCCGGACGCGTCGCGGATTAAAACCCAGGTCATCCGCGACCTCCTCGTCGGTCGGCTCGCGGTCAAGCGTTTCGCGAAGTCTTACTTCGGCTCTGCGAATGTGCGCCATCTTATCCACGACATGGACCGGCAAACGAATGGTCTTCGATTGATTCGCCAAGGCACGCTTGATCGACTGCTTGATCCACCAGGAGGCATAGGTCGAGAGCTTGGCCCCCTTTTTCGGATCGAAGCGCTCGACTCCTTTCATCAAGCCGATATTGCCTTCGTTGACGAGGTCGAGGATAGGCAGCCCAAGCCCCTCGTAATCACGCGCGATCTTTACAACCAGACGCAGGTTGGCCTTGATCATCTGCTCGCGCGCCTGTTTGTTCCCGCGCTTGATTCGTCTTGCGAGCACAATCTCCTCCTCTGGCGTGAGGAGTTTCACCTGACCGATCTCGCGGAGATAGAGCTGTAAGGCGTCTCCGCTCGGCGCCTGCCTCGGAGCCACCTCTGGAGAGACCGCCACCGGGGCTGGCACCTGCGCTGAAGGTTTGGTCGCGGTCAGGCGTGCCGACGCACGAAAGCGTCTTGGTGCATTCAACCCAGCGCGGGGCGGCGGGAGCTTGGTCGTTTTAAAACGGAAAGTTCGATTAAGAACCGTCTTCATAGCATGCTTTCAATTTCTTTGGTTGTCTTGAGCCAATTCTTCCGGCGTCACGACCAGGTCAAGTTTCTCCGTATGTCGAATCAAGGTGATGGATGAAGGGATGCCGATCACCTTGGCAACGAGGTGACGATGCAAATCATCAATTCCTGAAACGGGATCACCCCCAAAGGCAACAATGACGTCCCCCTCCCGCAGACCGGCACGGGTTGCAGGACTGCCGGGTTCAATGCCCGCCACCAACACGCCGTGGTCCACCGCAAGGCGGTGGAACCGTGCCACTCGCCGGTGAACGGGCGTGTTCTGGCCGGCAACCCCGATCCAACTGCGGCGAAGGCGGCCTTCCTTGATCAACCAAGCCGCAACGAACTCGGCGGTGCTGCCGGCAATAGCGAAGCAAATGCCTTGAGCAGGAAGAATGATCGCTGTATTCACGCCGATGATTTCACCACGCGAGTTGACCAGCGGGCCGCCGGAGTTCCCGGGATTCAAAGCAGCATCGGTCTGGATGACATTGTCAATCAGCCGGCCGGATTGAGAGCGCATCGAGCGACCCAGCGCGCTCACCACGCCTGCGGTCACCGTCTGGTGAAATCCGAACGGACTCCCAATCGCGATGGCAATCTGTCCAACCCGGATGGAGCTCGAATCGCCCAGACGCGCGTGGATCAGTTGAGGCGCATTGATGCGGATGACCGCCAGATCTGTCTCCGGGTCCTCGCCCACCAAACTGGCGCCGAATACCCGACCATCCGCAAGCGTGACCTCCAGTCTGCCTGCGCCATGGACCACGTGGCTGTTAGTGAGAATGAAGCCGTCAGGCGCAATCACAAAGCCGGAGCCAGTGCCGCTGGATTGCGACCCATGCTGCCGCTCCCGGTTGGCGTGGTGTACACGAATGTTCACCACGGCGGGACCAACCTTCTCAACCACGCGAGTCACCGTCTTGGAATAACCGTCCAGCAATTCGTCGTCGCTCATCTGCGGCTGGACCGGCGCTTCCACAACAATGGAATCGGCGTCGCTAAACGCGAGAACCGGTTCGGTTGGCCGGCCTGCTTGAAATTCTGTTGGAATCTTCATGGGACCATTTCGATACTCAGTTTCGGACTTCGACATGGGCGCGCGCTCTCGGACACACTGTTAGTTTTCGGGGGCCGCTTCCCTTTCATGCGGCCACAGCCAGTTTCTCCAACTTCGAAACAATCGCTCGTTTGCTGACCACCCCGATTGTTTGATCCCGCATTTCGCCGTTCGCGAAATAGAGCAATGTCGGAATTGATTGGATTCCAAAACGCGCAGCCAGCATCGGATTGCCGTCCACGTTGACCTTGGCGACCTTCACGCGGCCATTTTGCTCAAGCGCAATTTCGTCGAGTACAGGCGCGAGCATTTTGCACGGCCCGCACCACTCGGCCCAGAAATCCACCAGGACAGGTTGAGTTGATAGCAGAACTTCGCTTTCGAAGTTTGCTTCGGTGAGTTCAATTGTTGGTTTCATAGTTCGACTCTTGATCTTTGGTTATTTCCTGTGTTGATAAGCGGGCAGGGTTGTTGGCCGCTTCTGAACTCTCCGGGCAAAGAACTTCTGGCGCAACGGCGAGGGCTGTTGGGGAGGCCTGGACTTCCAGCCAGTTCCCATTCGGGTCGCGGATTTGCAGAACCGGGCTGCCCTCCTCCTGGGGCCCAGGGCGGGTTTCATAACCCAGGAGCGGAGCGCGATGGTCGAGGCAGTAAAGGATTTCGGTGATAGGAACCTCAAGGCGATAGGAAACTAATCCCACGCTGTTGGCCGGAGGAGCAGCTTTGCCCGCCCAGATGTTGACACCGATATGGTGATGGTAACCGCCGGCAGCGAAGAACAGCGCCCCGGCGTACGAGCGCTGCGTAACAGCGAAACCCAGGTACTCACTGTAGAATCGTTCAGCCACCGCGAGATCCGCGACGTGAAGGTGAATATGCCCGATGGCGGTCCAGGCTGGCGGCGCCATCGTCGCGGATTCGTGTGCCTCACCTGCGAGCAGGTCGTCGGGGTCCAGGGCCCTGGTCACCATAGCGATCTGACCGTTACGCCGGGGCCACTGTGCGCGTGGCCGATCCGCATACAATTCGACGCCGTTACCGTCAGGATCACTGAGATAAATCGCCTCACTCACGCCATGGTCGGAGGCGCCGGCAACCGGATAACCACTCCTCACCAGCCGATGATAGGCATGCGCCAGGTCTTGCCGTCCCGGATAGCGAATGGCGAAATGATAAAGTCCAGTGGAGCGTGGCGGGCGTAGTGGGGCGTTCAGATCCTCGGTCAGCACTAGCAGCCCCGGCCATTCTCCAGCAGCCGAAAGGATGGCTTGGGAACGCAGACCGTGGCGCACCTTCAGCCCTAGCACGTCACTGTAAAACGCCTGCGCATCTTTAAGATTGGCAGTGCGCAAATGCACCTGGCTGAGGTGGGTTTGTTCCGGCAAGAAGGATTTCATAATCCATAGGGGGTGGCTTCGACTAGCGAGGAAGTAGCGTCCTCTCGCGCGGTTTGTGAAGCCGTGCTGGCGAGCGCGAGGGCGACACCCTCACGTTCTAGTGAGCCAGTTTTGTCACCGAGGATATGCCCGGCACCTTGAGGGGCGATCACGTGCGCAACTCCTTCGTTCTCGTCAATATCTTCGGCTGCTGGTCGCCTGGCGTTTCCGTGCTCAATCCGTCCGATTAGAGGTCGGCGTCGTCGGACATATTTGAAAACGATGTAACCTGGAACCAGGACCAAGGCCAACAGCAAGGCGCTGAATCCGAGTTGGTTCAACGTTGCCACTATGTCTTGGAGTTGGTTGTGGAACAAGGACCCTGCAGTGATATAGAAGCTCCCGTAGAACAATGAGCCAAGGCCGTCGAGCAAAAGAAATCGACCAGTACGGACGCCGAGAGCCCCAGCTAACGGCGGCATTACTGCGCCCAATCCGGGAATGAACTTCGCGGCGACCAGTGCTTGCAGGCCGTGACGCGCGAACAAACCCTTGGTGCGTCCAACACAGGTGTTGGGGGCCAATGACAAGCGACAAAACAGGCGCAGAACACGCTCGCCGCCCCTGCGGCCCACATAGAACCAGAGCGAATCCGCGACCACGCAGGCCAATGCAGTCATCGCAAGCGCCAGGACAGGATTCAGCTTGCCAGCGGCTGATAGAGCACCGGCCGCCAAAAGCCACGGTGCGGAGGGGAGCGGTAGCCCAGCCTGCTCGGCGAGGACGATGGCGAACAGAACCGGACCGCCGTGGCTCGTCAGGAACTGGGTAAGTTCGTTCATGGTTTCTTACTTTCTATGGGAGTGCGGTACTCGTTCAGGCTGACTGGCAGGCTGATCGTGCCAGGCGAGCCCGTAGAGCAGGGCCAAAACGGCGGTGGTGATGAGAAGTGCGAACATAATTTTTATGTTTATTTGCTTTCCAATTCGCTTCGAATCGGACCCGCATTGAAAGCTATTATGCTAGGGTTGTGCCAAACGCCCGAATGCTGAGTCATAAGCCATCTAAGTGCTTGTAAACCAATTGGATGGTGCCGAGACTAAGGGGTTACCGTTCTCGCGGCGAACACCACGGTTAAGCGTTTTCAACTTTTAACCGTGGCGGGAACAACGTTGGATCGTTGCGCAAAGCGACCTCCTGGGCCATGTTGGTTCGGGTGCAGTTTGGCCAACATAGACGATCTCGTGACGATGGTTGATTACTTTGACGTGGACGAAGGCCGAAAAGGTTGAACGTCTGACGCTGAAGCGACCGCCATAAAGCCGCATGTCTGTCATAGAGATAAGGAGAGCCGTTCAGACCGGTGTCCGGTCAACTTTTCAATGTGCGAAGGTAAGCGATCAATGCCTGGATGTCGGCATCATTCAATTTTGCGCCGAACTTGGGCATTTCACCTTTGATACCTTCCTTAACGATTCTTGTAATTCGGGCATCGGTTTTCTTCAGGTCGTAGAGGCTCGGACCTTCATCGCCACGCGCGTCATCTCCATGGCAATGCGCGCAATTGCGGTCAAACAGCCTGTGGCCGCGCTCGGCTTCTCTCTCCAGAATAGGACTCGCGGTTGCGGAAACGATGTTGATTGAGTGCTCCTTTGATGCCGCCGCCGTTGCTGGTTGCAGGAAAGGGGACAAACCGAACGTGACGCCAAGCAGCACGAAAGCGGCGGCCAACCCTAATAAAGCTGCTTTGGCTTCAATAGACATCAAGATTCCTTTGGAATTTGAAACACAGGAGAGGCAGTCCTACGGGATGAGTGCGGCTCAGCCATTAAGCAACAGCTCTCCACCCCAATATCCAGCGGCGGCCATCAGGACCGCTGTGAGCATTGAGCCGGCTAGATATATTTTGAACGCGCGCGCTGAGGCGCGGTCCCGCACCACGATCCGCCAAACAGCCAAACCGATCAACATGCCGAACGCCGGCCAGAGAAATAGATGGTGGCGTGCGAGATTGCCGTGACCAAACAGTTGCCCCTTACTCATCACCAGCCCGGAAGCAACAGCCCCAAGGCCTCCCAGTGCGCCCAAGATGAGCGTGTAGCAGGCGGCTGCGTGCAAACCGGCACGGCGAGATTTGGCGGGATTGTCCGGAACAAAAAAGCCGGCCAGATCAAAGAGGGTGGAGGCCATTATCAGGGCGATCGGAAAATGGGTGGTGCCACCGTGCATTTTAGCCCAAAGAGCGCTGCTCATAACTTTTTCCTTCGGAGTCGCTAGTTCAAATTAACGGGGAATCCACGACGGCGAGCGTGCTCTTGCCCTCGACATAGTTGACGCTGGTGATGCCCAACACACTGCGCAGTTTCTCCGCAGGCACTTTCATCGGCCCCGGCTTGGGGGCCGTGCCGGCTTGGGGTTGGGGAAAGGCGGTGGACATGGCAGTATGGAAGGTGACGTTGCCTTCCACTTTTTGAACGATTTGATGGATATGACCATTGAGGACCGTCACGGAGCCAAAACGCTTGAGGTAGCCCAGGGCCTGCTCGCTGTCGTCGGTTCCCCAACCCCATTTCGCATAAATCGTCCAAAGCGGGACGTGGGCAAATAGCACGACGGGCGTGCTGCTGGAGCGGGCTTTCAGATCATCTTCCAACCATTCCAGTTGCTCGTGTCCGAGTATGCCAAGGCCGCCTTCTTTGATATCCATGACATTGACCAGACCGACGAAATGCACTCCCTTCTGGTCGAAGCTGTACCAACCCGAACCCTTCGACCCTTTGCCGAAACGTTCACGATATTGCTTCCCATTATCATTGATGACATCATGTTCCCCCGGCACATAAAACACCTGACGGGTTTTGCAGCCCTTCAAGATTTGGTCGAGCGTGTCGAACTCCTCCGCCTCGGAGAGGTGAGTTAGGTCGCCAGTGTGCAACATGAATGACGGGGCGTTGGGCAGCGCATTGATTTTCGCGACCGCCTCCCGCAATGTAGCAGCGACGTCCTTATTCGCTTCCTTGTTGAAGCCGATGTGGCTATCGCTAATCTGGACGAAGCTCAGGTCCGCCCCGGCGGCGAGGGTTGCGGCGTCGGCAGCCCGGCTGAGAGTTTGCGACTTGAGGATTCCGCCGGTCATGGTCCAAAGGACCCCGGTGCCGGCCCAAGCCATGCATTTGAGGAAACCGCGGCGGTCAACGCCGTCTTTGTCGTGGTTGTGTTTTATGATGTCTGGCATATTGTCTCTCGATTTGAGGTTTATTGGATTGTTTTCGCGCGCGGCGCGTGCCGCGCTTCCATTCATACATACCGGCCAGACTGGCTGAATATTCCCGGACAAAACCTGTTGATGACGGGAATAAACTCCGGGCCACATCGGTCTTAAATAGGGGACGTGACCCGCACAGAAGGGAAAAACGATTGGAAGAACACGATAAGCAGGCGCGTTTCGAAGAGACGATTATGCCGCACTTGGATGCCGCGTTCAACCTGGCGCGCTGGCTGACGCGCAACGAACACGACGCACAGGACGTGGTGCAGGATGCATTCCTGCGCGCGTTCAAATTTTTCGAGGGTTTCCACGGGGGGAACAGCCGCTCCTGGCTGCTCTCCATCGTGCGCAATACCACTTATACCTGGCTTCAGAAAAATCGAAGGCCGGAGCTGGCCACAGTTTTCGACGAGGAAAAGCACGATGCTGAAGACACTGCTTCCAACCCCGAAGTGCTCCTGCTCAAGAATGCCGATCGACAGGAAATCATGAAGGCCGTCGAAGAATTGCCGGTGGAATTTCGGGAAGCCATGATTCTGCGCGAGTTGGAGGGAATGTCGTACAGGGAAATTGCGGACATGACTGATGTTCCCGTCGGAACAGTCATGTCCCGGCTGGCGCGCGCCCGCAAACGGCTGCAACAATCTTTGGGCCAGCGGTTCCAGTCAGGAGTTTCAAAATGAATTGCCAGGAAATCGAAGCTTTAAAACACGCGTATGCGGACCGGGAACTGGATCTGGTTCGCACTACCGAGATCGAACGGCACTTGAGCGGTTGCCGCGCTTGCTCCCAGGCTTATGAGAACATCCGGGCTTTGAGCTCCGCGCTCAAATCCTCTGATCTCTATTTCAAAGCTCCGGCGCTTCTGAAGAGTCGCCTCCGCGAGTCTTTGGGCGCAGGAAACCAGGACGCTCCAACGCTCCAACGCTCCAACGCTCCAACCTTGTCTTGGTGGCAATGGCTCAAATGGGGAATTCCCATCGCGGGGACCGCTCTGATCACCTTCCTGCTTGCAACCTCATTGATCGGACCTTCTGGGGACGATCGCCTTGCGCAGGAAGTCACGGCCAGTCATGTGCGGTCCCTGATGGCTGCCCACCTGATCGACGTGGTCTCCTCCGACCCGCATACGGTGAAACCGTGGTTTGACGGCAAGATCGACTTTGCGCCGCCGGTCAAAGACCTGGTCGCCCAAGGATTCCCACTGGTGGGTGGGCGTCTGGATTACTTGCAAGGTCGGCAGGTGGCGGCCTTGGTTTATCAGCGCCATAATCACTTTGTTAACCTCTTTATCTGGCCTGCCACGCGCAGTTCGAATACGACGCAAAAGCCCGCCGTGCGGCAGGGATACAATCTGATCCACTGGAACGAGTCTGGAATGACTTTTTGGGCGGTGTCGGACCTTAATCCTGCCGAGTTGCGAGAGTTAGTAGGGCTCATCAAGTAACAGCGACCTGGCCGGCTCCAAAGCAGCGCCGGCCTCCACTTCAGGCAAATCGGCAAAAATCACC
>WNGK01011040.1_pt1 | contig 14673 bp, 12 predicted proteins | sample 5400601 | NCBI WGS metagenome assembly WNGK01 (sample SAMN13153376, study PRJNA577476) | soil metagenome | isolation source: 60 cm soil or saprolite under Garry oak tree replicate 1 | place: USA:California | collected 2016-06-15 | reverse complement strand
TGGCTGTTCGACTCTATCGGCTACAAGGACTTCCCAGTAATGCAGGCCATGTTCTTCCTAATCGCCTTATCAGTCATCGGAGCAAACTTCATCTCGGATATTGTATACGGAATTGTGGATCCTCGAATCAAATACGAATGAACACGGAGAGACTAGTCGAAGAACTGGGCCGGCTCATCCTTTCTCCAAAGATAGCCTTTCTTCCAAGCTACTCCTACGAGTCCGATGACGCCTGCTAGGGTTCCCACCGTCATTATTGTGTTCTTGTTGGAGGTGAGCCAGCTCAGTTTGACCTCAAAAGTGGCTAAACTGGACGCGTCTAGTGGTCCCGTCATGTGTGCCTTCGCGACTATAGCATACGTTCCCAAGGGACCAGTTGTTGGTACATTGTAGACTGTTTCGAAAAGTCCGGAGCCGAGCGATGCCGTAGTCATGCTTCTGCTTGTTCCATTGCTGAAGAAGAGCGTGACCGTCAATTGTACATCGCTAGGTCCGGTCGGGACCCCGTTGAGCGTGGTCAGTATGTATACTACGACTTTGTCTCCTGGGAAGTAGACTGTCCCGGTGTCAATAGTGACGACTAGATTGTTGTTGGGAGGAGGTTGGACTGTGAACGTGGCGGATGCGTGGGCTCCCGAGTTCTGGTCGAAGGCGAAGACTCCGTGAGGGCCGGCCTGAGAGAGGGGCGCGTCGAAGGTGAACGTGAAGGAGCCATTGTGTGATAGTATAAAGCCCACGGTCATGTTGTCGAAGTTGATTTCGATGTAACCAACGAAGGGGTATCCGTATTGCTCCCCTCCTGGATAGCCCGTTGCTTGCACCTGCACCTTTGTCCCGTCCGGTCCGCTGTTCGGTGAAAGCGTGATGATAGGTGCCGGTAGGACGGTCACAGTTCCGTCGGCTAGGCTGTTGTCTGATGGTGTTGGATCCACTTCTCCAGGTGCGAGGGATACGCTCGCCGAAAGTGTGTAGTTTCCAGGCGCGACCCGGCCGGTGTCCCATGGAATAAGGAAGTAGTCTCGGTATCCACAGAAGTTGTAAGGAGTGGGGATACAAGGTGGAACGAATAGTCCTGCTAATGTCTGCACAGGCTGTCCGTTCGCGTAGACTGTTAAACTGACGTTCTCATTGTCCAGACCATTATTCGCAAGCTGTACTTGGACGTAGACTGTCTGGGTAGAGACCGCGACTTTAGGCTGGGGATTCACGAGCACTATCGCTACATCATGAGCCGGTTGAGATATGACCGATACGGTTGAGCTGGTAGATGAGGAGAGCCCCGCATTATCGGTAACAGTCAGAGTCACATTATAGTTGCCGGGAACATTGTAGAAATGGCTCACGAACTCGCCGGTAGTAAAACTGCCATCGCCGAAAGACCAACTCCACGAAACCACTATGCCATCAGAGTCAACGCTTCCCGATCCGTCGAAACTAACATTCTGTCCCACGATAGAACTGCTGGGAGAGACTACAAAACTGGCTACTGGTGGAGTGTCTGCAGGAGGTAAAACTTGGACGTACATCCCTAGGACCTGCGTAAGGTTGCCCGAGTGGCCGAAAACCGGGACAAAATATATCCCTGCCGAGGTGGTCCTAGTCGTCGCCAAGAGTAGAACTGATGTAACCGTCCCTCCCGAGCTCAGGACTACACTTGTTGGATTCAGGATCGCGGTCGGAAGTCTAACGGGAGTAGTCAGGGTTATCGTTCCAGCAAACCCGTTAATTGACGAGAGAGTGATGGTTAGGGTAGCATTGCTTCCCGCAGTTATGGCACCGAGGGTCGAGTTAGTCGATATATGGAAGGTTGGAGGGGGTGGAGGCATAACGGTCACAACTGTGACTTGGAAGGAAACGGAGTGACTAGAAACATGGAACCCGCTGCCGCTCGTGGCCGCCACAGTGACAGTATAGTTCCCTATTGCATACCCAGTAACTGAGCAGTTTGTGCTGTTGCTGCCCTCGACGATTCGATACGCTTGGACGTATGAGACGATGGACAGTTGGGTTGGGTCGCATCCGACTGATATTCCGTTTGAGGGTGCAGTTCCGTTCGATTGGACCTGGTAGATGGATATCGGTCCTATGGTGACCGTTGCGTTGTAGAAGAGATCCGTCGCGGTGACTAGTATAAACTCAGTGTTAGAAGTCCCGTTTACGATTATCAGGGGGCCCCGGGGAGGGCCGTGATTCGCTTCCATCCTAAAGTCCATTACAACAATCGTAATTGTCGAGATGTGAACCAACGAGCCCGAGGTTGCAGTGATGTTCAGGAAGTAGTCCCCGGCTATCGTTGAGCTCACGGTAAGCGCGGTTGTGTTGCTGCCCTTGCTAGTCAACATGATCGTTTGGCTGGTCTCCTGGTCAGAAAGCGTTGCATGGATCTGCGAAGGGAATGTTAGGCTAATGGTGACGTTTCCTTGAAAGTTTCCAATGCTTGATATCGTTATGAGCGACGTACCTGAGTAAGTGGCGCTGAAGAACAGATGCTTTGGGTTGACCGCCATCGAGATGTCAGGCACTGGGACAATTAGCCGAATCGTCACCGAATTCGGTGGCATTCCCGGACTTGTACCAGTCAAGTTCAGAATGTAACTGCCCGGAGGCGTGGTGTCTGGAACAGTAATGGTCAGTCCGGCGAGACCGTCACTGCCAATGGCAACGGTGACACTGCTGGGTAGAACGGAGAAAAGCGGAAGAGGGGAGAGAGCAACTGCGGGGTAGACCGACGTGCTCAGTTCGACAGTGGCACCGCTTGTACCGCCGAAACCATTCACGCTAGAGACTGCGACAAATTCGACTGCATCTGTGTCTCCCCGGGATACTTGGACGATTCTGGCACTAGGAACTACGTCGAAGTAAGGCAGATTGCTGAACTTGGCCGTTTGTGCTATTTCTGGAACGGAGACTGGAGTTCCTTGGGTAATTGAGACACACACACTTCCGGGAACACTCGTGTTCGTGCAGCCCGTCTGGAAAATGATAGGGCTACTTCGCGTGTTTCCAGTAATATTGTACATTGCAGTGAAAAGAACTCCAGTTGCCGGCTGATCTGTGACATCGCCCACGACGGCATACTCTATTGTACTAGAATTATTGGTGGATGGACATAACGTCGATCCGAGCTTGTTTACTCCGCCAATACACTTGACAATCTCGTGAACATTGGTCAGAAGGGATCCAGCCGCAACTGCCGAAGGCACCAGGATACTTCTATTTGTCAAGAGTGTGATGTCGAAACCGTTGAGTGCTTGAGAGGAATTAACAAGAACAGCAACCGTGAATTGCGACATTATTCCAGGAGAAGGTCCTGCGAGGACTGGCGCTGAAATCGGACAGGCTTGCGCGTCGACACCAGCGATGCATACAATTCCAACATTCGGCGCTTGGGACAACACGTTGATAGTCACAATGGTACCGCGAATAAGCGAGCCGCTCGTAGCGATGACAGTTACTCCATAGGCGCCCTGCAGGTTCCCGATGCATGACAAACTAGAGATTCCCGGAACGAAAACCAACGAAGGGCTGACTGAACATGACAGTCCAGCGGCCGGCGTGACGGAGAGAGCCAAGGATACGTTTCCTTCGAACCCATTAACGGTTGACACATGTATCAAAGAAGTTGCGATCATTCCCACCGAAACAACGAGTGAGCCCGTGTCAGAAATGATGCTGAAGTCTGGCTCCGTCACGGGGGTCACTGTAACGGAGTTCTGACTCACGCTCAAACCGTGGGTAGAGTCACCTTTGTATGAGCTGGTGATAGTATGGGTTCCGCTTGCCAACGCATTTGGAGTGTAGGAGTCCTGGCAAGAGGCGGCCCTAGCGGATATTGTTGAGAGCGAGCACCCGGCTATGGGGGCAAAGCTTCCAGGACTATCACTTGTGAAGAGTACGGTGCCTGTGGGAGAAGTAAGAGACCCGTGGATATCTGTAACTATTGCGGTGCATGTTGTCGGATTGTTTACCGGGACAAATATTGGTAGACATGCAACCGAAGTGGTGGTAGTATCTAGGTTAGAGTTGTCGAAGGTTCCATCTTGGACCAATTCCGGGTCTGGAGTTGTTGTTCCATTTGGTATAGTGACACAGATATCGCCAGAAACACTGCTACCACTACAGCCAGTCGCGAAGGTGACCGAAATTCCATTAGAACCAGTTGTTCCTGTTACATTGTAGACTGCTGTGAACAAAAGACCCGTGCTCGGAGCGGTCGTAAGTTGACCCAGACCACCGGTCACGGCGAGGTGAAGCGTGGTGATATTGTCATTAGCTCCGCAGACGGCGCCGTGCACAAGAATTCCTTGAATACACTCGATAATTACAGCCGGGGTTCCGGGAAGAAGTGTGCCAGTTAGGTCTGCGCCAACAGGGACGAGAATCGTATTGTTTGCGGCCAGGGAAATATCAAAGCCGTTGAGGGAGTCAGAAGCCTGCAAAAAGACTCCGATCCGGATCTGCTGCCCCCTCGTTCCATTAAAGTATGGGGGAGAAGAAGGGCAAGGAGCTGCACTCGTGTCGGCGCTCGTATCCGCGAGACATACTTCACCGGTTGTCGCACGAGCTAGGTGAATTACGTTCGGGGTTACTAATGTTCCTAGGAGGAGGATCGGTATGAGCAGGCTGATTCTTGCTATCTTCAACACTTCTGCCTCTGAAAACTGATAATTCGACGGGCGGGATTGAGAAGTTAACTCTTTCCATGCAACTTGTGTACAATTGTGCTCATTTCCATCGCCCGATGGCGGCTTAGGAATGCTGAAGCAAGCTACAGAAAGCTTGCTGGGAAACAGATGTCGCGCTTTCAACAATTCAGGCGTGTTTAGTTCCGAGTTGGAATTCTTCGTGTATAGCCCGTACAGCTTCGGGACCCTGTTCCTCAGACACGACGAATGAGACGTTGTATTCCGACGATCCTTGGGCTACCATTCGTACGTTCACCTTCTTGCGAGCCACGGCTGTGAATATCCTCGCCGCGACTCCAGGGGTCCCTTTCATTCCCGACCCGACGACGGCTATGATGCAGGCATCTTTCTCAGCTACAACCTTGTCAACTAGGCCCTGTCCCAGTAGTCCGAGCTGCAGAGTTCGAACTGCGTTGTCCACGTCCCTGCGGGGAACGACGCACGAGATGGTTGCTTCCGATGATCCTTGAGAGATCATCATCACGTTGACGTTGCTGGAGCCTAGAGCCATGAATACTTTCGCCGCCGCTCCAGGTGAACCTATCATCCCGGTCCCGCTGGCGGTGACGATTCCGACGCTTCTAATAATAGAGACCGCTTTTACTACTCTGCCTCCGTTATCGGTCTCTCCTGAGGTGACCAGGGTTCCTTCGAGCGATGGCTTAGATGAGTTCCGTATCCGGACTGGTATCTTTCTCTGAGCGGCCGGTTGTATAGCCCTCGGGTGCATCATCCTCGCTCCGAAACGCTTCTCCAAAGGAGACTGTAGGAAGGAGCCTTGCGTCTTTGACGATTCGGGGATCGGCGGTCATTAATCCGTCTACGTCGGTCCATATCCAGATCTCGTCAGCGTTGATTGCGGCTCCTATGAGACTGGCAGTATAGTCGGACCCGCCTCTTCCTAGGGTCGTTATTCTCCCGTCGAGAGTTGCGGCTATGAACCCTGTTACCACTGGGATCTCGTTTCTAGCCAGCATGGGGTCGAGGTGTCGGCGTATCTCATGGTAGCTCACTTCTGCCAAGGGATTGGCTTCTCCAAATCTTTCGTCGGATGTTATCCCTGCCTCTGCTCCGGTAAGAGCTCGAGTCTTGAGACCTAGGTTCCGAATTGCTGCCGCCAATATCGGTGCAGAGAGTCGTTCGCCGAAAGAGAGGAGGTAATCTCTGCTTCTCGGGGTCAGTTCTCTGAGATGAGCTATTCCTTCGACAGTTTTTACCAGTTCCCGGTTTAGTCGGTCGATAAGGTTGGGGAGCTCCTTTGTCGCTTTCTTGGGCGAAGTTTCCCGGGCGGTCTTTGTGTGCATTGTCTGGATCCTTGAGAGGATTTTTCTTGCTCGGGCGTTCTCTCCCTTCTGCGCGAGCTCTCCAATTTCCACCAGTCGGTCGGTTGTGTCGTCTATTGCTGATGCGACAACGACCGTTTTGTTCTGCGGCGAGAACCGTTGAACTACTCTGGCCGCGGTCCTGATTCTAGCGGCGTTGGCTAGTGATGAGCCGCCAAATTTCATTACTAGCTTCAGTTTTCTTCCCTAGATCGAATATTCGTTTCTAATGTCGACCAAGTCACGGATTATTGCGCTAGCCGTCTCTTCCCCTCCCGCTCCTCTACCTATGACCGTCACGTCACCAATGTGTTCTGTCGAGAATGTTAGAGCATTGAGGTTGCCAGGGACACATAGGGGGTCGGCTGCTGGGATTGGTTCGGGTTTCACAATTGCTTGGGGTCCTGTTAGGCTTCCGATGAGTTTGATTCTGGCCCCGGATTTCTTTGCCGTACGAATCTTTTCTGGTGTAATGTTTTGGATCCCGATTATCTCCAGTTCGTTGATGCTTATCCTGTGCTTTAGGACCCAATTCGCGATTATGACTATCTTTGCGGCCGTGTCTAGTCCTTCCAAATCATTGGCGGGGTTCTTTTCCGCGTATCCTTTCTCTTGTGCTTCAGCGAGCGCCTGTTGGAAGCTGAGCGAAGAGTCGTCCATTCTAGTCAGGATGTAGTTGGTTGTGCCATTGAGAATGCCACGGATTCCCAGTATTTTTTCTCCGGGGAGGCACTTGGATGCGAAGTTCAGGAATGGAGTTCCTGCTCCCACCGTGGCGCTGAAGCGCAGCTGCATTCTCGTATGATTTGCGAGTTCCAGAAGCGCTGGCATCGCTAGAGCTAGTGGTCCCTTGTTGGCCGTGACTACATGTCTTCTCGCAGACAATGATTCCTTGATGTTGCTGAGGCCGGGCTCCCCATTCTCGAAATTCGAAGGAGTCGTTTCTATAACGACTTCAGCTTCTGTTCCAGAAATGATCTGATGAGTGCTTGTTTTTCTCTCACTATTTCCCGGATACTTCTGGACTGTTCCGTACTTCTCCTTCGTTTTCAAGACTAGGTCAAGCTTCAATCCGTTATCGTCCCGGCACGACCCTCGGCTGTCAGCTATGGCGGTGACTTGAGGTTCGAAGCCATAGTTCTTGACGAGCCAGTCCCTATCATTGGTCAGAATGCGAGCGAGTGATTGGCCCACTGTACCGAAACCAATGAGGACGATTCTCAAAGCATTCTCTCTAGGCGTTCGATCCAATCAGGTTGAGTAATCTTGAGAGCGTAACTTTCATGGTGAGGTATGTGTTCAGCCACCGACGGGTCTTTCAAGCCATGACCTGTAGTAACGCAGACGACTAGATCTGATCGGTCGACTCTACCGGCCTCTCGACTTTTTCTGAGGCCAGCGATGGAGGCTGCGCTGGCCGGCTCGACAAATATCCCTTCTTTCGAAGCTAAATCTCTCTGGGCTCGCAGAATCTCCTTGTCGGACACTGTTTCCGCGGTTCCACGGGATTCGTTGATGGCAGGGAGCACCTTGGTCCAGTTGACTGGCGAGCCAATTCGTATTGCGGAAGCGATTGTTCGCGGATTGGTGACGGGTTGAATCTTGTTTTGTTTTCGTTTGACGGCTTTTGCGATGGGTGCTGCATTTTCTGCTTGGATCCCAATCATTCTAGGCCTCGTCTTCGTGACTCCCAACGTCTGGAACTCGGTGAAGCCTTTCCAGATCGCGCTGATGTTCCCGCCGTTTCCGACGGGGAGCACGAGAGCGTCGGGCGCCGCTCCGTCCAGTTGATCACACACCTCGTAGGCTAGAGTCTTCTGGCCCTCTAATCGGAATGGATTAAGTGAATTCATCAAATAGAATCCTTTTCGGCGTTCCGTCAGTGTTACGACCGCTCTCATCGCCTCGTCGAAGTCGCCGCTGACTTGGAAAATGCTTGCGCCATGAATCATTACTTGGAGCATTTTGCCTGCGGCCACTTTTCCTTCCGGGACGATGACTATGCACTTGAGTCCTGCGCGCGCCGAGTAGGCGGCGAGGGATGCAGCGGTATTGCCTGTGGACGCACATACAACCTTCCTCTTTCCTAGCTCCCGTGCCTTGGATAAGGCGACTGTCATGCCCCTGTCCTTGAATGACCCGGTTGGGTTCTCTCCCTCATTCTTCACAAAGAGTCTCGTTAGGCCGATTTCGCGGCCGAGACGCCGGCAGTGGTGAAGCCCCGTTCCTCCCTCTGCCAGGGTTGTTACGAACCGATCGTTATCGATGGGGAGAAGTTCTCGATATTTCCAGACTGATAGCCCTCTGTCCTTCCAAGGGGTCTTTCGTCCTGAGATCTGGAAACTGACCTCTAGAAGGCCACCGCATTTCTCGCATCGATAATTCGTAGTCTGGGTTGGATATTGGGTGTGGCAGTTGAAGCATCGTAGATGGTAAGGCCAGGGCATTTTGCTAAGCCTTCTTGACTATACTGGCCCCTTGGGCAGGTCGTGCAACGAACGAGGTTGAACGCACTTTGTTCTGTGCAAATGCCCTTACCATTGCTTGAGCAACTAGTCGAGGTTCGCGGTTATCTCCATCAACCAACGCGACGAGGCTTGGTCCTGCGCCGCTGATGGATATGCCGGCAGCCCCCGCTTCCAGGCCCATACGTCTCACATCGTCATAGCCAGGAATGAGGTTCTTTCGATAGGGCTCGGCAATTTGATCCTCCATTCCTGTTCCAATCAGTCGAATATCGCCTTTAGCGAACGCCGCCGCCATGGCGGAAGCTCTACCGAGATTTAGTACCGCGTTTTTGACTGGGATTTTTTCCGGAATGATCTTTCGAGCCTTTTTCGTCTTTTCGAATTGAACGGGAAGCTGAGGAGTCGCTACAACAACGGCTAGGCCATGGGGTGGCTTTAGACTAATTGTTCTGATGGGCCTGTCGTATACGATCACGAATCCTCCCAGGAGCGAAGCCGCGACATTGTCCGCGTGCGGCGTTCCTGCGACGGCTTTTTCGCCGAGACTTGCTATTTGCACCATCTCATCGTTTGATAATTCAAGATCCAGGAGAGCGTTCACAACCATAGTACATGCTGCAGCAGTGGCCCCACTGCTTCCAAGTCCAAGGCCGTGAGGTACACGCTTCTCGACGATTATCTCAAAGCCTTTCTTCAACCGCGCTTTCTTGGCCAATTCTGCGGCTGGAGGCCCAGCAGAGTTTTTCCTCACTTCTACTGGGATATTGCGACCTTCAGGGCCACGAACGACTATTCTGATCTTCTTTCCTGAAGTTATTCGGACATCCACAGTGTCAGAGTATCTGTTCAAGGCTAAGCCGAACACATCGAAGCCCGCTCCAAGGTTCGCGGTAGAACAGAAAGCCCTACCAACAGCCTGCTTCCGAATGGCATTCATTGCCCGATCGAGGCTAATCGCGAAGCCTGAGACGGATAAAAGAGGACTCGTACCTTTTGATTCCGTCGGAGAAAATCGGAAAACGTGCTCGTTCATGTTGAAGCATTATGACGGAAACCATTTTCGTGACGCTTAATATCAGAATTCTCCGGGGTGTTGTAGGTCACCGAAGGCTACTTTTCCGAACCGTATGTTCAGGTTCCCGAGGACTTACGGGCCCTGGTTGAGTTCTAGATCATCTTGAAGTCGACTTGCGGTATATCCGCTCGAATCATGTTTCCACTGCTGCCGTCGATGATTGCGTTGTAGCTCTTTCCTTTGTACTCATACTGGATGAACCAGAGAGGTGCGTGTAGATAGGTAGGCTTGTCAACACTAAAACTAGTATTGAACTGGGTCACCTGATCCACTTCTTGTTTCAGTAGGAATCGCTGGTTATCTTCAACTTCATCCTTCGCTCGGATGACCGCCTCATCGCTGCCTAGTTCGCTGTTCAGAAACTTCGCCTGAGGTTCTATCTTGGTGAAGTCGAAGGGTATCTTTCCCTCAACCGGAACTTTGTAGTCTCGAGTTGGGAATTCAGCCCCTTTTCTTCCCAAGACGAGCCAATCGTACTCATTCTGGATTGTCCCCTTTCGTGGTGTTGGGGGCGAGATTCTTTCGAGCATTCCCTCGTACGCGCTAGTAGCAGTGAGAGGTACCACCCAGAAGGGAAGATACCTAAGCTCTAACGTCGTGAGTCTGCTCTTTTTGGCGAGGTCTCCCGGCTTCATGAATCCTGACCTCATCCAATCTTGCAGATCCTGGGTAATTCTGGTGTTGTTGAGGTTGTTGATTATGAGGCTGTGTTGCAGCTGGAACGGTGCGTCGGTGCCCACGACGGAGGTGTAGCCGCAGTATCTGCAGGTAGCTACTAATTCTCCTGGGGAGAGGTTGAGTTGGGCTCCGCAGTTCGGGCACTTGATCTCCGAGACGATCTGGGACATGGCCTGATTTTTCCTCTCGTTCGAGGATAGAATTAAAGAGGGGCCGGATTAAGTTCTCTAGGATCGGGAATGGATCATGTCGGGACTAGGCGCGTTGAAGCGGACGATGGGCTTCACGATCATACTAGTCTTCGCGATCTTTCTCGGCCTTCTGACACTTGTCTCCGTCTTCTTTATTGACCCTACTACAGGCCTCGTCCTCGGGCTTGTGGGAGCGTTCTTCATAATTCTGTTACAGTATCTGATCGGCCCCGTCATCGTTAGGGCTACCAGTCGACTCCACTACCTCTCTCCAGGAGAGAACCGCTGGCTGGAGACCAAAGTTTCCCAGATGGCCTCAACATCTGGTATTCCGATGCCGCGATTGGCAATCTCCCCGGACCCCACTCCGAATGCGTTTGTGTTCGGCAGGACCCAGAAGAGCGCTACTCTGGCAGTTCATCAGGGACTGCTCCAACGGTTGAACGAAGATGAGATCGAGGGAGTCATAGCGCACGAACTCGGTCATGTGAAGCATCGCGATTTTATCGTTGTAACAATGATTTCTGCCATACCGCTCGTCGCGTATTTGATCGCGCGCTCCGTGCTCTGGGGCGGATACGTTAGCAGTGGTCGCGGATCCAACCGGAACAACAGCGCTGGAGCGTTGATCGTCATAGCGATTGTAGCGTACGTGGTCTACATCCTGACTACTCTTCTTGCTTTGAGGCTGACCCGTCTGAGGGAGAGCTACGCCGACGCGTATTCTGCGTACCTGACTAGACAGCCTAGAGAGCTTGAGAGTGCTTTGACCAAGATCGCCTACGGCTTGTCTATAGCCCCGGGCGAGCCGCACGGTGCGAGAGCCTTCTTCATTGAAGACCCCGCGCAAGCAAAACAGGACGTAGCGCAGATCATCGATCAAAAGTCAAAGTACGACTTGGACCATGATGGTGTCCTGAGTGAGCGGGAGTTGGAGATGGCTATGGAGGCTGAATCAAAGTCGAAGTGGCGGAAGGCGGCTCAACTCTTCATGACCCATCCGCCGACCTACAAGCGGATTCTCATGCTGCGCGAGATTGAGCAGGAAATGAACACTGGAAGCTTCCAGCAGTCAGACATTTACAACCACGTCTAGGAGATACGAGTCTCGATTAGGTCCAGAAAAGGATTCAAGCTCCCGCGGCGGGTCTACTCTTCTGATCTGGCGTATTCTTCTTCTCTTGCTTCCTCTTCTTCCACATCAGCGTCGTAGTCGGTCTTCTCAGCTTCGTCTTCAACATACCGCAGAGGAATCTTGACGTGTTCGACCTCAAGTTTCGTCCATTCCTTGCCGCAGTCCTTGCATCGAAAAGTGACTTTGTAGGTGATGTAGGCGTCAGGCTCGTCCTTGAATCGTTCAAACTCAACGTTCGGCCCTATTCCTATGCCTAACCCGGCAGACCCTAGACCGCCGGGTATTGTACCCTGTGGAATGTTGTCGATCTGGGTAGTAACCTCGTTGGTGTCTATCTCTTCTCTTGAGAGTTGCTCGGCTGCCAATAGCCTGTGACAGAAGGGGCACTCTTTGAATACCAATGAAGATTCGAGTATCGTTACTCGCTGATCCAAATTAGTTTTGCGAATTTACCGTCCGGAAAAGGGCTAGACAATTCTGTGGTCATTATCTCGTAACCCTTGGAGTGGGCACTACGGCCTCTTTCGTCTAGAATCCTTCACTCCCATGAAGGGGTCGAATTGAACTCTCTGGCTCGGTCTACCTTTTGGTAGGATTATTGCTCGCGAGCTCGGGACAATAGGACTATTAACTGGGAATTATCCAAGCGGGTCTGGATTCGTCATGAATCGTCTTCCCTGGGCGCCTCTAAACGCCGGGGTCTTTCTGATTATCTTCGGATCCTTGATTCTCCTCTCATTCTTCAATATCGGTGTAAACCTCTTCACAGTGTTTCCTCTCATCTTCACAGTCTTCGGAATATGGTTGGTTATCGAAGCATTCGTTATTCCGCCAGCAAACGCCTACGCGCCTCCGCGTACGATGGTAATCGGTTGGGGTGCGCTAATCGCCGGCCTGGGTCTTCTCTGGTTTGTCGGAGCAACGGCAGCTGAACTACTGCCGGTCGCTTTAGCACTCCTTTTGGTCATAGTAGGGATTGGCGCCGTAGGATACAGCTTCATGAAAGCCAGCCCAAAGAGCCCGACAACCCCAACGTCCTAACCAGTGTTTGACCCAAAAGCCCGGTATGTCCGGAGCCTTTTCTCAAAAGTTCCTTTGGAATACGATATTCTCCTGGGCCTACTTTCTTTCGCTCAGGACAGGCGTTGGCGTGCATATGTCGTCAACCGAGCCCGACCCGTCAGCAATGACCGAGTCCTCGACGTGGCTACGGGAACAGGTCTCTTGGCAGCTGACTTTGCAAGGATCTTGTCTCACAACGGGTTTGTAGTCGGTGTGGACCTTACTCTCTCCATGTTGAAAACTGCTAGGTGGAGATTACAGACGAAGGGACTAGGAGGCAGGGTTGACTGGGTCCTTGCGCGCGCTGAGAGTCTACCATTTCGTGATGACTGTTTCGGATCAGCCTCAATCGGGCTCGCTCTAAGAAATGTCTCTGACGCCCAAATGACTTTCAAGGAAATGTCTCGCACTACGGGCCCAGGCGGGATCGTGATCTCCCTAGACTTCGCTCGTCCACCAAACCCCATCTTCCAACTGTTCTACTACGACTACTTGCTCGGGCTCTTCCCATTCTTCGGCCGAATGATTTCAGAGGCATGGGGTCGAACATTGTCCTACTTGGGCAGATCAATCTTGAAAGCCAGAACCGGCGAACAGATCGCGAACCTTCTGAAAGAGGAGGGTCTTTCCGACGCAGTGTCCATACCCTTGACTGCAGGAATTGTTTGCGCGGTCTACGGAAAGAAGCGACAGTCCGCGAACGCAATCGTAGGAATGTCTCCCTTAGCATAGAATCTCCGTCTACTTTCCTGTCACAAGCTTGAGACCAGCAGCGAAAGGTCGCTATCTCAACCTCAGGTTCAATTCTTGACCGGCCTTGAAACCGAGTTTGAATTAGACCGTTTCAGATTCTGGAACCAGTAAAGCCGAACGTCAATGCACTGCCATGGACTAAACCTTCGAGCAGCGTCGAGGAGACCCGCTGACCGGGTTCAAGGAATGACTAGGCTAGGCTATCCTGAGCGCATTCTGGAGAACTTTGGGAATATGGGAAAATAGAATTGAGCGTGTTGAGAAAAGGGGACAATGGTAAGTCTTAAACCGACTGGTTTCTCGAGCAATACGAGGATACGGGTGTAATTCTTGAAGAATATTACACTAGTTTCTGCATCTATTTTCCTGTTGATTGGAACTATCTTGTTTGCCGCTTCGAATTCTGCTCCAGCACATGCCGCGTCCACGGGCGTCATTTGCATAATTCCTGCAGGTGCATCCTCCTGTCCATCGAGTCCTGCGTCGATAACTGGAACCGTTGGGACTCAGCTTCGGGTCTCGTTGTTTATCCAAAACTCCACTGGCTTGAATGGTTTTGATGTCACGCTGTTGGCCGACCATACGATTCTAAAGCCGGCCGGGGCGGACCTTAACGGAAGCGTGCTGCCTGGCCCACAGACCCTCGTGCTAGAGTGCTTGAGTGGAGTCCTAGTGTCTGGCCCCACTTGCTCGTCGACAGACACCATTGATACGCTTCACTTGGCTGTGGGCTCGGCTCCCGGAACAATAACTAGCACCCCTACGACAGGTCTCCTCTTCACAGCGATCTATAACGTGACAGGAACTGCCTCTAGCACGAGCCTCGGCTTCCAGACGGGTTGCAGCTCTCCCGGCGCACCGACGAGCGACCCGCCGATCTGCGTAACTGTTGCCAATGGCTCAGTCAGTGCCGTCCTTGAGACGGTTGAGTCCGCCATATTTTCAACCAGCACGACTCCGGATTTTATGATGTCCGCAAATCCCAGTAACTTGGCCATCACGGCCGGCTCTTCCGGTGCTTCGACACTCACACTAAGTAGCGTGAACGGATTCACTGGCACCATCAATCTAGCCGCTTCTATATCCCCCTCCGGACCCGCAATCTCACTAAGCGCTTCAATCATCACTCTGTCCCCGGGAGGAAGTGGAACCTCCGCTCTGACGGTCTCGACAACCTCATCGACTGCATCAGGTTCCTATACAGTAATGGTCTCGGGAGTCAGCGGGACATTGTCACACGCTACCGTAGTATCTGTAATGGTCAACGCGGTTTCAAAGCCTGACTTTTCCATCGGCCCCAGCGG
>WNGK01014376.1_pt1 | contig 14674 bp, 17 predicted proteins | sample 5400601 | NCBI WGS metagenome assembly WNGK01 (sample SAMN13153376, study PRJNA577476) | soil metagenome | isolation source: 60 cm soil or saprolite under Garry oak tree replicate 1 | place: USA:California | collected 2016-06-15 | reverse complement strand
ACAGCACCGCGATCACCAGCAGTACAATCGCGAGCGCCCCCACCTTCTCCAGCAGCAGACGCGCGCGTGACTGTGACGTAGCGAGCAGGACATCCATTGTGCCGCGTTCCTCTTCCCCCCGCACCAGGCGGGCACCAGCCAGGATGGGCCAGATGCTGAGTAAGAGCGGCCAGGTGGTTTCCATGTAGCGAAAGGTGATATACCCCTCGGGGGTATTCATCGCGTAGAAATCGCCGAGAAAGCTGAGGATTCGCGCGAAGCTGATAAAGGCTGTAACCACAGCCGGTGTGGCCGTACCTACCACGGCGACCATGAACAAAGCCAGTCCGAAGCCCCAGGCCAGCATCGGTACCCGGTAATCTCTGAGCGATTTGCTTAAAAAGCTGCGAAACATCATACACCTCCTATCCGGCGAGCGCGGAAGGCTGCTGCTGCGGCTCGTAGAAGCGCAAGAAAACTTCTTCCAACGTTGGCTCGTGCGTAGCAATATTCGTGGCGCCGTGCTGGCTCGCGATGTGAATGATCTCCGTCAATTCACCCTGGACGTTCAATTGCAGGGTGTGTTCATCCGCGCCTTGAGCCACTTTTGCCACACCGGCAACATTTTTGAACCATTCCACGGAGGCAGGGCCAGCAAAGTTGATCTCCACATCGTGCTGGTGGATATCTTTGAGCGCTGAGACATGGTCGATTTTGACCAGCCGTCCCTCGCGGATGATTGCAACGCGGTCGCAGGTCTGCTCTACCTCAGGCAAAATGTGCGAGGAGAGGAAGATGGTGCGTCCCTCGGCGTGAATCTCGGCTACCATTTTATAGAATTCCTGTTGATTGAGTGGATCGAGGCCGCTGGTTGGTTCATCCAGGATGAGCACGCGCGGCTTGTGCATGAAGGCTTGCACCAACCCCAGCTTCTGTTTGTTACCGTGCGAGTATTCGCGGAACCGTTTGCTGGGATCGAAGCCCAGGCGCTTGACCAGGCTGCGTACGTAGGCCTGATCGATGCCGCCGCGCAGGTGGCCAAGGTACTCGATGATCTGCGCACCGCGCAGGCCGGGATCGAAGGTGAACTCGCCAGGCAGGTAGCCCACCTGCTTCTTGACTTCGGTGGACTGGATCCAGCAATCCAGTCCACCGATGGTGGCGCTGCCACTGTTCGCGCGCAGCAGGCCCATCAGCGTGCGCATGGTGGTGGTTTTGCCCGCGCCGTTAGGGCCTAGAAAGCCGAAGACTTCGCCCTCCTGGATGTCGAAAGTCACGTCGATAATGCCACGGCTCTTGCCGTAGCTTTTGGTGAGTTGATTGGTCTGAATAATTGCTGACATGCATTTCCCCTTTTGCCAGATCTGACTGGCGTGAAATCGTATTACGACTCCATTTCAACTTCGTTCTCTCTTGGTGAGACAAACCACTCCTTAAGGGTTTGATCGTCAACGAGAGACAAGGCACCTGGAGGCACTCCCAGCACGCGCTCAATCGCGTCGGTATAGACAGCAACGGTGCGCTCAACGCGCTGCATATCATCGCGCTCCGCATCAAACGAGAGAAGCAGCGCGCCAATCGTTTCTCCGGCGTCCTGCGCCAGAGACGCAATCACTTCGCCTACCTGATCGGGGTAGGTAGCTGTCATGACGCCTTCCTGGTTACCCTGGCGAATAATCTCGGCGAAGAGAGGCGCAACCTCCCGCATCGCGGTTGCGCGCAGTTTCTGGCGCACGATGGCGTTGTCGTCGGCGTACCAGACGCGCAAGAGCGCGAGAAAAAAGGCTTTCTGTCCGATCTTCCACCGGTTCAGTGTGGCTAAGTAGCGCCGGAATTTGTCGAGGGCAGGCAGCCCTGGATCACGCACGATGGGCAGGAGAAACTGTAGCACTTCTTCTCCTATGCGTTCGACCAGAGCTTCCAGCACGGCCTGCTTCGAGTCAAAGTAGTGATAGAACGCTCCTTTGGAAATCTGGAGGTCATCGAGCATGTCCTGGATTGTCATCTGCTCATAACCCTTGGTATAGATGAGTCGTTGGGCTACATCGAGAATGGCATTGCGTTTCCCCGCGTATTCTTCTTCTTTGACGATGCGTGCCATGATCGCTCCTCTCTCTGACAAAGCTGCTCACCAGGTGCTCTCTGTACTGCACCCTTACATTTCCTCGGCAATAGCCTTTCACACTGAGAGAGCTTCTCAGCATCTCGACGTCAGCAGAAATCTGACAGACATCCGAAGGCTCGCACCGGATCACCCATGCAGACAGCAGGCGGATTATTAAGCCGACCGTCGGTTTGTTTATCTACAAAGAGTATACCCAGCAAGGGCCTGCCTGTCAACCGGAAAATGTACAAGCACGAAGCTCTTTTGAAGAGTGTGATGATGTTGTGATATGCCCTGCCTCTCCATTCATAAGGGGTGGGTCGCCCATGCAGTCAACGCCACTCCATGAGAACATTCTCATCTTTCTCCAATCTATTTCCAATGCTCTTCCCTTATCGTAAAAGGAGAAGGAAGGGAGGAACAACATACAACAAGAAGAACATGGAGACGATATCCCTACGCTACACAACGTAACCAGAATGCTCAAGAAGCAAAGCAAATAAAGGAGATGAAACACATATGAGTCAAGGAACATTGCGTCGAACGATTTCCCATATTGGGCTACTACAAATTGCGATCATTATTCTCGCTGTGATAACAGCATTGGTCCACCTTGATCGTGGCCTCATGATGAGCCTTCTTGCCCCAGGCGGCCCTCCTGGCGGTCATTTTTCCGGCCCTCCCGGTGGCCATTTTGCTGGCCCTCCCGGTGGTGGTTTTCCACTTCTGTCACTACTGCCGCTCACAACGCTATTCTATCTTAACTTTGTAGGATACATTGTTCTAGTCACAGCACTCTATCTTCCGCTTTTGCGGCGGTATCAGCGCATTATTCGCTGGTTACTTATTGTGTACGCAGTCGTAACCATTGTCGCCTGGTTCTTGATCTCCAATGCCAGTTTTAACCCCCTTGCCTATGCTGATAAGGTAGTAGAAGTGGCACTCATCACTCTCTTACTGATTGAAGATCGACAAGCACGCCTGGCAAAAGGTTGATGAAGATCTTGCGCCATTCTTAAACGTATAGAGAAAGAATACTTTTCTTCCTCCTCTTGACAAAATGTATGAAAAAGCACACAATACATACATGGAACCAGAAAGATATCAGATGCTTCGCATCTGGAGACACACCCATCAGACTTTGCGCAAGATTGCAGCCTTTACTGGTGAAAGCCTGGTTGAAGCCATTGAACGTCTGGCTCAAGAGGAGTGGCAACGAGTCCAACAGAGAGGAGAAAACAAGCCGGATGCTTCTCGCCAAAAAAATCAGGATTGAAGTCTCTGATGAAGATGCTGCGACCCTTGAGTTCATGCAAGGCAAGTGTCGCGCCCTCTACAATTGGTGGGTGATGCGCCTGCGTGAGGGGGAAAAGTGGAACTTTGCCCAAGCCAAGCGGTCACTCCAGGAAAGTAAACAGTATGATCCAGAGTTAGAGCAGGTCTACGGCAAATTGCTGGCCGAGGTGTTCTATCGGCTCAAAGCGGCAATGGATGCCTTTTTCCGCCGCCTGGAAGAGGGAGCAGAGAAGCCTGGCTTTCCGCGAGTGCGCCCACGTCACTGTTTCTTCACACTCTGCTATCCAGCCATGTACCTCAAAATCGTAGGCAAGACGCTCATTCTCCCGACGGACGGCAAGGGCAAGAAGAAACGCTATCCAAATGTCGTGGCAACGCTTACGGAGACTCCCCCTGATGGCTTTCGTGAGGTGGCGATTAGTCGAGATGCATACGGGTGCTACTACGCCTCTTTTGTCTATCGTGAACAGGAAGAAAAGCAACAAGAAGGGCAAGTCGTGGCTTTTGACCTGGGTATCAAGACCCTGGCTGCAGGCGTCAATGAACAAGGTCGCGTCTATACCATAGGCGGCTTCAAAGGGTCAAAGTGGTACAACAAGCAGTTGGATAAAATCCGCTCGAAGCGTGCCAAGTGCAAGAAGAAGTCGAGACGCTACATTCGTCTGTCCAAAGTCTATAAGCGCGTTTCGGAAAAGAAACGCCACAAACAAAAAGATAGCTTGCATAAAGCCAGTCATCTCATAGGCCACAAACTGGTTGAGAGAACTGTTGTGGTCGGCGACCTTTCTCAACGGCAAATGGTGATCAAAGAGCACCAGGAACGCAATAAGAGCCTCAACCGAGCAGTTTACAACGACTGGGGCTTGTCCAGTTTCATGCAGATGCTCATCTACAAATGTCGGTTGTACGGGAAAGACCTCCACGTTTTAGATGAACGCAATACGAGCAAGATGTGCAGCGGCTGTGGATCATTGCAACCCATGCCCCTCTACAAGCGCACGTATTGCTGTGGTACCTGTGGAATGGTCAGGGATCGAGATGAAAATTCGGCTCACAACATCCTCAATCGGTACCTTGCGGGGCTTCCGCCACACACTCTTTTAGAGTGCGGTGTGTTGCAGGACAGTCTGCTTGACGTAGCAAGTACGGGGCTTGCTCAACTGAGTGAAGTGCAACAATTGAAACTGTGGTAATACATTTTACTACGTTTTGAAAGGCAGATAGATATGCTTTTGAGAAAGAAACATTTCATACCTGATTTGCACCTGCTGGCATACTGTGTACTTGGAATACTGTTTTTGCTCGCCATTGCCTCGCGTGTCTCACTGTTCAATGTGGAAACCAATGACTATACATTTTTCATTGGCCCATGGTACGACTTCATTCAAACCCACGGTGGCTTTGCTGCACTTAAATACAACTTTTCCAACTATAACGTCCCATACCTCTATCTCCTTGCTCTGACCACGTACCTCCCTATCCCAAAGCTTGACGCGATCAAAACCATATCAGTTGTGTTTGATGGAGTACTCGGCATTTTCACCTATCTCATCCTCAGTCTGAAATATAGGCGTTCGTATGCCGCAATCATAGGAGCATTGGTTGTCATATCTGCCCCCACTATTTTCATTAATGGTGCCGTATGGGGGCAATGTGATGCGATCTACACCGCATTTTGTCTCGGAAGTCTCTACTTTCTGCTCAAGGAACGGCCTGCCTGGGCGTGCATTTTCTTCGGTTTAGCCATCTCGTTCAAACTACAAGCGATTTTCTTTTTGCCAGTCTTCCTCATGCTTCTGCTCAAAAGAAAGCTTGCAATAAAACATCTCGTCCTTATCCCGCTGATCTTCCTGCTCATGCTGGTTCCAGCATTCATTGCAGGTCGAGATGCATGGAGCTTGCTTACCATCTACGCAGGACAGGTCAATACTGGAGGTGTAGGAAGCCCAGGTCAGTTCAATGGCGGTGGGGCAGGACAGTTCAATGATAGAGGGCCGAGACAGTTCAACGGTAGAGGACCTGGACAATTCAACGGCGGAGGACCGGGCCAGTTCAAAGGTGGCGGGCTTGGAGGTGGTAATTTTTCATCCTCGTCACTCACATTGAATGCCCCTTCTTTCTACCAATGGCTCCCGACAAGTGCGCCTGCGTATTGGAAATGGGTTGGTATTCTCCTGGCCGGATTAGTCGTCGCCCTCGTTGGTGCCCTGCTAGTGGCAAGCAAGCAGCGGCTCACTTCAGCCATCTTCCTCAAAGTCACCCTCGTTTTTGCTCTGGCGATCCCATTTTTGTTACCAGAGATGCATGAGCGATACTTTTACCTGGCCGACGTCGTCTCTATCATCTATGCCTTTTACTTCCCACGCTACTTTTATATCGCAATAATCATGCAACTGTGCTCACTCCTCAGTTATGCACCATACTTAATTCATACTCAAGTCGTCAATCTGGCGTATGTGGCAATCGGTGTGCTTGTGATTACCGTCATCACCCTGGCTGATCTTGTGCTGACTCTTTATCCCAACATCTCCTTACCGTACTCGCTCCACCTGTATCGCCACAAAGATCCCATGAATAAGCATCAGTAGCGCAGCGAACAGAAGAACCGGCCAGACGTAGTGTAGGAAGATGCAGACAAGCGCACCTGCGAAAAACAGAACAAAAATTAGGGCAACCCGTAGCAGAAACGACGGCATGGCTCCCGCCCCGCCACATGACGCCCGCAAGGGGCGTCACTACTATACACGGCTCTGCCTCGCGGCTCTCCTCAGGACGAGCGAAGCGACGTCCATACGTGTATAGTAGTGACGCCCCTTGCGGGCGTCATGGCCCCTTGCGGTCCTCATGGCCCCTTGCGGGCGTCATGTGGGTGACTTTTCAATCGCCCCTCCCAAAATGTTTATCCGCTTGACACAGCTTTACTTACAGGCGTAAGATGAATCCATTCATCAAGAGGTCTTTATGTTGCGAACCTTTACTTCCCGTAAGGAGCATCTGTAATGTCGTTTCAAATCTGCATGAGAACTGATAAGTCTTTGCAGCAGCTTAGTACAGAGATACGCAACCTCTTCGCCCTACCACCGTTTCAGGAGAACTCCTTTGCGGGTCAATCCTATTGCCAGTTTGAGGTCCTTGGCTTGCTCATTCTCATTCATCAAGCCGAGGAAGAGGATCGCGATCTCGAAGTCATAAATTATCCCTACTGTTTCGATCTACAAATGGCCTTTGTCGATCACAACCTGGATACCGATCATATAGAGTACCAACTCCAACCTTATTATGCTCAACTGCTCAGCTTCCATCTGGGTGTTGATACCGCTTATCACGAAAAAAAGAAAGTCAGTAACCGCTGGACCATTCGTTATCGCTTCTATAGCAAGAACCACAAGTGGAATCCCGATATTTTATATGGTGAGCCTGGTTGGGAACCTGCTGTACTCGAAGCGACTCCCAGCTCCTGGCGCACCATGCATCCTGTTTTTTAACCGCAAACCCTTGCGTATGTCCTGCAAAACATGTTACATTGGAAGAAGTCAGACGGCTTTCTCTTCACCATGGAGGCACACGATGAGTATTTTGCACACAGCTATTGGCACAGAACTACCCCCACTGGTCAAGCCACCGATTACCCAGGAGCAACTGCGTCGCTACGCTGAGGCATCCGGCGATCACAATCCCATCCATCTCGACTCGGAGGCTGCCCGCCAGGTAGGCCTGGATAACGTCATCGCTCACGGCATGCTCAGTATGGCCTTCCTCGGACAATTTGTCACCGAACAGCTTACCGCTATACCCGATGCCTACCTTGCCCAACTTCGGGTGCGTTTCGTGAACATGGTACGTCTGGGTGATACGCTGACTTGCCACGGCTTTGTGAAAGACCGTACAACCGATGAGCAGGGACATGCAACGATCGCCATTGAATGCTGGGCGCAAAATCAGAAAGGGGAAAAAGTCACTGTCGGCGATGCCCTTGTATCTGTCCCTACGACATCTAGACACGAGGTGAAAGCATAATATGGCCGACAACTCAGGGTTCAGCCACGTTGACTTGCGTACTCTCTCCGACCTCTCCATCTACAACTGTCGGCGTTTCGGCCCCTATACCGCAATCATCTACGAAGACCGGGGGAACGTGCGCGAATATACCAATATGGATATTGCTAGAGAGGCGGCGCAACTGGCCGCCGGTCTGCGAGCTCTCGGCGTTCAGAAGGGTGACCGCGTGATCGTCATGATGATCAACAGCCCGGAAGTGATCATCGCCTATCAGGCCATTGCCCGTGCTGGCGCCATCATTATTCCTGTTATGCCCCTCCTGAAAGCTCCAGAGGTGCGCTACATCGCTGAAAACTCTGCGGCCAGAGCAGTCATTACCAGTGTACTCCTGTTGCCTATGGTGTGTGAGGCCCTGGCTGATGTGCCCATCATGCAGCACATTATCTCTACCGGCAACCCGGCAGATAAATTTATTGCCCCCGAAAACGTCGGCCATCATCATGCCTCTCCATCATCTCACCCGCATATTTCTGCCTACAGCGAGGTTGTGGCAAGTGGACAGGCGGCTGCTAGAGATTTTCTCTCACCCAGTTCGTCGGCATCTCCCGACGATATCGGGGTCATCCTCTACACCTCTGGCACCACCGGTCGCCCCAAAGGTGTCGTACTGAGCCATCGTAGCCTGCTGGCCAACGCCATCAGTGGGCGTGGACCAGAGCGTGTGGTGCGCGATCAAGAAACGCAACTGGCGATCCTGCCTCTGGCCCATGCCTTCGGCATCTTAGCTGCCAACGTCTTCTTCCTGCGCGGTGTCACGATCGTTGCCCATCCACGCTTTGACACTGTTGCTGTTCTCTCTGCCATCGAACGTTATCACATTGTGTCCTTTGCCGCTGTCCCTGCCATGTTTGTGGCCTTGCTCTACACGCCCGATGCCGACAAATATGACACCAGCAGTCTCCAGTCTTGTGTGAGCGGCTCGGCTCCCCTGCCTGTTGCCATACTCGAAGCCTTCGAGCAGAAATTTGGCTGCCGCATTCTTGAAGGTTACGGTTTATCCGAGGCCAGTGCCGCTCTTACCGGCCATACTCTGGATATCGAACGTCGCCCTGGCTCGGTAGGCAAGCCTCTTCCCGGAGTCGAGTTGCGGGTGGTCGATGAGAACGATCAGCCTGTGCCTGTGGGCGAAGTTGGTGAAGTCATCGCTCGTGGCTCCAACGTCATGCAAGGCTACTACAACATGCCAGAGGAGACACAGACTGTCTTGCGTAACGGCTGGTTGCATACCGGCGATATGGGACGCCTCGACGAAGATGGCTACCTCTATATCGTCGAACGCAAGAAGGACTTAATCATTCGTGGTGGCTTTAACGTCTACCCTCGCGATGTGGAAGAGGTACTCAATCGTCATCCCGCCGTCATCGAATCGGCGGTGATCGGCATTCCCTCGGAGCGCATGGGCGAGGAGGTCAAAGCCTTCGTCGTTACCCGTGGGCCGGTGGATGCCGAGACCCTCAAGGCTTTTTGTCAAGCATCGCTGGCAAACTATAAAACGCCCAGCGAGATCGAGTTTATTAAGATGTTACCTCGTAATGCCGTTGGAAAAATTGATAAGAAAGAGCTACGGAGCTTCCATGTCCATTGATGCACCCTTAGAAACCGCTTCATTGAATCAGTTGCAACAGACCCCCATCGATAATGTGCTCAACATCATCGACCAGGGGCTAGTTCATCTGCCCTCGTATCGTGAACTCTACTATCGCTGGGAACGCCAGCAATGGCTGGCACAGGAGATCGACTTCACTGGTGACCGCCAGCAGTGGGAACACATGTCAGAGCGAGAGCACCAGGATCGTCTTTACGGGTTGTCTGCCTTCTTCAAAGGTGAAGCCTGCGTCACCGATACCCTGGGACCATATGTAACCTCCATGCCCGACGAAGAAATGCGCATCTTCCTGGCCACCCAGCTCGTCGATGAGGCACGCCACACCGTCTTCTTCGCCCGTTTCTTCCGCGAAGTCCTGGGCGTCAACAAAGATACGTTGGAGGAGACTCTGGACGTCACTCTTGAATACATGAACCCCGATCTGAAATACATCCTTATCAATGCACTCAGCGAAGTGGCCGAACGTATTCGCCAGGAGCCAAAGAATCTCGCTCATCTCGTCGAAGGCATCACCCTTTATCATGTGATCGTCGAAGGCACTCTGGCCCTGGCCGGTCAACGCTCCATCCTGGACTTCTACCGCCAGTACAACCTCTTCCCCGCCTTCCGCGGTGGCTTCACTGCCGTAGCTCGTGACGAATCACGCCACATCGTCTTCGGCGTCAAATTCTTGCGTGACATGGTGCAGCGCGATCCGGCCAACGCCCAGGTCATTCAGGCTGCCGTCAACAAATATGCTCCCATCGCCCTCAAGGCCCTGACGCCAGCCGACGAATTCATTCCCAACATCCTCGCAGCGCAGCAAGACCCCTGGGTCACACCTCGCTACGCCCAGGACTCGCTCCGCAAGAAAATCAAGGTAATTGGCCTGAGTATGGAACTACCCACCGTACCACCAGTGCCCGTGTTTGTATAATAAATGTAGGGATGCAATGCATGCATCCCATATGAGAACGTTCGAGGTCTCGCGTAGGGGCGGGAGGGGTGCAGGGTGGAGTCTCTCAGGGGTAGGGTTTTTGGGGAAATGGCTTGCAGGGCTGGTCCGCGTAGGGGCGGGGGCAGGGTGGATGCGGGGTTGGGGCCCTTGTGGCCGCCCGTGGGAGCAGAGTACCCAGGGGGACGGCGAGCGCTGCCGAAGGCCCCACAAGGGCCCCAGCCCCTACGCGATAGCCTGATCGTTTCGTTAGGTTAATGCGTATTGGGGCAATGAACTGCGCCCACTCCGTATGAACAAGGAGCACACTCATGGTATCCGCCGTCGTTCTCAAGGTCTATTCCGTCACCGGCGAATACGACCTCGTTGCCTTGCTGCGTCTACAACGCTATGAAGACCTTGCCGACGTTGTCACCGCCCGCATGGTACAGATTCCCGCCATCACCAAAACCAATACCCTGATGGCTTTCCAATGTTATTCCCGTGCCGATTTGCAACAGGCGTGGGATATAGGTATAGAGTGAATATGCTTGCTGGCCTCTCAATGCTGTCTGCAAGCAGCATTGAGAGGCATCGTAGAGGCAGCATTATGAACTTTCAGAAAAGGCCCAAGATATGAGGTTCATATGGATATCCTGATGCTCAATGAAACGGAGGTCCAGAGACTGTTGGACCCTGACGCGCTCTTGGACGCGCTGGCCGAGGGCTTCAGGGCGCTGAGTTCAGGCTTGGTCGATGCCCCGAAACGCAATGGGGTCTCCGTCCCCAACACGGGGTTTCTGCTCGCCATGCCAGCCTATCAGCAGGGTCGAGAAGTCACCGTCAAGTTGGTCTCCGTCTTTCACGACAACAAGCGGCTCGGCATCCCTTCGCACCAGGCCCTCATCTGCTTGTTCGATCCCGAGACGGGTACTCCCCTCTCGTTCATGGACGGGACCTACATCACTGCGCTCCGCACGGCTGGGGCGGCCGCCCTCTCGACCCGGCTTCTGGCACGCACAGACACCCGCGTGCTGGCGATTGTCGGCGCCGGGGTGCAGGGCCGTTCGCATTTGACGATGCTTCCCCGCGTGCGCCCGTTCTCCGAGATCCGCATTGCCTCGCGCCACTTCGCCCATGCAGAGCAGCTCGCGGCCACCGATGCCAGGGCACGCGCAGTTGAGACCGGGTAATCAGCATGGACTGGCTCGCGCCCGGAATGCATATCACCTCTGTTGGCTATGCGCCTCCGGGCGGAGAACTGCACCCCAAGGTGATCGAGCGTGCCCGCCTCTTCGTGGAGACCCGGCTGGCCTTCGAGCCCCCACCGGTGGGCTGCGGCGAACTGGCTGGTTTCGATCCGAGTGTGGGCACTGAGCTCGGCGAGGTCTTACTGGGCCGGGGTCTGGGACGGCAGTCCACAGACGAGTTCACCGTCTACAAAGCCATGGGGCATGCCTGCGAAGACATGGCTGCAGCCAGCCTCGTCTATCACCGTGCCAAACAGGACGGTGCTGGCCGCACCGTGATCCTCTAAGACGCTCTCGCAGGCGGGCTACAAGGGCCAATCCATTTCAAAGAAGACGTGTTGCGAGTCAAACCAAGCCGCTTCACGCGTGTCATCCTGAGCGCAGCGAAGGATCTCTCGCCGGCGAGAGATCCTTCGCTGCGCTCAGAGCCTGCGCCTCTCGAGAAGCGAAGGGATGACAAAGCGAGAGGGTCTCGTCTTTGAAATGGATTGGCCACAAGGGCCCTGCCCCTACGCGATCTCTCAACGGTTTCGTTCGGTTAACACATATTTGGCGCAGTGAACTGCATCTCCGCATATGGGAACAAAACCCTATCTTTCTGTGTTACTATAAGTAGTATCTCTTTTTAGAGTAGCTAACTAATCATTAGCTCTGCAATTTGATATTACAGAGAGAAAGGCTTACTCATGGAGCAAGCAAGTACTATTATCACGAAACCACTACGTGTAGACACGCATCTTGGCAAATTCTCGCAGGCTACTGTCGTTGTCCTGACCGGTCTGGCCTTTTTACTAAGCCAGCCTCTTATCGTACTGCTTACCGCTATCATTATGGCTCTTAGTGTGATTGTTCCGGTGGCCAGCCCCTTCAAGTGGCTCTATCGAGGCATTGTACTGCCACTGCATATCTTAAAGCCACGGATCGTAGAAGACGATCCGGCGCCTCATCGCTTTGCACAGGGTGTTGGTGCTACGTTTCTTATTGCCTCAAGTATCGTCTTGTTCTTCACTCATCTCACCATCTTGGGCTGGACACTTGATCTGATTGTCTTTGTCCTGGCTGGCATCAATCTCACAGTTGGCTTTTGCGCTGGCTGCTTTGTCTATTATCATCTTGGTCGCCTGGGTATCTTGCCGCGTGTGCGCTATGAAGGCGGCTTTCACTGGCGTGGGGTTTAGTGGTCATGTCCGATACATTGATGCGCCTGGGCATTTTGTTCCTGGTCGCCCTGGTCGCCTGGCTGATTGTCTGGTCGGGGCGTCGCTTCGTGGCCAACCAGCGTCAGCAGGCACTGGCCGCTCCTTTACCAGATACATTGATAGACGGTAAGATGAATGGAGTCACTCCAGTTGCCAATAGAGCACCTGTGCGTATCCTCGCGTTCAGCAGTGAAGATTGCAAACAATGTCACCAGTTACAGGCTCCTGTCCTGCAACGGGTAGTGGCGGCACGCGCAGATCAAATCACCGTGGTAGAAATTGATGCCCCCAACGAACCCGACTTGACCCAGCGTTACCACGTTCTCACCGTTCCTACGACCGTTGTGTTAGATGCTACTGGTCGGGCGCATGCTGTCAACTACGGTTTCGCCAATACGCAAAAGTTGCTTGCCCAGGTCGATGAGCTGTTAGATTAAAACAAGCCTGCAGAGGGGGATGGATGAAATAGGCTACTGGGGGTCATGACGATGGTACTGGCGGCCAGTGTAGAGGGGTAGGAAATGCATTCGTCACTATTACAATTGAGCGTGCTTAGGTACCTTCTAGTGACGTTGACTCTGCATGATGTAGTCCACCAATGCTAAAAACACGAAGATGTTCGGTACCATGGAGGCCCGAACAGTAGACCAGTTCAACCACTTGCCTTCCTTCTTGATTGAAATGACACCTTTGTTAGCCTGTATGCCTTGTACCTGGCTCCAGAGAAGCGTTTCCTTGCCATTGCTCACTCCCTGTTGACTAATAGTCAGTTTACCAAAGTTGAGGGGAATGCCAGCGTTGTAGGCGGCAATAGCTTTTGGTAATTGCCTGCGAGTCACTTCATACTCGAGGGTGTTACCCAGCTTCTCTATGTTTTCTAGCATATCGTTGAACATGAACCTTGTCCCATTCGAGCCGCGCACAGTATAGAGATACGATGTACGCATGTATATTCCATTGGTATAGTGCTTCGTGACACGGCGATGCACTGACTCAATCTCGTCCCAGCGTATCGCACGAATATCGTTGCCATTAACCTGTACGAGCCCATCGGTACAGACGTAGATGCGCAGGTTGCGCTTGGTGTACCAGCCTATAGATGTCAGCAAGCCAATCAAGATGAGAAGAGGGCCCATGATGAATCCCACCCACCGCATGCTGCTAGGCTGCAGGACGCCGAGGATGACGAAACCTATGCCAACAACCAGCAGAAAGATACCTATAAGTATCGGTGGCACTCCTACAAAGCGATTGCCGAATGTGCGCTTCACCTCGTATTCCGCCGTGGGAGTGCCAAGCTGATACGCTGCTGTAAACTGATACGCTTCTGGTGATAGTTGTGGTGCTATTTGTGATGATTGTATGTGCTGTGACATAGTTGCCTCTCCTTTTTGTACTCTGTTCTTAACGATAAGAGTAGAAGAACCTTATACCTGGCACATGCTCTTTTCTTGGGAGTCGTACCAACGAGCCGACATGTTAAAGAAAATGGGTAGAAGCAGTAATTCAGAATAAAGGCTTGACAGAACTCCAAATGGTAGACCAAATGGGCGCGAAATAAGGCGTAACATCGAATATTCCTGTCTCCCTAAAAAGGAAAACGGGCGAGATAACAACTCATAACAAAAAGTGCTAAATCGGCTGTGCATGTCAAGTCAGAAGAAACCTTCCCAGACATTTGGAGATAAGACTTCCCGTGAGCGGACGTGAGAGAGGTCCTGTCTGTCATCCTGAGCACAGCGAAGGATCTCTGCCGACGGCGAGCCAGATCCTTCGCTGCGAAAAGAGCGATCGTGACGGTCCGCTCTATCACGCCGTCTACGACCAGCGCACCAGTACCGAGCGCATCAACAGCCAGTCCAAAGAACTGGGTATCAAGCGACCCAAAGTGCGCAATATTGACTCCATCCGCAATCTCAATACCCTGACCTATCTCGTCATCAATGCCCGTGCTTTACGACGGGTACGTGAGCTCAATGCCAGCTTGTTGAGCATGCCGATGAAGATGATCGCCTAAGCGTGAGCGTGGGTGACGACGAGACTCCCAACCCTGCCACCACCTGGCCAGGGTTCTTCAGGCTGCCTCTCGTCAGGGGAAACGACGCTTTTTGGCAGACGAAGGGGGTTCACCCATAGGCGCGGACTTTAGGAAAAAAGGAGGAAAAAAGTGACGAAAGAGGCCTTGTATGAGAAAGGAGAAACACCTATTACATATTCTCAGGAGGCCCTATGTCGTCGTCAAGTCATGATACAGAAATCGCCGCCCCA
>WNGK01004844.1_pt1 | contig 14677 bp, 20 predicted proteins | sample 5400601 | NCBI WGS metagenome assembly WNGK01 (sample SAMN13153376, study PRJNA577476) | soil metagenome | isolation source: 60 cm soil or saprolite under Garry oak tree replicate 1 | place: USA:California | collected 2016-06-15 | reverse complement strand
GCTTGATGGCGGCGACGGCCTGGTCGAACACGCCTTCCTTGCTGACCGACTCGTCGTGCCGCTCGCGCAGCCCGTCGATGTGCACCATCCAGGCGAAGTTCTTCGACGGCGTGAACTTGTGCAGGTGCTTGGGCAGCAGCACCGCGTTGGTGCACAGCACCACGAACTTACGGCGCTTGACCAGCTCGTTTACCATCTCGTGGATCTGCGGGTGCATCAGCGGCTCGCCGCCCGCCAGCGACACCATCGGTGCTCCGCACTCCTCGACCGCGGCCACGGCCTGCTCCACCGGCATCCGCCGCTTGAGCTCGGACGCCGGATGCTGGATCTTCCCGCAGCCCACGCACTTGAGGTTGCACGCGAACAGCGGCTCGACCTCGACGATCATGGGGAACTTTTCGACCCCGCGCAGCTTCATCTTCATCAGATGCGTGCCGAGCTTGATCGACAGATGCAACGGCAATCCCATCGCCTACTCCTTCAGCTCTAGCGCACGACGACTTGGCCCTCGCAAGCCGCGGACGACCCGTCTGATTCATACTGCATGTTCGCTACATACAGCTTGTATGCCCGATAATACATGCGTGACTTCCACCCGTCGAGACGAGCACGTGGCCGACACGCGTCAGGCGCTGGTCGACGCGGCGCGCACGCTCTTCACCGAGCAGGGCTACGCCGCCACCGGCACCGAGGAGATCGTGGCTGCCGCCCGGGTGACGCGGGGCGCGCTCTACCACCACTTCCACGACAAGACCGACCTGTTCCGCGCCGTCATGGAGCAGATCGCCGGCGAGGTCGCGGAGCACCTCATCGACGCCGAACTCTCCCGGCCCGCCGCCCCGTCACCGGGCCAGCCGGCCGCGCGGCCGCCCGCCGACGCCTGGGACGAAGTCCGTGACGGGCTGCGCGCGTTCCTCGACTTGTGCGTCGTCACGGACGACTTCCAGCGCATCGTGCTGGTGGAGGGGCCGGCGGTGCTCGGCCACGAGGCCTGGGACGAACTGGTGGCCCGGCACGGATCGAACCTGCTGGCCGAATGGCTGTCCCGCGCGGTCGAGCAGGGCCGCATCGCGCCGGTGCCGATCCAGCCGCTCACCCGCCTGCTGATCGCGATGATCTCCGAGTCCAGCCTGTACATAGCGCGCGCCGACGACCGCCCCGCCGCCCGCCAGGAGATGGGCACAGTCCTCGACCGTCTCCTGACCGGCCTCGAACCAGCTCCCGAGCGTTAGCGTCCTGCCGGACATGGGACTGCCGAACACGATGAGCGAGGTCGACTATGACGCGCTCCCGGAGGGTGTTGTCCGCCGGATCGAGGTGGCTCACGGTTACGTGATGTGGAGGTCAGCGGGCGGTCCACCGCGAGGAACTCGTAGTAGCCATCGGGACATCTGCCTGCCAGTCGGCAGGCGGTGGTGAAAGGCTCCTTGCATGGCAGATCTTGGCGCACTGAGGATCCCGGCGGCGATGCGGCCTGCGGCGGAGGCGATCATCGGGCTGACCGACCAGGTGTGTCCCGAGTTGCTGGATGAGGAGTACGCGGTGCTTGCCCGCGACGTGGTGGCGAAGCTGGCGCGCAAGCGCCCGTCGCCGATCCAGTCGGGCCGGGCGTCGACCTGGGCCGGCGCGGTCGTCTATGCGCTGGGGCAGGTTAACTTCCTGTTCGATTCCGCCACCAAGCCGTGTGCGACGGCTGATGATCTGAGCGCGGCGTTCGGTGTCGCCAAGTCCACGCTGAGCGCTAAGGCCAAGCAGGTCCGTGACCTGACCAAGATGTCCTGGGGCACGGCGGAGTTCCTGCGCGAGGACATGATCGAGACCAGCCCCATGATCTGGCTCATCCAGGTGGATGGCCTGATCGTGGACGCCCGCGGGCTTCCGCTGCCGGTCCAGGCGCAGGCCTTCGAGCTGGGCGTCATTCCTTACATCCCGGCGCTTGGCCGGGACGGCACCGCCGTCTGGCTCACCCACAACGGACATGCATGAATCCCTGACCGCAAGCGGTACGCCGTCGGGGTCATGATGGCCGGCCGCCGTACTTGGGCGGATCCGGCTGCTGTCACACCTGCTGTGCTACCATCGTGTCATGGCTCAACGTGAGAAGCGTTCGGTATCGCTGCCTCCTGATCTGGCCCGGGCAGTTGAGCATGCCGCCAAGGCGGAGGGGACCACCTTCAGCGCATGGCTAGCGGAGACGGCGGCGCACCGGCTTAAGCTCGAGGCGGGACGGCAGGCGATCGGCGAGTGGGAGCGGGAGAATGGCCCGCTGACCGAGGCCGAGTTGGCTGACGGGCTCGCGCGAGCGCGTTCCTCACTCGGCCGCGCTCCCGCCCCGGCAGCCGAGCGCAAGTCCGCGTAATCGAACCGTTGCTGTGGGCGGTGTCACCTACGATACGGGCGCGCTGGTCGCTGCGGAACGCAGCAACCGGCGGATGTGGGCCTTGCACGCGGGCTATCTCGCCGAGGAGGTGATTCCCGCGGTGCCCGCCCCGGTACTGGCTGAGGCGTGGCGGGGAGGCTCCCGGCAGGCGAACCTGGTCCGTTTCCTGCGCATGTGTGACATAGAGCCCATGAGCGAGGACCTTGCGAGGCATGTCGGCGTACTAGCCGGAAAGTCCGGCCATGATGACATCGTCGATGTCGCCGTGGTGGAAGGCGCCATCCGTCGTGGGGATGCCGTCGTAACCTCAAACGTTACGCACATCCGGAAGGTGGCGGAAGCCGCTCGTGTGGAGCTACGGATCGAAAGCATCTGAGGAGGGCATGGCCGGGTTTCGGTACCGCCTGGACCACGCTGCACCTCGCCTACGAGCAGCAGGTCGCCGAACTGCTTGGGCTGCCGGGCGACGTCCGGCAGGGCGCGCTCATCCCGACCGCCTACTACACCGGCCAGACGTTCCGCCGCGCGCCGCGCCGTCCGCTGGACCAAGTCCTGCACGTGAACCAATGGTGAACTGAATTAACGGACCGCCTCGGTGGAGTACTCCGCGGCTCGCTCTTGCGTCGCCCGCTCCGGCGTGACACCGGGCCGCCGGCCAGCCGCGCGACGCGGCAGCAGCACGGTCAGCCCGGCCGTGGCCAGCACGATCACGGCCTCGATGGCCATGGCTAGCGTCATCGCCGAGACGGAACTCGCGCGGGTAGGTCCCAGGCGGCTATAGAACACCGCCCCGATGACCGCGACACCGCTGGCCACGCCGAACTGCTGGGCGGTCGTGAGTATCCCGGCCGCCGCGCCGGCCCGCTCCGGCGGCACTTGCGACAGCGCGGCGCCGATCAGCGACGGCAGCGCCATGCCCTGGCCCAGGCCGATTACCGCGGTCGCGGGAGCGAGATCCCAGCCCGTTAGGTGGCCGCCGTAACGGATGCCGGTGAGGACCAGGCCGATCGTGCCGAGCACGTCCAGTCCGGCCCCGATCGTGATCGACCACGGCCCGAACCGGGCCGCCATCCGCGGTCCGAGTATCGACATCGTGGTGAAGGTGAGGGCCAGCGGCCCGGCCTCCAGGCCCGCGCGCAGCGGCGACTGGCCCAGCCCGGCCTGCAGCAGCAGCGTCAGCACGAACATGAAGCTGCCGAAGAAGAAGACCAGCGCGAAGTTCACGCCGGTCCCGGCCGAGAAGGCCCGGTCGCGGAACAGCGGCAGGTCGAGCAGCGGCTCACCGCCCCGGCGGGTGAGCCGGCGCTCCCAGGCCAGTGTGAGCACGAACACGGGAAGGCATGCCGCGAGGGAGAACCAGGTCCAGATGGGCCAGCCCTCGTCGTGGCCGAGGGTCAGCGGCACCAGCGCCAGGGCCACGGACGCCGAGACGCCGAACGCGCCGGCCGGGTCCAGCCGGGGCCTGCGATGCCCGCGCGCATGCGGGACCACGACCGCGGCGGCGATCAGCGCGGCCGCGCCCACGGGCACGTTCACCAGGAAGATCGCGCGCCAGCCCAGGCCCAGCACGTTCGCCTGCAGCAGCAGCCCGCCGAGGATCTGCCCGGACACGAAGGCCAGCCCCATGGTGACGCCGAACCAGGCCAGCGCCCGGCTGCGCTCAGCGGCCGGGAAGGTCGCGGTGATCAGGGCCAGCACCTGCGGCACCATCGCGGCGCCGGTGAGCCCCTGCAGCAGCCGGGCGGTGACGAGCTCGGCGGGGGACTGGGCCAGCCCGCACAGCAGGGAGGCGACGGCGAAGCTGGCCACGCCGATCATGAACATCCGCCGGTAGCCAAGCAGGTCGCCCAGCCGCCCGCCGGTCACCATGCCGCTGGCGTACATGAACGCGTACCCGCCCACGATCAGCTGCAGGGCCGCGTCGCTCACGTGCAGGTCGCGCTGCAACGACGGCGCGGCCACGTTCACCACCCAGATGTCGAAGCCCGCCATGAACATCGCCAGCAGCACGACCGGCAGCATCAGCCACCGCCGCGAATCGGGCTGGGACACGGTATCCGTCACGTACCCTCCTCGATAGCCGAAGCCTATCGGTGTTCGATGTAGATCGAACTGTACGACAGTCGTCGAACTCATCGCAACTTTGATTTATGCTGAAGGCATGATGGACGACGTAGTCGAGCCGGCGGCGGACGACATGCTGCTGCCGAAAGTGCTGGCCGCGCTGGCCGACCCGCACCGGCTGGCGTCCGTCCGCTTCCTCGCGCGCAACGGCGAGTCGTGGTGCGCCCAGGTCATGCAGGAGGCCGGGCTCGAGCTGAGCAAGTCGACCTTCTCCCACCACCTGCGCATCATGCGCGAGGCCGGCCTCGTCACCAAGCGCATCCAGGGCGCCAAGGGCTACGCCCAGCTGCGCAAGCAGGACGTCGACCACCGCTTCCCCGGCCTGCTCGACTCGATCCTCAACGCCGACGCCACGGCCCCGGTCTAACCCCGCCGCACCGCTCCGCATCCCGCCGTCATTTAGTCCCGAACGATCCCCGTATCTGCCTCATCAAACCTGCGTGCCCGACGCCCACGACGTCCTAGCAACCCTGTCCCGCCCAGCGCGCGCTCGCCAAATACGTCTCCGCGGAGACGTCGCCACGCAATTGCGCAAAGCGGGAACGGGCCTCGCCCGCTGTCAGCCTCAATGCCGACGGCAAACGGCACTCAAGAATCGAGCGGCTGCCCGAACGGTCCCCGTTTCCCCTCAGCCGCCCTGCGCCAGCGTTGGCTTGCTCAGGGCGGGCCGGATTCCTCCGGCTCGGACGGCAATCCATCTGGGTCATCGTGATAGCGGGCCCGGGCGACCAGATGGCAGTAGGCTCGTCGGCCGTGCGTAACCTCGGTTGCCAGCTTGACGTCCTAAACGTCAGTGACCAGCTTGACGGGCTGGCCAGTGACTGAGGCCACGGTCTGGAAGTCGCGGTCGTCGCACAGCACGATGAGACGCTCGCGTTCCGCGGTCGCGGCGATGAGCAGGTCAACGGGCCCGGCGGAGCGGTGCTTGCCGGTCTCGGTAAGCCGTTGCTGGATCTCGCCGGCGCGGTCATAGGCTCGGTCACTCATCGTCACCCAGCCGAACAGCTCTCGTAGCAGGCGCTGCTTCTCCAGCCGGTCGGCCAGCGACCGCGCCGAGTACAGGAACTCCAACTCCACGATTGGGCAGATGGCGATGACACCGGCGGTCAGCTGATCCGACCACGCCTGCCGGAGCTTATCCTGCAAGATCCGGAACAGACCCGACGTGTCGATCAGGTACAGGGCCGGGCTCACCTGCGGTATGCCGCCTTGTTGCCGAGGAACTCATCGAAGTCGCCGCTGTCGGCCATCTCGCCGAGCCGAGCCAAGGCGCGCAGGCGCACCAGCCGTTGCCCGACCTCACGGAGGGCGGCGTTCACCGTGTCCTTCTTCGTCTTGGTGCCGAGTACTTCAGCCGCTGTGGCCAGTGCTTCCTCGTCGATCTCGACAGGCGTCTTGACCATGCTCATCGAAATGCCCCTATCGATACCTAGATATCTCAGATACCTTCCTAGGATATCCTAGGTGCTGTGATCTTCGCGGACCGGTTACCGGGAGACCTTCAGCCGCACGGCGTCTCGGCCAGGGGGTGTGCCGAACGCCTTCCGGTACTCGCGGCGACACCGCCCGCGCTCAAGAACGCGCGGCTTCGCCGCGGGTAGCGATCGTCTCAACGCCGATCACCTCCCGATTGCCTCGCCCGGCGACAGAGCGGCCCGGCATTTCGCGGGCTGCGGGCTGCGGCGCTCGGCGAGAACGGTCGACGAGGCCATTGACTACCTGCGGACGTACCCGTGCGAGGACCCGCGAGTGACTCCTAGGCCTCGGGGGCCTTCGCGGCCGCCGCGGAGGAGTTATTCGAGCGGGATGAGGGCTTGCGGCTCCTCGTCCTCGCGGGCTTCCGCGGTTCTACGATCAGCTTGACGGTGAGGTCTGGGCCGCCCGCCTCCACGATTTCCACCCGCTTCGGCAGCATGGCCAGGAACGCCCGGAAGCTCCGGGCTCCGTAGTTGTGCTCGTCAAACGCAGCGTCCAGCGCCAGCATCTTGCTCTTCAGCCCACCGGCCGTCATCGTCTCGGCATTGGATTCCTCGAACGCCCGGACCAGCAATTGCTCCGCTGAGGCGATGTCGAACGCGGCATTAACCGCGGGCCGCACTTCAGGCTCGACTTCCGCGACAAGCGTGCCCCAGTACTTGTACTCCGAGCAGACCGAGACCAGTTTCCGGCTGGCGTTCGCCTCCGTCCCGACTCCCACCACCCACTTGCCGAACTCCCGCAGCCGCTGCACCAGCGGCGAGTAGTCGCCATCGCCGCTGACCAGGATGAACACGCTGATCTCCGGATGCACGATCAGGGTCTCCATGGCGTCGACGGCCATCCGGATGTCGGCGGCGTTCTTGTTCTGGATGCCGACCCGCGCCACCTGGATGAGGTCGACGCCGTTCATCGCGAGGTCATCCTGGTGACTGCCGAACAGCGTGTTGGCCCAGTCCGCGTAGGCCCGGCGGACCGAGGCGTTGCCGTAGCCGCGGCACAGCCGGGTCAGCGCCTCGTACGGCGCCGGATTCGCCTGGTCGGGCAGCTCCTTGACCGCGCCGAGGACGAGGTTCTCGAAATCCACGAACACGGCGACCTGCGCGGACCCGTCAGGCTCCATCGTGCCTCTCCCTCAGCCGATCTAGCGATTTGTCGATCAAGCGATCTGCCGACGTAACGACCTGGCGGTCTATCGGCTCAGGGATGAAACGTTATCTCAGCATGGCAGGCCCGGATGGCCGGCTCGCCGTTATCGGCGCTGGGTGGCGGCTTGGGCAGGCTGATGAGGACGTCGAACTGGAGGTGTTCCTTGCACAGGAACTTGATCTCTTCGCATTCGATGATCTGGATTCGGCCGTGGCGATCCGAGAACGCGTGACCGTCCTTGGTGACCCACGAGGTGGTCACCATGACCGATCCTTGATCTCTTTGACCTGCCGGCCCACGGTAGTGATTTCGTCACGGGTTACCACATACTTGTAGTCCCGTTCCACGGGAATCACGGACTGCGGCGGCAGTTCGAATTCGACCACCACTTCCTTCGGTTCGGGCCGGTAGAGGACCCGGGTCTTATGCGCGAACCCTTCCGGGTACACCGAGGAATCCAGGGCCAGGGTGCAGAACTGGGCGACGGCTTCCGCTTCTCCATCGCGGAAGTCGTGCTCGAACTAACGGGCAGCGCAGGTAGAGCCTAATAATGCACGTGCTGCTGCCAGTCCCTCGGTACCCGTCCCTTGGGCCCGGGCACCCCCTGGTCAACCGGATGGTGCTGCGGCGGCGCGAGCTCAGGCCCCTCGTAGGTTTCCTTGGTGTCGTAGCTGTAGAACCAGTCCTCATCCGGCTCGAAGCTGCGGATGAACGGATGCCCGGTGGCCGTGGCGTGCGCGGTCGCGTGCTGCATCGGCGAGGTGTCGCAGCAGCCGATGTGCCCGCACTGCGCGCACCGGCGCAGGTGCACCCACCAGCCGCCAGCGGCATCGCACTCGACGCACCCGGTACCGCTCGGCGGCACCGAAGGGTCGATGCCCGCTATCTCGCTCATTCAGCTCTCCTCAGCATCATCTTGCACGGTAACCGGCAGTCGCACGCGGAACCTCGTGTCACCCGGCGACGACGTCAGCGACAGGTCTCCGTGGTGCTTGTTCACCACGATGCGCCACGAGATATCAAGTCCCAGCCCGGTTCCCTCACCCACCGGCTTGGTGGTGAAGAACGGCTCGAATATCCGGTTCCTGATCTCAGGCGGCACCCCGGGCCCGGTGTCACAGAAGTCCACGAACACCTGCCCCCGGTCCATCCCGGTGCGCACCGTCAGGGTCCCGGAACCGTTCATGGCGGACACCGCGTTGTCGATCAGGTTCGTCCACACCTGATTCAGCTCACCCGCGTAGGCCGGGATCGACGGCAGCGACCGGTCATAGTCCTTCACGACCTCAATCCCGAGCGGGAACTTCCCGGACAGCATCAGCAGCGTGCTGTCCAGCAGTTCGTGCACGTCGACGACCTGGTGGGGGGCCCGGTCCAACTGTGAGTACTGCTTGGCCGCGCCGACCAGGGTGGAGATCCGGGTGGTCGAGTCCTCGATCTCGTTCATCAGCAGTTCGGTCTCGACGGTGTAGTTCAGCCACCGCAGCGCGCCCTCCAGGACCTCCGGGTCCACCGTCATCGCGACATGATCGAGCCACGCGGCGTCGAACCCGGCCGCGACGAACGTCGGGGCCAGGTCCCAGCCGTCCCGCACGCCGTGGTCGTCGAGCCAGTCCGTGATGGCGTCCTCCCGGTCGTTCGCCTCCAGCGGGGCCAGGGCGAGCGCCTTCGGCACCCGTTCGGCTGCTTCTTCCTGCAGCCGGATCAGGGTCTCCAGCGTGGTACGGTCCCAGCGCCCGCCGGCGATCATGCCCAGCTTGTGCCGCATCCCGGCCACCCGCTCGCGCAGCGACGCGGTAGCCCGCACCGCCGCGGCCGCCGGGTTGTTCAGCTCGTGGGTCAGGCCTGCCGACAGCGAGCCGAGCGCCAGCAGCCGCTCCCGCTGCCCGATCGCCTGCTGGGCGTTCTTGTTGCCGAAGAACAGGCCCTCCAGCAGGTGCACCGCCATCGGGAACCACTCGTGCATCAGCTCGGCGAAGACCTCGGCGTCCAGCACGAAGAACCGCGACGGCGCGGTCGCCCTCAGCGAGTTGTTGTAGACCTGCGGTACCCGGTCGCCCAGGTAGGCGGTGAAGGCGCCCGAGTACACCCCGCGGTCCGAGGTCCGGCCGACCTCGATGTCGTCGGTGCCGACCCGGCGCGACATCACCACACTGCCCTCGAGCAGGACGTAAAAGCAGGTCGCGGGGGCGCCCTCGGCGTAGACGGGCCCCGGCCCGATCAGCTCGACGTGCCCTCGCTCGCACAGCCACTGCAGCTGCTCCTCGGTGAGCTTCTCGAACAGGAACAGCGTCCGCAGCTCATCGACGCTGCACGACAGCAGCTCAGCAGGGGTTTCTCCGGCAACTTCAGCGGTCATCGTTTCTCCAGGTAACGGTGCACGAGCATGACGGCCAGCGCGCCTTCCCCGACGGCCGAAGCCACCCGCTTGGCCGACTCCGCCCGCGCGTCCCCGGCCACGAACACCCCGGGCACGCTGGTCTCCAGGTGGTACGGCATCCGGTCGAGCTCCCAGCCGTGCGGCCGCTCCCCGCCGACCGACAGGTCGGGCCCGGCCACCACGAACCCCGCGGAATCCCGCACTACCACTCCATCCAGCCAGTCGGTCAGCGGCGCTGCCCCGATAAACAAGAACAGCAACTGGGCGTCTACTGTTTCCGTTTCCCCGGACGCGGTGTTCCGCAGCGTCAGGCTCTCCAGGTGATCCTCGCCGGATCCCGCGATGACCTCGGTGCAGGTCCGGACCGAGATGTTCGCGATGTCGCCGATCTGCCTGATCAGGTAGTAGGACATCGACTTTTCCAGCGACGGCCCGCGGATCAGGAGCGTCACCGACTTCGCGTGCCGCGCCAGGTACGCGGCGGCCTGCCCGGCCGAGTTCGCCCCGCCGACGATGTAGACGTCCTGCCCGAGGCAGGCCGAGGCCTCGGTCAGCGCCGATCCGTAGTAGACCCCGCGCCCGGTCAGGTCGGCCAGGCCCGGCGCAGCAAGCTGCCGGTAGGACACCCCGGTGGCCAGGATGATCGTGTGCGCGTCGATCGACGTGCCGTCCGCGAACCGGACCCCCCGCGCCGACCCCTTGATATCCAGGCCGATCACGTCCCGGGTGGTCAGCACCTCGGCCCCGAACCTCAACGCCTGACGCCGCGCCCGGTCGGTCAGTTGCGCGCCGGACACGCCGTCCGGGAAGCCCAGGTAGTTCTCGATCCGCGAGCTCTGCCCGGCCTGGCCGCCGGTGGCGGTGCGCTCGACCAGCACGGTGCGCAGCCCCTCGGACGCCCCGTAGACCGCGGCGCCGAGGCCGGCCGGCCCGCCGCCGATCACGATGAGGTCGTAGAAATCCTTGGACGGCGTGGTGGCCAGGCCGACCCGCGCTGCCAGTTCCGCGTCGCTGGGCTCGATCAGCGGATCGCCGTCCGGCGTGATCACCACCGGTAGCGAAAGCCCGTCCGCCTGCGCGGCCTCGAGCAGCCGCTGCCCCTCCGGCTCGTCGGAGTTGTACCAGCGGTACGGCACCTGGTTGCGGGCCAGGAACTCGCGTACCTCGGACGAGCGCGCCGACCACCGGTGCCCGATGACCTTGGTCTCAGGCACCGGCCGGTGATCCGAGGCCAGCCACGCGTCGAGCAGCGCGTCGACCACCGGGTAGAGCTTCTCCTCCGGCGGGTCCCACGGCTTGAGCAGGTAGTGGTCGAGGTCGACCACGTTGATGGCGTCGATCGCGGCTCCGGTGTCGGCGTAGGCGGTGAGCAGCACCCGCCGCGCCCCCGGGTAGATGTCCATCGCCCGCTCGAGGAACTCGATCCCGTTCATCTCGGGCATCCGGTAGTCGGCCAGGATCACCGCGACCAGGTCCCCGCGCAGCTTCATCTGCCGCAGCGCCTCCAGCGCCGACGGGCCCGACTCGGCACGCACGATCCGGTGCCGTTCGCCGTAGCGCCGCCGCAGGTCACGGGCCACCGCGCGGGATACGCCTGGGTCGTCGTCGACGGTGAGGATCGCCGTGCGGATCGTCTCGGCCTGCTCGGTCATAACGCCCATAGTAGGTCTGCCGTGTTACGGCGCCGAGGAAGGTACCCGAACGGGCCGGGTTGCCTCCCCCTGCGCCGCCGCGCGCTCCGCCGGGCGAGCGCGCCCCGCTAGAGTCCCCAGCATCACCAGCTCGCGGTAGAACCACGCTTCACTTCGGGCCCAGCCAGTACTGGCTTATCGCGAACGCCTGGGGCCAGGGAACGCCGGCCCCGGCCAGGATCCTCGCGCGAATCGGGGCCAGGCCATCGGCGCGCGGCTCGACCTGGTCCGCGGCGGCGTGCAGGGCCAGACGCACGAACTCGGCGAAGTTCAAGGGTTCGCGTCCCCGCGCCGAGCTGCTCCCGGGGCCGGCTCGCGGCGTCATTCCTGCTCCAGGGCCGCGCGCAGGGCGGCCATGCCGCGGGCCGTGTGGCTTTTCACCGCGCCGCGGCTGATCCCCATCGCGGTCGCGATCTGCGCTTCGGACAGGTCAGCGTAGTACCGCAGCACGATCGCCTCGCGCTGCCGGTCCGGCAGACCGCGCAGCGCGGCCACCACGGCGGAACGCTCGAGCAGGATGAAGGCCCCGTGCTCGGCACTGGGCATGTCGGGCGGGGCCTTCTGCAGGTTCTTGTCGATCACCGTGCGGTGCCGCAGGACCGAACGCGACCGGTTCACCACCGCCTGCCGCAGGTAGGCCAGGGCCTTTTCGGTATCCCGCAGCCGCTGCCAGCCGTCGTGCATCGCGACGAACGAGTCCTGCACCACTTCCTCGGCGGTGGGCGTGTCCCGCACCAGCAGGGCGGCCAGCCGCACCAGGGCCCGGTAGTGCTGGGAATACAGCTCGATGACCGCCAGGTCCGCGCTCCACTCCGCGCGTGCCGTACCGGATACCGGGAAGACGTCCGGAAGGACGGCATCGGTAGCCACCAAGGTTCCGGTCCCCGTCACCGGAAGCGCGGTCACCGGAAGCGCGTCGTCACCCTGGGCGCCGTCTTGCGGTGCGGGGTCCTCGGTGTGCCAGGGGTCCTCGGTGTGCTCGCGGAGCCAGGCTTGGTATCGTCCCAGGCCTTTCTCGAGGTTGTAATCGGCCCCGAACCGGGGCCCCTGCAGCTCGGTGACCTGCTGGTAAAGGTGGGAAAGCCCCGCGTCCTGATGCGAGTTGCCTGTGTCGCGACCGTCGGCCCTCACGACGATCCTCCTTCCGGGGCGCCATTTTCAAACGGAAAGTCCGCGCCAAGCTGTAGGAGCAGCTTGCGCCGGACCCGATACAGGTGCACGCTTACCGTTTTCTCGGCCATGTCGAGGACCGCGGCGATCTCGCCTTCTTTCATGTCCAGCCCCCAGCGGAGCAGCGCGACCGCGTGCTGTTGTTCCGGCAGGCCTCGGATGACCCGCCAGCACCGCTCCAGCGCGATCGACGAGAAGGCCTGCTCCAGGGGGTCAACCTGGATCTTCCGGTACAGGGTCTCGATCCGGGGCAGCCGGTCGCGGAAGGCCGCCTCGCGGCGGAAGCCGCTCACCGCGATATTGGCCAGCGTCCGGCGTAGCCAGCCGCGGCGCTGCTCCTCGGCCAGGCCGCGCAGGGCCTGCCAGGTCCGGGCCGCGGCCTCGAAGGCGGCCTGAACGAGGTCATCGGCCAGTGCCTGGTCGCCGCGGGTCAGCACGCAGGCATACCCGAACAGGTCACTGGCATGAGCCCGGAAACATACCTCTAGCTCCTGGGCCTCGTGCGGTGAGATCTTCCCCTCACTCACCGCCCACCTCCCTGACGGTAAAGGTAATCGAAGGCAGCCGGGATTGCCGCGGGACCGGGAAGAATCACGCCGTTAAGTCGTATGGCCGCCTGGAAACCCTTACCCGTCATGACCCGGCGCATCGCCTCCGCGCGACGGCAACCCGAACCCATCTGTAACCTTCTGCTCTCTGTAATCTTCTGCTTATGGAGGACCAAGCGGATGCCAACGCGGCCATCTGGCAGTCCGCCGAGGCCGTTGAGGCCTGGGCGGCGGAAGCGGGACGGCAGGAGCGTAACCGGATAGCCCACCGGCGCTTCATGGCCGTCCTCCTTCCCTTCGGGCAGCAGGAGGCGTTCACGTTCCTGGATCTCGGGGCCGGCACCGGGGCCGCCGCGCGGACGATCCTTGACCTGCATCCGCGCAGCACCGCGATACTCGCTGACTTCTCGGCCGAGATGATGCGGGCCGGCGAGCGGGAGATGCAGCGGTTCGCGGGGCGCTACCGGTACGTCGAGTTCGACATGTCGGCCGGCGGCGAGTGGCCGGCGACGATCCCGGCGGCGCTCGACGCGGTGGTGACCTCGATGTGTGTCCACCACCTGCCCGACGAACGCAAGCAGGGCCTGTTCGCCGAGATATTCGACCACCTTTCCCCCGGCGGCTGGTACCTCAACTACGATCCGGTGCGCGCGGAGGATCCCGTCGTCGAAGCCACCTGGGCCAGGGTGAACGACCACGACGATCCCGAAGCGGCGGCCAGGCGGCGGCACCGGACACCGGTGGACCAGGCGCGCTGGGATAACCACGTCCGCTACATCATCCCTCTCGCCCGGCAGCTCGGCTATCTGCGGTCTGCCGGATTTGACGGCATCGATGTCTACTGGAAGCAGCTGGACAACGTCATTTACGGCGGGCGCCGCCCCGCGATGAGGTCCTAGACCTCGTCGCCGCCTTGAACTCCGCCCAGGCCACGAACTCCGCCTGGGCCACCGGCTTCAGCGCGCCGGCCTGAGTTCTCCCGCCGTCTTGGCCGCCTGGGCCAGGGCGGCGGTCATCATGTCCGCGGCCTGGCTCGCCGCCGCGAGAGCTTCCACCGCCTCGACGACCCAGAAGTCGGGATCCTGGCCGGCGCCGGCCGCGACCTGCCCTTCCTCACGCCGCACGACCAGGATCCGGGCAAGCTGCTCGCACAGCTGCGGCAGGTCCTGGCCCACCCGTTCCAGGCTCGCGATGACCTCGCGGGCGTCGTCGAGGCTCGCGAAGCCGGTGCCGCCAGAGGCCAGATCGCGGTATCCGGCATCGTCATCGTGCTGCCCAGCTCGCTCACGTCCTCATCTGCGGCTCTTGGCCGGCCGCGGCCGAGTGCGGCGAACTCGGCATCTTCCGCCGAGCCGTAGGGACGAACCCGTTTGGGCATCTTTCTCCAGGGGTTAGCTCGGGAACAGGCCACTGCGGCCAACTAGCTCACCCGCACCGTTAGGGGCGGGCCGCGAACGACTCAGGCCGGCCCTCGCGCCCTTCCAGGGTATCGAGCACTCGCGTCACGTTCGCGGCCAGATCCTCGGCCGCGTCCTCGTCACCCGCCAGGTGATGCAGCAGCGCCTGCTGGAACAGCCCGTCCAGGATCGCGTACGCCGCCGCGGGCGACCAGGAAACCGTGACCCCGGCGAACGAGGCGTACCGGCTGATCACCCGCCAGATCATCTCCTCGCGGCGCTGGTCGATCTCCAGCACGTCGGCGCGGAACGACTCCTCGAACAGGCTCTGGTTCCGCAGGTCGTACCAGAGCCGGTGCATC
>WNGK01022154.1_pt1 | contig 14678 bp, 19 predicted proteins | sample 5400601 | NCBI WGS metagenome assembly WNGK01 (sample SAMN13153376, study PRJNA577476) | soil metagenome | isolation source: 60 cm soil or saprolite under Garry oak tree replicate 1 | place: USA:California | collected 2016-06-15 | reverse complement strand
CCTCGATCGAGACTGTGCTGGTGCGAACGCAGAGCGAGATTCTTCACGCCTTCCGGAGCTCTCGCCAAAGTGCAGCGAAGCCGTCAGCCGGGGAGGAGGCTCCCCGGGGCTTGGCCGAAGCCGGTGCCGAATGCCGCCAGGATTTTACCTGCGGCGCAAGCGGTGAGCAGGAACTGGCCAACCCCACGCGGCGAATACAGCCCGGGACAAGCGGCAGGGTCGTGAGAAAATTTTGAGAGGATCGGTGGACAGGTCCCGGCGGCCGGGGTATTAAACTTAGCTTGGGTTGGGTGGCTTGGGACGGGGGAAATGCCAGTCAAGCTCATGGCGAAATTTTGCGGCGTGGCTGCCATCGCTCTGCTCGTGTTCGCTGCGCTCGGCCCCGCCAAATGGGCCCCCCGCTCGGGGCTCGGTTGGCAGATCGACCACTTCGTCGGCTATTTCGCGATCACCTCGCTTATCTGCTTCACTCGGCCCCGGCCTTTCCTGGTGGGGGGAGCCGGCATGGCCATCGCGGCGCTGCTGGAGGGCCTTCAAGCTTTCACACCGGATCGCACGCCTGATCTGGTAGCTGTTTTCTGCGGTGGGGGAGGGGCGCTGGTGGCGGCTCTGGTTGCCGAGCTCTTCATCCGAGCACAGAGGGCCGCGTGGGCGCAGGCCATCGAAATGGGAACCGAATCAGCATTGCCGGATTATTAGCAAGGCCCCGTCCCAAATATCGACCGCAGCTCGCAGGGCACTCGCAAGCTTGCACGAGTAAACAATGAACGCCGCTTCAACCGTCAATTATTTCCGCTATGTCGGATTGGGAGCCCTCATGGTCATCGGAATTCTTTCTGAGGTTCCAGGGGAGCTTCGACCCCATGTTTTTGCCGTAACTCAGTTAGAGCATTTCATGGCCTATTTTGCCGCTGGGCTACTCCTTGCATTGGGTTTTTGGAGCCGCCGGAACGTGCTTCTACTGTCCTTAGCCCTTCCTGTGTATGCCGCCGTGCTCGAAATTACCCAACTGATCGTTCCAGGTCGAAGTTCAGAGTTCATCGATTTTTTTGCAAGCTTGGCCGGGGCTTGGGCGGGCATTGCGTTGGCTGGGCTACTGTTACGTTCGGTCTGCAGGCTAAGGCGCCTTGGAAAGGCATTCTAGCCAACGCCGTTGTCCGGGGTGGCGGGCTAACGGATTTTCTCGTACAGACGATTCCCATAAGCAGCAGCGCGCTGAGACTGGCCGCATTTCGGGCCCATTGCAGCCGCGGGTCCGCGCCAGGAGCGATGACAATGGTGGGAAATCTTGGTTAACTTAGCAGCTACGATGCTCAACAGCGCCTCTACGGGGGCTAACGCAATGGGCCGCTATGGAAAATCCGGCCGAGCTGAGGGGAAGGTGAAATGGGTGGGATTCTTGGGGGTTTGTATAGGGCGTTTCGGCAACTAATGCGTGAATATTACCGCCGGCATCGAAACCACCTCGAGGCGGATGGCTGCCGCTGACATCAAAACCTATTGGACCGGCCGCAACAGGATTGCAGATCGCCGGCTCAGTCTGTGGTCACGAGCTGTCGCGCGTGCGGCTGGGCGACGGCCCTATGGTGCGGCCTGCGGCTCATAGGAAGATGGCCGACCCCACAGTTGGCGGAGAAGCGCGAGGGGGCCGGATTAAAACTGGCGAGGGGAAGATGTGGCGCGCGGGCGCGATCGGGCGCGCGGGGGTGATCGGATGTTGCTGATTTCTGACACTTGTTGCTGAATTGTCACAGCAAATGACCAGGAAAAGGATTAGAATTCCTGATGCGTCCAAATTGTCCGAATGATGGGGGGCATTCATGGCGCTTCAAAGCGTGGCAAGAGGCGGAGTCATCTGCACGGAACCGGCCTTCACCAGTGCATCAGCGAGCTCGATAGGCCGACGCGTTGGTGGAACGATCGTAAATTGGGTTCGGAACGTATTGGATCCGTACCGGCCGGAGCTGCACTATATGCGGGGACCGGGCCCGAAATGGCGAGAAAAGCACAGTTTCGCGGGGCGCCGAGGCTGACGTTAACGGATAGTTCCTGGCGGCCCGCATTGATAGGGTGTTTTTTTGGGCGGAAACTCCGCCGCTCGAGGATCATCTCAGGGACACCGCTTCCGGTCCTGCCCGATTTCGGGCGCAGCTGACGTCCATTTTTGCGAAACGAAGCCAACGGGTCGGGAAGTTGCGGCGCGCACCAACGATTTAATTCCCGTGTCGACCCAGTACAGCGAAGCGCGGTGAGCCCCCATCGGCCGCTAGGCGCCCCACGGCTGCAAGGTGCTAGCCCTGCAGGCCACCCATAGATCACCCTGTACGGGATATCTCCGGGCTTGAGCCGCCGGACCTCCTCCGGTAGACGGGCGAGCACCTCAGCCGCTTGGGTTCCGATGCCCTAGTTGCTGGCCAATTCGGAGGGCGTGCGACGAAAATCATGAGATGTTGCGGAAATGACACAGTCCGCGTTGCGGGAGCGTGATATCCTTCGCCTCACTTCGAGGGGGAAGGGATGAGCGTTCTCAACACGGATCACTGCTCCGCGTCCCACATCCGTTATGCGGTAGGTGAGCGGGACTCGCGGCCGTGGGGCACGTGGGAAGTTCTTGCGATCGGCGACCGCTACACGGTCAAGCGCATTAAGGTTCTGCCCGGCCACCGGCTGTCCCTTCAATATCACCAGCATCGCTCAGAGCATTGGACCATCGTGCAAGGATTCGCAGAAGTAGAATTGGATGACGTGGTGCACCAAATGTCTGCTGGAAAACATGTCCATATTCCCGTTGGGGCGCTCCACCGCGTCCGCGCTTTGGGCTCTGAACCTCTGGTCTTTCTCGAAGTCCAGGTTGGAAAAATTTTGGACGAGAACGATATCGTCCGCATTTCTGATGATTACGGGCGCCTGAAACCATCGGCAGAGAACCCCCGAGAGTCAGCCGGTTCGGTACTTTGAAATTCTTGTCTTATGGAGACCGAACAATCAATGTGGCTTCACTACTGCGTACGCGACCGCAGTTGGTTTTGCGTGGGCGCAGGCGAGGAATGTAATTGGTGTGGCAAGCGCGAGTCGGACCTCGACCAGGTCGATCGGCTCAGGCGGCTTTCAACCGCCGCTTTGGACATTTGTGGCAAATGGCACGCGAGAACCTGAGCCTCGCATAAACAAACTGCAAAGCAGAACTCGCGCAGTTTCTCTCGCGATCTTCACAGCCACTCGCACGGAGCGCCTACTCGGCCTTGACTAGTTGTACTGACGTGGCGGTGAATTGGGATAGGCTAGCATCTGATCCTGATCGGAAGAGCGTGACCTCGTATTGATTTCTAATTTTTTCTCCAAGGCCATTCTCGGCGTCTACATAGCCTCGAATTACAAACGTGTTGCGGGACTTATTAACCCGCATTTGATACTCGTCAATGCTCGAATTATCACAACTCGGAAAATTTGCAGTCGCTGGTGCCCTGAGCTTGCTCTTGATCGCGTCTTGGCTGGCCAAGCAGGCTAGGAATGTCATATCGCTGTCCCTTTCTTCCGGACTCAGCGAATGCATCCGAGGCAGAACAATGAACAGAACTATTAGAAATCCCAGTAGCAAAAGGCATGCCCAAACCCAGCTTGTTGGGTCAGTCCAAATCGCTGGGCTGGTTTCGGGGATACATAATTCCTCCTGCTCGAACACGCCATTGGAGTAGGTGCGCCACTTACGTCCTTTGTATATTCCTTCCTTTAAAAGCTTCGGGACACGCTCTAGCTCCTCTCGGGCAGCAGCAACTAGGTTTGCGATTGCTCGGCTCTTGGGCGCACGCTCTAGCTCCGCTCGGGCAGCGGCACCTATTTTAGTCACGATGTTTGGCAAGTATCGCTTGTCATTTAGAATCAAATAAGCCCGCGCGAGTTCGTCGACCCACTTATCGCCCATTGGACGAATTATTTCAGCCGCTTCTCTAAGGTCATCGTCATATTGGAGTAAGGCATCCCATTTTTCGGTATCGAATGCCTTTTTCGAGTGCGGTTCTGGAGATTTCATTGCGCTCTCAACAATCGTTGCCCCAGCCATAGCGCGTCTGCCGCAAAACCCGGCGGCCATTTACAGCCGCCTTTCGGCCTCTCGGGGGCTTCACTAATTGGGCCACTGGGTCCATCGTCGCGCCGCCAAGCATTTCTTTGATCGGGTGTTTTCGCGATTTTGCGGTTGCACTGCACTGTGCCTTGGCACGTTCAAGTCTGGGCCGTGGCTCCCGGTCCTTCCCGAGCCACCCCTGGGAAGCTAGTCTACCCGCGCGAAGCGCAGGCGTCGGTGATGATGCGGCGGATGATGGTGGTCCCCTTTGTTGGCCGGCGCTGCGCCCCCGGAAAGCCCGTCTGCGGCAGGAACTCGTACCATTGATGCCCATCCCGGACAATCCCGGCGCGGACCCTGATACGGAGGCCCCGGGTAGCTCAAGCGCGCCGGCCCGTTGCGTCCGAGAAGCGCTAAGCCGAGCGTAGGCGGCGGGCGTCTCGGCACGACAGCCGTGCAGGCGCCGGGGGGAATTTGGCGCCAACTTATTGCGAGGACTGCGGTTTCCTCGGGACCATCGGCGCGGAATCGACAGGGATGCGCTGAGGGCAGCGCGATGCTCAAGGGGATCTGCTCCGCCGACGGGAGCCGGAACGCGGCAATGATCGGGTCGGATTTGAATTGCTTGCGACTACTCGGATTGAAACTGGCGAGGGAAGGTCGGGTGCGATGAACATCCTCGTGACCGGCGGCGCGGGCTACATCGGCAGTCACGCCTGCAAGGCGCTTGCCGCGAAAGGCCACGTGCCGATCACCTACGACGATCTTTCGCGCGGTAACCGCTGGGCAGTGAAATGGGGACCGCTCCTCGAAGGCGACATTGCGGACGCGGCGCGCCTGCGTGCGGCGCTCGAGCAATACCGGCCGGGCGCACTGATGCATTTCTCGGCCTATGCCTATGTGGGCGAGTCGATCGAAAAACCGCTGCTTTATTACCGCAACAACTTCGCCGGGACTGCGTCGCTCCTGCATACACTCACCGAGTTTGGATGCATTCCCGTGGTGTTCTCGTCGAGCTGCGCCGTCTACGGCAAACCAGAGCGCCTTCCCATTCCGGAGGAGCATCCGCAGCGGCCGATCAACCCATATGGGCACTCCAAGCTGTTCGTGGAGCGCATGCTGGCGGATCTAAGGACCGCTTCTGGGCTCTCCTGGATGGCGCTACGCTATTTCAATGCCGCGGGCGCCGATCCCAACGGCGAGATCGGCGAAGCGCATGAGCCGGAGACCCACCTCATTCCGCTGGTACTCGCGGCCGCCCGCAATGGCGTGCCGGTGCGCATCTTCGGCGACGATTACGAGACCTCCGACGGCACCTGCGTGCGCGATTATGTACACGTGGCCGACATCGCCGACGCGCACGTGAACGCGCTCGAGCATCTGCTCAACGGCGGCGAGAGTGAGGCACTCAACCTCGCCAATGCGCGGGGGTTCTCGGTCAAGGAAGTCATCGCCGCGGCCGAGAAGGTGTGCGACTGCGCCGTGCCACATGAGACCGCCGCCCGCCGGCCGGGCGACCCGCCGGTCCTGATCGGCGATGCCGGACGAGCGCGAGCACTGCTCGGCTGGCAGCCGAAGCATTCCGATTTGGCAACGCAGATCAAAGATGCCTGGAGATGGATGCAAGCGCGGCAATAACCACGCATCTCAACCAATTGATTCCCCGGGCGTTCGGGCGCAAGGTCAGCGACGAATTCACCGTTTCGCTCTGCCGCTTGTACTCACCGCGAGCTTCATCGCTCGAGAACCGGTGATTCGAAACTGGTCGCTGTGCTCTGCGCGCAACACTTGTGCGAATTCGGCGACAACGTGGCGCGAATTCCTTGACCTTCCGCCTAAGGCTCTGCAACTCATGGCAATTCGGATTCAGACCCGCTAGACACTACGGCTAGGGGAGGTTGGGTCATGTCTGAGCGTGGGCGGCCGCTAGCATTGATGCTGGCGACAATATTAGCATTGCAACCCACGATAAGCCTTGCCGAACCGCATATTTCAAACGAGCTGCTTCGCACCGGGCAGGAAAGCATTGCCGAACTTGAGTTCCTTGACAGCACCAAGTTGAGCGTCGGACCTGTATCAACGGTCCGGCTCGATAAATTCGTGTACGATCCAAATAAACGGGCAGGTACGGTCGTAGTTAACGCGAGTCGTGGCGCCTATCGGTTTATCACAGGGGTGCAGGATCCGAGGAGTTACGAAATCAAAACCCCATATGCGACGCTTGGCGTGCGCGGCACGGTTTTGGAGATAGTTATCCCGAACCAAGCACGAACTGGTGATCTAACCCAGGCCAGCCCCGGGTATGCCGCGGAGATGCCGCTGAAGGCACCACCTGCGGATCAAAACGCTCGTCCCGATCGCGGGTGCCGCGATGGTTATGAGAGGATCAGGCTGGTCGAGGGCGCTTTTCACGCCACGACAATTTCGGGAAAGTCTGTGTGGGTCACGGACCCCGATACGGTCTTGACCGTCTGTTCCAACGGTACTTTTTCGACGGGAACGTCCTCGACGTCGATCCTAAATTTCACGCCAGCCACCGTTGCCGTTGTCCCACCCGTTCTACCGATTGCCGCGGCGATTGCGGCCGTGGCCGCGGCTGCGGCGGCTGCCCAGGAGAATCCCCAATTCCCCGTCACTCGGCATTGATGACCTAGAGCGCAGAACCCCAGTCGACCTAGTTTGCCGCTTAACCGTGATTTCGGCCGCCTCGGCTAGCAGCGATCTTCGCGCCATTCGCTCGGCAAGCCGTGCCGGGCCCCATCACAACCGGCCAAGATGTAGTTTATCCGGTCGAGGTGCCCACCCTTGACGGCAGCATGGGTATAAGAGATGACGTGCGCCGGAAAGGCTTAAGGCCTCCGAGCATCAGGATGCGCCTTTCGCTCTGGCCCAAATGCGTCTTGGTTCCAGTCGCCTTTATGTCGCGCTGGTCGTCGCGTTGCTAGCTGCGGCAATGATCATCCGCGTTGTGGATCCGTTTTTTGTCCACGCTCTGCGGCTGATCGCATTCGATTGGTATCAGCAGCTCCACCCGCAAACCTATAACCCCGAGTCGCCGGTCCGGATAGTCGACATCGATGAGGTATCGCTGTCAAAAATCGGCCAATGGCCGTGGCCGCGGACAACCATGCGCGATCTTCTGCTGGATCTGACGAGCAAAGGCGCCGCCGTCATCGGGTTCGATGTGCTATTTGCCGAGCCTGACCGTACCTCACTCGAAGAAATCGCAAAGCGCTTACCTGGGGCGCAGGCGTCATTACTGCTGCAGCAAACGGCCGGACAGCGCACTAACGACCAGGTCTTCGCGGCTGCGCTGCAGGAGAGCCCGAGTGTTCTTGCGGCAAACCTTACCGATAACGCAAACTCTCCGCTTCGGGCCAAGGCTGGGTTCGTGGTGGCCGGCGATGATCCGCGGCGGTTTATCCCATCGTTCTCCGGGGTGAACGGCAATCTTGCGGTACTCGATACTGCTGCACACGGAATCGGGACCATTAACTGGTTGCCCGATCGTGACCAGATCGTTCGACGCGCGCCGTTACTGTATCGCGTCGGCAATGAGCTAGTGCCGTCATTGGCCGCCGAAGTGCTGCGCGTCGCACAAGGCGCGAGCACCTATGTTCTCAAAGCCGCCAACGCCAGCGGTGAGACGGCTTTCGGCAGGAATACTGGCCTCAATCACCTCAAGATCGGCGATCTTGAAATCCCGACCGACGCCGATGGCGGAATCGTCCTGGAATTTCGTCCCAAGAACCCGGCGGCCTATATTCCGGCGTGGAAAGTTCTCTCCGGGGAGGTGTCTCGGGAGGATGTGGCTGGGCGGATTATACTCGTTGGAACGAGCGCACCGGGCTTGCTCGACTTGCGTGCAACGCCGCTCGATTCTGCCGTGCCGGGAGTGGAAATCCACGCCCAGTTGCTCGAGAACATTCTGGCCGGGCGATCGCTTGTCCGGCCAGACTATGCGCTTGCAATGGAGGAAAGCGTCATCATCGTATTGGGCCTTCTGCTGGCAGTGGGCCTTCCACGCGTGACTGCGCGATCGGCTGCCGCATTCGGTTTTCTTACCATTGCGGCGCTATTCCTCGGCGGCTGGCTAGCGTTTCGCGCTTGGGGGCTTCTGCTCGATCCGGTCTATCCGGGCCTGGCCTTGGGGTGCATGATCGCGGGGATTACGTTCTATGTGTACCGGGGCGTCGAGACGCAACGCAGCGCGATCCGTGCTGCCTTCGGCCATTACCTCGCGCCTACCCTCGTCGAACAGCTTGTACACTCCCCGGAGAAGCTCGTGCTGGGCGGGGAAGAGCGCGATATGACCCTGCTGTTCAGCGATGTGCGCGGTTTCACCTCGATCTCCGAACTCTACAAGGAAGATCCGCAGGGCCTTACCTCGCTGATGAACCGGCTGCTCAACCCGCTTACCAATGCCGTCATCGATCACCAGGGCACGATAGACAAATATATGGGTGATGCCGTCATGGCGTTCTGGAACGCGCCGCTGGACGATCCGAGCCACGAGATCAACGCCTGCACGGCCGCCTTAGATATGATCGGCCGCCTCAAAATGCTCAACGGGGAACGGGAAAGGGAAGCCAAAGCCTCGGACCAGCAATTTATACCGTTCCGGATCGGGATCGGCATCAACACCGGTCAATGCGTCGTGGGCAATCTGGGATCTGACTTGCGCTTCAATTATTCCGTGCTGGGTGACCCAGTCAACGTCGCTTCGCGGCTTGAGGGCCAGACCAAATACTACGGAGTTCCGGTCATTATCGGGTCGCGGACTGCCGAGAAGGCCAAGGAAAAATTCGCGACCCTTGAGGTTGACCTCATCACCGTGAAGGGAAAGACCGAGCCGGAATCGATTTACACGCTCGTTGGCGGCGATGACATTCTGCAGGACATCCGCTTCCAGGAGCTGCGCAAAGTCTATTCGTCAATGCTCCACTGCTACCGTAGCCGCGACTGGGAGGGCGCCTTGGAAGCACTGCGGATAGGCCGGACGGCCGACGAGAATTTTGGGCTTGGCGCGCTGTTCGACCTTTATCGGACGCGAGTGCAGGCATTCAGCAACAGCGCGCCACCGCTCGACTGGAATGGGGTGTTCGTCGCGGAGACGAAATAACGTTCCCCCTTTAAAGGGACTGGAAGCGACGCATGACGGGCCACCGCTGAGACGCCTGCGCGCTCTTGCCCATCCAATTTGCTCGCGCTTGGCAGAAGCTATCACCATGTGCTTGAGCTGGCGTGCAATGTTGAGGTCGAGGGTAAGCCTCAGAGTCTTCGGAGGTAACCATTCCGCGGGTCCCTCCGAAACCTGGTCAGATGAGGTCGCGCGGTCCTGCTGTCGTAGTGAAATTATTTCAGGGCTCTGTGTGAGATGGGTCACACGTGTCTACTGCTGACTGCCGTTATGAATAACGACATATGCGCAAGAGCAGTTTGCTCATCGGTCACCATAGTCGCTTTGTTGACGCTTGTTAGCATCGGAGGATGGGCTACATCGATGCACCGTGCCCTCTTGCAACGTCGACAAGTCTTCGGATCGACGCTATTCAAGTGAGCGTGAACACAAAGAAATTGCCCGCTCAGCAGTTGGATGACTTTTCCGTAGTGTTCAGGTGAGCAGTTCTTGGTGGCGAATGGATGTGTCCAGGGCAGCAATCGGATCTCCCTCCTGAAACTCTGACCCAACCACCCCATCCAGGCGCGGATTAGGCTTTACTGCGAGCAGAAGTTCGAGTATCAGTTCTATCGTGGGGTGGGTCTGACATAATAACTTAAGGAGCGCCCATGCATAAGCTTTTGATTGTAGCGGCAATTGCGCTGGTAGTGGGTTGTGCCCTGCCAGCCTATGCCCAGAAGATCGGCACCGCCACCTCGGTCAAACCGCAGGCCCATGGCAGCGTGGCCGGGCAGCTCGCCCCCAACTCTGACGTGCATGCCCGCGAGACGGTCAGCACCAGCACCGGAGGGCAGGCCGAGCTGCAGTTCTTGGATAACACCAAACTGAGTGTCGGACCGATGTCAACCGTCCGGCTCGACAAGTTCGTGTATGATCCGAACAAAGGAAACGGCACCGTCGTAGTCAACGCGACTCGTGGCGCCTACCGGTTTGTCACAGGCGTGCAAGATCCCAGGAACTACGAGATCAAAACGCCGTACGCGACGCTAGGCGTGCGTGGCACGATCTTGGAGGTCGTGATCGAGAAGCCCGTTCGAACTGGTCATAGAAATCCTGCCCGCAAAACCGTTGCGCGTCGATAAGACCAAGGGATCCGCCGCTGGTACAAAGCCGGGTACTCTCGGGATTGACCCAGGTAAGGATAAGGGGAGCTGCGCGGGGTCAAGCCCGTGAACCTGGCAGCTGCCTGTTCGCTCCGGACGCTGCTTCGCCCTAGCTTTCTTCCAAAGCCCCTTGAACTGCACCGGCGAGCGTGGCCGAGGTGCGCCTCGATCATCTTGGAGGCAGCCCATGCACCGTCCGGTGGCTCGATTGCGGCATTAGCGGGGGCTCTCGCCAAGGCCCACACGGAACTCACGAATCCGGAGAAATCGATTTTCCAGACTACGGCAATCGACCAACCCACCCGCTCGGTCGCGCTGACCACTACGCTCACCCACTCCTCAGGCGAATGGATTGCCTCGGAATGGCCGGTGTGCCCGGTTAGCGAGATGGCGGCTCCGCACCGCATGGGCGCTGCCCTGACCTACGCCCGCCGGTACGCGCTCTTCACGTTGGTTGGCATCGCTGGAGAGGACGACCTCGATGCGCCAGACCTGAACTGCCAGCCGGGTGCGGGTGCAGGCGGCAGCCCAGGTTCGACCCCATCGGACCGGGCCTCTACGAGCCCTTCTTGCCGCCTGGCGGGGCACCGCCCCATTCTGGACCCAGAGGCCTCGGCCGAGGCTCGCGATCGGCTGCTACGGGAATCATTAAATTGCCGTCGGCCGAGGCTGCAGCGGAGTGGGCCCGCAACGTCCTGCCCATAAAAAACACCCTGATTTCGCGCGACGCCCGGCTCATCGAGACCGCCTTCGCATTTCGAATTTCGGCGCTTGAAGAAAAGATACAGCAAACAGAGCCGCGGGCGTCGACACCCGTTGACGCCACTGAAGCCGGCTCCGAGCCGGTGGAATCGGGCAACCAGAGCGTGGGATCGGAGGCGCAGGAACGCTCCCCTAACCGCGTCGACAAGAGCGTCCTCGCCTTCGGGGAAACGCGGCGCCTTCGTGATAAAGATCATCTCAAGTACGTCGCTTCCCGATCCTGCCTCATTTGCGGGCGGCAGCCTTCCGAGCCGCACCACGTGCGCTTCGCCCAGAGGCTCGCTTTCGGCCGCAAGGTAAGCGACGAATTCACCGTTCCTCTTTGCCGGCTGCACCACCGCGAGCTCCACCGATCGCGCAACGAGCTGCTGTGGTGGAAAACGGCTCGAATCGACCCGCTCCCAATTGCCCGGGAGCTCTGGGAGGCGACTCGGCCGAAGGCCGGGCCGCAGCCGGTCACCGCAGAGAAGTCGCCAATCACGACCAGAAGAGTCTCGACGCGCCTCGACGCGCTGTTGCCGGTTCTCTACCTGCGCGGGGTGTCGACCGGCGACTTCCAGGAGGCGCTCGCCGCCCTCCTGGGCAAGGACGCGCCGAACCTCTCGTCGGCCGTGATCACGCGGCTGACGGCGGAGTGGCAGGCGGATTACGACGCCTGGCAGAAGCGCGACCTCTCGGCGCGGCGATACGTGTACGTATGGGCGGACGGGGTCTACCTGCAGGCCCGGATGGAAGCGAATGCCGAATGCATGCTCGTGCTGATCGGCGCGACACCCGAGGGCAAGAAGGAACTCATCGGCTTCCAGACCGGGGTGCGCGAGAGCGCGCAGAGCTGGCGTGAGCTCCTCGTCGACGTCAAGCGACGTGGGCTCGAGATCGCGCCGGACCTCGCCGTCGGCGACGGCGCGCTCGGCTTCTGGAAGGCGATCGAGGAGATCTTTCCCGGCACCAGGCACCAGCGGTGTTGGGTGCACAAGACCGCCAACGTGCTGAACAAGGTCGCCCTCTCGGTCCAGGTCAACATGAAGGCAGACCTTCGTGAGATTTACGGCGCGTCGACCCGAGCGGCGGCCGAGGCGGCAATCGACGTGTTCGCCGACAAATATACTGCCAGATATGAGAAGGCGGTCGCCTGCCTGACCAAGGACCGGGAAGCTCTGCTCGCCTTCTTCGACTTCCCCGCCGAGCACTGGGACCACCTGCGCACCTCAAACCCGATCGAGAGCGTGTTCGCGACAGTGCGTCATCGAACCGTGCGGACGAAGGGAGCCCTCTCGGCAAAGACCGCCAAGCTCATGGTGTTCAAGCTCGTCACTGCCGCCGCCAAAACATGGCGGCGATTGAACGGCGAAAACCAGTTGCCAAAGGTCGTCCAAGGCATCAAATTCCAAAACGGCATCGAGGTCATCGAAATACCGGCTCACCACGCCGCCTGATCGACCTCGTCACCCAATCTCCCGCATAGCTCTGCTTGCTTGTTGCCATGGCCGTCGTAGCCGAGCGCCAAGTCAAGAACTGAACGGACTAGACGACCCGTGCCGGGCTGGCGGCGCGGCTCGGGTCATTCGAGGCGGCCTTTTTGTTTCGGCCCAATGGTATGCTGGAACCTTGATAGCCCGGGCCATGTTACCATTGCGGTCCCGGCTCGAACAGGCGGTTCCTCCGGGGCACATTGTGGTACTCCGCTTACTAGGCCGCTCGGGGTGATTCCGGGCGGCCTTTTGTCGGTAACTGCGCTTAGGGGAAGACACTATGAAGACTTTGCCAGCAGTCGCGGCCCTAGCACTGGCGGTCGTCGGAGCCGACACGCATGAGGCCTCCGCGCAGGGACACGCTAACACAGGGAACGAAATGCTTCCGACTTGCCGCGCGTTCTTGGAGGGTCCGAGGCTCTTGGAGCACGCAACAGCGGAGCAGGCTCTACGGGCTGGTTTCTGTGCTGGCTATGTATCCGGAATACTTGCCGAATCGACCGACGCCTGTGTCCCTCCGGTTTCCGCCAGGGAGGCCGTGCGTACGGTGGTTGAGTATCTGGAGGCGCATTCCGAGCAACTGGATGACGAGTTCGAAGATCTGGTTGAGCGCGCGTTGCTTGCTACATGGCCCTGCCCGCCTGAGCAAAAGCCCTGATGGCGACCACGTTGGTTGCGGAATCTTGCCGGAGGAGCGCGCTCGTTTCGGTATCAGGAGGCGGCTTTAGAAAACTGGGGCAATGTGCCCCAGTTTAGCGGCGTCGCGAACGCTGCTACGCTTCCCGTGCCGTGCGGAACCCCTTCCCGGGGCAGTCAACGAACGGCGCGACCCCGGTTAAGTGCGCGTCACGCCTCAGCCGGGGTTGTTTTGTGTTGGGCGTTCAGACGGTTTTTTTAATCGCCGCGCTGGGGCCGGCAATTGGTGCTCCGACGCAATGGGAGTCTTCCTATGAGAATTCTGCTCGTTACCTTAGTTCTTTGTTTAATCACAAGCTATGCAGACGCAAAGTCTAAGCAGATCATGGGTAAGAAAGTTCTCTTGCCTAGTCACCGAGTAGGACTAATTGTAGGACGTTCGGAAGGTGGGTACATCATTCTTACCGAGCCTCGGCTAAAAGGTCGCGTCGGCCGGGGCTCTTCCTACTGATTGAAAAGATCATGGAACGATTGTGAGCGAAATCGACGCAATGTGGCGATTGAGCATTTCGGCAACAAGCTGCGCTTCTTCCCGCATCGCGCCGGGCTGGAGATCGAAGGCCAACAGGTCGCCCCTGATCTTCTCGATCACGTCGCCCGCTGGCTCGGCACCGATGAAAAACCGATCCCCGTCGCCTTCCTTGACTGTAAAATGATACTGGCCGCGTCCGGTCCTTGCCATTGCCAGTCCTCCGCTGCTTGCCCGCTGCTCTTAGAAGCACAAATAAGCGTCTCGATTGCCTCACTGAAGGCAAAAAGAGCATGAAGCAAAACCCCGTGCGGTGGGGCGGCCTTTTCGTTGCCCGGTATCCCGAGGCGGCTTGCCGGCGTGGCCAACACTGGTACGCTACTAGTGCCGCTCGATTATCCCTTTGGCTCACCACGAACGGCGCGACCCCGGCTTATGCCCCAGGTGTGGCCGGGGTTTGCCATGCCAGGGGCAGGCCAATGACGCCGCCCAACTCCATCAAGATGATCGCCCTGATCACGCTGCTGATCGGCGTGGCGCTGCTCCTGGCCGCCCTGCTGTACTGAGATCCGAGTGTTCGAAGCGTTGACACCGCTCCCCGACGCCTCGGTAAATGGCCTCGGAATCGCCGGAGCTTTTTTTCATTCAGGGCAGTTGTACGCTACGACCATGCTTGCGCCTCGGGAATATCTGCCCCTTCGGTCCGCTGCCGCTCTACAGCCTTCCGCAGGGCGCTGTGATGTGCGGCATGATCCTGGTCGCGCTGTTAGCGGGGTACTGCATCGCGCAGTTGCCGTCGGCTCTTTCCACGCTGGTCGTGGCGCTGCTGATCGTCGCGCAGTTCATTCCAGAGCGGCGATAGGAAGCTCGCTGGCGGCCGCCCGGCTACGCCGGCGCGAGTTCCTCACCGCCCATATCGATTGCGCGGCCC
>WNGK01005902.1_pt1 | contig 14678 bp, 14 predicted proteins | sample 5400601 | NCBI WGS metagenome assembly WNGK01 (sample SAMN13153376, study PRJNA577476) | soil metagenome | isolation source: 60 cm soil or saprolite under Garry oak tree replicate 1 | place: USA:California | collected 2016-06-15 | reverse complement strand
AAGGGGCGCGATGGCCGCGACAAGACGCTGCTGGTAGATACCCCAACCCGCGTAGAAGGGGAGGAGTGAAAGCTGATGTTCTGTCATGATAGGTATTCCTTGCTTTTTGTCTTCGAGAAAAAACAGTACGATCGTCTCAACACGCGTGAGGAAACGATGGGGCAGAAAGAGGGAGAAGAGAGAGCAGGTCATTGCTTGCACACTGATCGAATATGCGGCTGCCGCGGCGGGGGAAAGATGACATCCATCTGCCAATGGTGTGGCCTATCGGGGAACGGAGAGCTTCTGCATTCGCCGGAGTTCCATGCCTGACACCTCTTTGCCGCACGCTTCTCCATATCTCTCGCGCACCATCAAATGCTTGCGTTATCACTATCCGCCGTATCTCTTTGGCAAAGCCAGAAGGGCCGTCGAGCAGTAATCATGCGCCTCTCGCATTCCAGGCGGAGAACGGCTGAGCGCTCATGCCTGATGAGAGACACGCGATAGATGCAAGCAAGAATGGTCACGTCTGTTTCACTGTCTGAACAGGAAACAGGATGGAGTTAGCAGCACACTGGCATAGATGTCAAAACCTCCTCAAAAAACGAGTGAATACTTTATTACTATACAGGGAGAGAGATGATCCTGTCAAGGAGAGGTTGGCGAACTGGCGAACCCGATCCGGGACGCGCGGGATCGGGAGAGGAGAGATACACAGGCACATGACACGGGCGGACCAGCAAACTACTTGCCCCATGGCAAATTGATTCATATCCTCGCCAAGCTGACGCATATCTCTGCCTAAAAAGAGCTATTTACCGGAGGTTTGAGCACAAAATCGGGCGGATTTCCTGCCCAACTTTTCGCGGCAAGGTTATGAGTCAAAATGGATTCCGGGCGAATTTATGGTCTTTCCGACACAACAGTATGCCGCTCGCATCATGGTTCCATTGAAGCCTGTGCTTTTCTCTATTTCTCAGCCAGTGGTAATACCTCGTCAATGATTCCGTATTCAAGCGCCTCTGAGGCGCTCATGAAGAAATCGCGCTCCGTATCTCTTTTGATGCGCTCAAGAGATTGACCCGTGTGATGCTGTATGATCCCGTTTAGCACATCGCGAGTATGGAGAATCTCACGAGCATGAATATCGATATCGGTCGCCTGGCCGCCAATGCCGCCCTGTATCAGGGGCTGGTGCATATGGATACGAGCATGAGGCAGAGAACGGCGCAGACCCTGGTCTCCCGCCATAAGCAAGATGGTGCCAAAGCTTGCGGCCATACCAACACACGTGGTCGCAACAGGGCAAGGCAGAATGCGCATGGTGTCGTAGATGGCTAAACCAGCAGTCACTGAACCACCTGGTGAATTAATGTAGACATTAATCTCGCGCTTGCCATCCTCCGCGGCAAGAAACAGCAGTTGCGCAACAACAAGGTTTGCCAACGTCTCCTCGATCTGGCCGTTGACCATAATGATCCGTTCCCGCAGCAGACGGGAAAAAATGTCATAGGCGCGCTCGCCGCGCCCGGTTGTCTCGATGACAGTGGGAACATACAAACTAGACGACATGACTTCTCTCCTTATGCCTTTTTTTCGCGGACTTCGCGGACAAAGTAATAGTGAACAAGCGTTTCGCCTCTGGGAGTTTGCAGATCCAAAACTCCCGTTAACAACCAACCTTCAACGCCAAACTCATTCAGTGTAGCGGCATCAGGCACAGCCATCTCTCGCGTATCAATGGTGAGAACGCGATATTCCCAGCGGGTAGGCTCCACCTGTACATTTTCATAAACCATTGGCATGGGTATCAAAGGTTTGACATCCTGTTGTCCAGACATAGATCCAAAAAACAATCGTGATTGAGACATACTCTCATCCTCCTTTCATCGCTGCTGAGCTTTGCTAGACGCGCTAGCGACGTTGCAGCGATGGCTTTCAAACACTCCTTTGCAAAGCAAACTGTTTTCTTCCTTGAATATACCATGCTCATAGCGTATACTGATAGAGAGAAACTATGCTAAAAGCATGTAATTTTTTAAGCTATGCCATAAGCATAGGAAGGAATAACAACTATGGCTGATTTACAGGAAATCATAGGCAGAGTCGTTCGCCGGGAACGGCAGGACCGGCGCCTTACGATTAAAGAGCTTGGCGAGAAGGCCGGTCTTTCGGAGATCTATGTCGGCGAAATTGAGCGTGGACAGAAATATCCTTCTGCCAAAGTATTAGAAAGTATCGCCAATACTTTAGATTTAGATATAGCAGACCTGCTCGAACTGATGGCGGAGGAGATTCGCTATGAGCGCGAGCCGCATACTACCAACGCTATTGGCTTCACGCTTCCAGTAACACCGGGTCAGCCACGGCGCCTGGTGATAAAAAAAATGGTCAACATGCTCGACGAAGGCGATGTGGAGAGCGTGGCAGATTTCAGCGCCTTCCTGCTCTCCAAACATTTTACGCCGGGCTAATAGCCAAAAAGACCAGAGGAAAAAGCAATAGCGTGCAGAAGAGGAAATGATGAGATTACTACTCGCTGAGCAATTGACTGAGTGCCCGGCGAATGTAGACGGTGGTCACCTGTTTACGATAGTTCATACTCAGATCGGCATTATCCAGCGGCTTCGCTCGCTTTGCGGCCAGAGTTGCAGCCGCGTCAATCGTCACTGGCGTAAGTGGTCGCCCAACCAGCAAAGCGGCCGCGTCTCTCGCCTCGACAGGGTAGGAAGCGACAGCTCCTAGCGCGATACGGGCGTCAGCCACTATTCCATCCTCAGTGATGAGCAACGCCACCGCAACTCCCAAAATTGGAAAGTCGAAGGAACCGCGGCGGCGCAGCTTCAAGTAGACACTTTGCCAACGAGCGGCTTGCGGCAGCATAACCTCGCTCAGTATCTCGTCTTGAGCTTTGTTATAGGGATGCATTCCGTCATCGCGAAACAGCTCTTGCACGGGCAAGATACGCTCGCCGCGCACACTCACCAGGCGCACGAACGCCCCGAGACTGACCAGTACAGGAGCGGTATCCGCCGAAGAGATAGCCCAGCAGCGCGGACTGCCAGGTGCCACCAGGCAGATATCCCCATCCTTCTTCATGCAATAACCGATGGAGTGACGCCAGAACTCGGTCTGGTTATAGTAATTGCAGCGTGTGTCCAGCAGGAGGTTCCCGCCAATGGTACCAGCGTTACGCAGTTGCAGCGTTGAGACGGACCCGGCAGCAATAGCCAGCGCCGGGTAATGCGTAGTCAAGATAGGATGATCGGCAAGCGTAGTAAGAGTGACGCCAGCTCCAATACGCATTCCCTCTTCAGGTGAGCCGCTTATCTGTTGTAATTGACGCATACCACGCAAGCCAACCAGCGCCGACGGGGTAAACTGACGGCGTTTCATATTCGGGTAGAGATCGGTGCCTCCGGCGACCAGCATGGCTTGTTCGCCTTCCTGCGACAGCATCCGCGCCGCTTCATCAAGGTCGTGGGGAGCCAGATAGCGAAATGGTGGAAGTCGTAGCATCAGGAATTCCCTTCCTGTACTGCAACATGGTCTGATGTGCCTTCACCAGTAGACACGGGCGCAATGAATTGGGCCCCCGCATTCTGCCAGGATATGAGACGAGTTGGCCAGGGGACTGGGGCCGCGGTAGGCGGGGGATGGAGACCCGTTCCCTTGCCCTGCGCCAGCATTTTCAGCGCCTTGTATATTTTGTCAGAGGTAATCGGTACCTCGTCGATGCGCACACCTACGGCATTATAGACCGCGTTGGCAATGGCAGGGATAACGGGATTCAGCGGCCCCTGCCCAGCTTCCTTGCCGCCATATGGCCCTTCTCGATCAGGTATTTCTATCAGGATGGTTTCGATCTCTGGCGTGTCCAGAGTTGTCGCCAGCTTATAGTCCAGCAGAGAGGGAATCTTATGTTGTCCTTTGCGGAAGATCTGCTGCTCCATCACTGCCTCTCCATATCCCATATAAGCGCCGCCTTCTACCTGGCCCGCCACCAGCAAAGGATTGATCGACTGCCCTACATCATGCGCCAGCCAGAGTTTTTCAACCGCTAGCTCGCCCGTTTCTTCGTCGATCGCCACCTGTGCCACGCACGTCGAGTATGAGTAAGCGGGCGAAGGACCAACGCCTGCGCCCTTATAATCGCCATGTATACCTTCAGGAGGAGTATACGAACCAGCGGCAACCAGGGCGCCAAAACGAGATTCGGCCAGTTGCACAGCCTGTTCAAAGGGCATGGTTAACCCAGGGTCATCCTCGTCATAAAGTATATCGTTGGCAGCTTGCAGCCGCTCTAGCGGAACGCTCAAGCGTCCGGCTGCAACCTGGAAAAGCTGTTCTTTGAGCTTGCGCGCGGCAGCAATCGCCGCATTGCCCGCCATAAAAGTGACCCGACTGGAATAGGAACCGAGATCAACCGGTGTCAGCGCCGTATCTGCCGTCTGCAGGTGAATCCGTTCTGGCTGTACACCCAATTCCTCTGCCACAATGTACGCCAGGATTGATGTCGAACCCTGCCCGATGTCGGTAGCGCCACAATAGACGGTCACTCCACCGCTGCGGTCGAGCCTGATCTGCACGGCGGAGTGCGGTAGTTCGTTCCAATAGATTGGCTTGCCCGCTCCACAAATATACGACGAAGCAGCCAATCCCATTCCTCGTTTGATAGGACCTGATTGTGCAGCGTTTCTATGAACCCCCTCCGTCCATAGTAGGGGCGATGCCTCGTGCTCGCCCTCTCCTTGTTTATGGTCACCCTCTCCATGGGCAGAGTGCTTGCCCTCTCTGGCCACGCCAGCTCTCTTTTGTTCATGAAACTCATTCCAGCCGGAACGCTCGACGACCTCGTCAAGACACTCTGCGAGTGCGCAACTGGTGATGCGCAGGCCATTCACCGTGTAGCTATATGGCTCAATCAGATTGCGGCGGCGCAGTTCAACGGGGTCGATAGCGAGGTCATGCGCAATCTTGTCGAGATGTACTTCTACAGCATAACGCGGCTGCGTCGTCCCATGGCCGCGCTTGGGGCCGCACGGCGGCTTGTTGGTGAAGAGGCGCATCCCCTCAAACTTGTAGCAAGGGAGTTTGTAGGTCACAGTCTGCAACGCGCCGGTGTAGTAGGTTGAGGCGATACCATACGAGCCGTAGGCCCCGCCATCGAGAAACGAGCGGAAGTGCATCGCAGTCAGCGTGCCATCGCGCCTGACACCTGTCTTAATCCACATTTTCACGGGATGGCGACCCCGGTGCAGCAAAAATACTTCTTCGCGCGTGCAAGTGATTTTAACAGGCCGTCCGGTGCGGCGCGACAATTCGCTGGCGCAAATTTCATGTGAGAATGGATCGCTCTTGCCGCCAAAGCCTCCACCGACATGGGGAGCGATGACACGTACATGTGACTGGGGTATTCCCAACACCTTACTGAGTTCTCTGTGCACATAATGAGGTGTCTGCGTAGAAGACCAGAGCGTTAATCTGCCACCCACCGGGTCGCTGGGATTTGGTTCCCACTGGGCCACGCAGGCATGTGCCTCTAGTGGGGCATGAGTATTGCCTTCGTAATAGAACCAATCTTCTCGAATGTAATCCGCCTCGGCAAACCCGGCTTCGACCTCACCAAATTCATAAGAGACCGCTTTGTGTATGTTGCCAATACGCGCTTCATCGTTGATCTTCACCTCGGGGTGCGCCAATGCCTCGTCAATACTCATCAATTGGGGCAACACTTCGTACTCCACCTGAATGAGCTTCATCGCCTCATCGAGGATATCGGGATCGAGCGCGGCAACAGCAACAACTGGGTCCCCCACGTAGCGCACTTTATCGACGGCCAAAGCGTGCTCGTCCTGGCTGGAAGGGAGGATGCCAAATTTCTGCGGGAGCTCCTCGCCGGTGATCACAGCCAGTACGCCTGGTAACGCCAACGCGCGACTGGTATCCATTGAGAGTATTCGGGCGTGGGCATGGGGCGAGCGTAAGAGCCGCCCATAGAGCATACGCGGCAGCATAATATCATCAGCGTATACTGCGCGCCCGGTCACTTTCACATAGGCATCAACTTTCGCTCGGGGCGTACCAACAACCCGCAACGCCTTACCCATGATATTCCTCCACTTCGATACGAACCCTCTGTACATCTCCAGCAGACATGCGCTGAGCAGCAGCTTCAACGGCTTCGTAGATCTTCGTATACCCGGTACAGCGGCAGAGGTTTCCTGCGAGATACTCCTTCATTTGCTCACGGGTAGGTTGAGGATGGACCTGTAATAAGGCCGCGCCAGCAAGCAGCATGCCAGGCGTGCAGTAGCCACACTGTGCCGCGCCCAGCTCAGCAAACGTCTCCTGTAGAGGATGTAACTTTCCGTTCCGCTCCAGACCTTCAATGGTAGTAATTTCACAGGTCTGCACCTCCACTGGCAGCGTGAGACAGGAAAGCATGGGCATACCATCGATCAGTACGGTGCAAGCGCCGCACTCTCCCAATTCACAGCCATGCTTTGTGCCGATCAACCCCATATCTTCACGCAACACTTCGAGGAGCGTATGATGCGGCAGCGCCGCTACTTCGTAGCGCTCACCGTTCACATGCAGCGTAATCAGTTCTCGCATAGCTACCTGATCTCCTATCTCGCTCCTAAAAAGCGTGAGATGGCCTCAACTTCGTGAAGCAGCTCTTGCGACGCGCGCTCGATGGCATCGTCACCAAAACTTGAGGCAAAACCGACGATCCAGAGCAGAGCCACCATTCTTCCACCCGCTCCATAAATCGGCGCTGCTACCGCATTCACCCCAGCAAGGTACTCCTCGCGGTCAACACTGATACCAGAACGGGCAACTTCCTCCACTTTCTTCAAGTACATTTGAATGTCAGTAATCGAATGTTCTGTGAAGTGAGGCAGGGGGTGCGCTTGCAGGTAAGCATCACGTTGCTCAACAGGCCAGTTCGCCAAAACTAAACGACCCGTCGCTCCAGCCAGCGGGTGAACGCGTGTTCCCCGCGGCGCAGATATACGCAAAGCCGGGCGTTCGACTTCATCCATCATACATTCGATGATGCGCACACCATTCTGCTCAATCTTACCCAGAAAGACGGTTTCGGTGACGCTGGCTGCCAGGCGCTGCATAGCAGGCAAGGCGAAATGGCGCAAACCCGCGCGTTGAACGTAGACCTGCGCAAGGTCGTAGATTCGCGGCCCGAGTGTATAGCGTCGATCTTCTGACTGCTCGATCACCCGGCTGCTCTCCAATGTTTTGAGCAGTCCGTGAATACTTCCCTTGCTCATGCTTAACATACGCGCCAGGTCAGAAAGCGTCAAACCCTCTTCCCCTACGCTCAAAAGATCGAGCAGGCGGAAGGCGCGTTCGACCATCGGCGCAGGCGCGACAGATGCCGTTACGCTCTCTTCCTCAATGAGATGTTCATTATTTTGAATGTTTTGTTCTTCAAATTGAACTTTTTGTTCTTCCATAAGAACAGTGTAACGAATTTCTAGCATCCCGTCAAGTCCGAGCAGGCTTATTGCAGTTCGAATCAAAGCATCGATGGGCGTAGGGACCCGATTTATCGCGTCCCACGCGGGGCAGGGAGGGTTGCGTCTGGCTTCTCTTTATAGACACTCTACCTATATGATAGGATATAAGAGGATAGATCCATAGCATAGGAGGCATCGATCATGCCAGAAATCGACAGCGATCACATCTTTGGTTTTGACACCCTTTCAGTCCACGCGGGACAACGCCCGGATCCTACCACCGGCGCGCGAGCAGTGCCCATCTACCAAACGACGTCTTTCGTCTTTGACGACACGGACCATGCCGCGCACCTCTTCGCATTGCAGCGCTTCGGCAATATATATACTCGTATCATGAATCCCACTACAGCCGCGTTTGAGGAGCGCATCGCCGCTCTGGAAGGGGGGACAGCAGCGGTGGCAACCGCCTCGGGTATGGCAGCGCAGATGGCAACGATGATGACGTTACTGCGCCCAGGAGATGACCTCATCTCCTCCAGCAGCCTCTACGGGGGTACCCATACACAGTTCGACCTGACTTTGCGTACCTGGGGCATTCATACGATCTTCGTGGATAGTACCAATCCCGAAAATTATCGTCGCGCCCTCACTCCGCGCACCCGCGCCCTCTACGGTGAGACCATCGGCAATCCGCGCGGCGATGTGCTCGATATCCGCGCCGTTGCCGATATTGCTCATGAGGCTGGTGTTCCCCTGGTGATAGACAACACCTTTGCCACACCATTCCTGTGTCGTCCATTTGAACATGGCGCCGACATCATCGTGCATTCTGCAACCAAGTTCATCGGAGGTCATGGAACCTCCATCGCGGGTGTCCTGGTTGAGTCCGGCAGGTTCCCCTGGGACAACGGCAACTTCCCGCATATTGTCGATCCTTCACCGGGCTATCACGGTGTGCGCTTCTACGAAACCTTTGGCGATTTTGCCTTCGCTATGAAAGCCAGGGTCGAAACCGTGCGCGATACCGGCGGTTGCATCAGTCCCTTCAACGCTTTTCTCCTGCTGCAAGGGCTGGAGACGCTTTCTCTACGCATGGAGCGACACTGCCAGAACGCGCTGCAGGTGGCGCAGTTCCTGCAGGAGCATCCAGCCGTCAGTTGGGTGCAGTACCCCGGTTTGCCTGATAATTCCTCGTATGCGCTGGCCAATCGCTATCTTCCGCGCGGCGCCGGAGCTATCTTCACTTTCGGTGTCAAGGGTGGCTATGAAGCAGGCAAAAAGGTTATTAACAGTGTGCGCCTGTTCTCGCACCTTGCCAATGTCGGTGACGCGCGCAGCCTGATTATCCACCCCGCCAGCACAACCCACCAGCAACTTTCCGCGGAGGATCAATTAGCAGGAGGTGTCACTCCCGACCTGATCCGCATCTCAATCGGCATTGAGAATATAGAAGATATTCTCTGGGACCTGGATCAGGCTCTCCGCGCGAGCGCCCATCTTCGTCAATAAATGTGAAGGAAATACAAGATGACTCTATCCACGCCCGACATGTACCGACGCTTACAACTCCTGCAGCGCTATCGACACGTCGCCATTGTCGGCATCTCCGCAGACCCCTATCGCCCCAGCCACTTCGTCGCCATTTACTTGCAAGCCGAGGGCTACGATATTATCCCTGTTAACCCGCGCTATGCCGGGCAGACGCTGCTAGGCAAATGTGTGTATGCAACGCTGACAGAAGCCAAAGCCGCTGGGGAGCAGATCGAGATCGTAGACGTCTTTCGCCGACCAGAAGACGTCCCGCCCATTGCGGACGAGGCTATTGCCATCGGCGCTAAAGTCCTCTGGCTGCAGCTCGGTATCCGCAACGACGTGGCGGCTCAACGCGCTGAAGAGGCTGGCCTGACGGTTGTCCAGGATCGCTGCATGAAAATCGAACATGCCCGCTTTTTTGGTGGCCTCCATACCGTTGGATTGAACACAGGGGTGATTTTAGCGAGGAAATTATGACAACTCCCCCGCATTCTTTCCCTATGTAATCGGCCAGGAATACCCCGCCGATTGATAGATCGCCTCAATCGTCGCCAGGTTTTCTACCGTTTCATCCTGGGTGTAGTAGAGTTGATGACCATAGCGGATACATGTCGCGAAATGCTCTACCTCGAGGCGATATTGATCAACTGGGGCGAAACGCTGGTGGATCGTCTGGCCCTCTAACGTCAGAATAACCGCCGTCTCTATATTTCCAGGCGTAAATGGGATAGGGATGGTCATCGTTCCTGCCTCTCCAACTACCTCGCTTACCTGGCGCGTCGGCAATTCAAAGCTGGAATCAATCAAGCCAAAGCAGCCGTCGTTAAAGTCAAGCACAGCACTTGCATACCGCTCTACCTCACCATCCGCGGGCGTGTAGACCCGAGCGCCAACAGCGACAGGCGCTCTTCCATAAACGGCGCGACAGAAATTGATGGGGTAGCACCCCACATCCATCAAAGAGCCCCCAGCTAATGCTGCCTGTAAGCGAATATCATAAGGGCGCGAACTGACGTTGAATGAGAACGAGGAACGAACCAGCTTGACATTCCCGATTCGACCAGCGCTTATCTGCTCCAATGTCCAGACCGTCTGTGGATGGAAACGATACATAAACGCTTCCATCAACAACCTGCCCGTGTCCTGTGCTGTGTTTACCATCGTCAGACCTTCTTCAGCGGTGACGGCAAGCGGCTTTTCACATAACACATGTTTACCAGCTTTCAGCGCTTTGATGGTCCATTCCGCGTGAAGACTGTTGGGCAAAGGAATGTAGAGCGCCTCAATTTCGGGGTCACTGATGACGCTGTCGTAGTCAGCATAAATAAGCGCGTCCGGGGCAAAAGCAAATAACTCGCGCGCTCGTTCGGGATTGCGGCTGCCCACCGCTACTAACCGCCCATTCGAGGAAGCGTGAATAGCAGGCGCCACACGCTTGACTCCAATATTTGCGGCGCTAAGCACTCCCCAGCGCACGGGAGCATGTAGAGATGTTCCATTGGATTGCATAAATCTTTTACCTTTTCCAATTCGTTGATTTTCGCCTCAATGCTGTCCGCCTTCATAAGACGTGCCGGTCCAACTTGATACCATGGAGTATCATCTTGACCAGTCCTATTATATCGTTTTATATCATGCTGAACACTATAGCCGCTGCCAATAGCCAAAACTGCTTCCTACAGGCAAGCCTGGGTTGAAGAAACTTGCAATCAGCGTAAAAACGTGACTACAATAACCCCACTTACAAAATGCACAAAAGCCGTAACACCTCCAATGTTGCAAGAGAGGATTTGCATTCGTGACACAACCTCAAACTACTCACCCGCTGCGTGTTGGCGTTCAACTTCACCCCCAGCATACGACCTATCAATCGTTTGCCAGCGCTGTCCGCCGCGCAGAGGACCTGGGGGTCGATAGCATCTGGAACTGGGATCACTTCTTCCCGCTTTATGGTAATGCTGAAGGAAGCCATTTCGAAGGGTGGACGCTTCTCACGGCGATGGCAACCCTTACACAGCGTGCCGAAATTGGCTGCCTCGTAACCTGCAATACCTATCGCAATCCTGCCCTCTTATCGAACATGGCGAAAACAATTGATCACATCAGCAATGGCCGGCTGATCCTTGGCATCGGAGCGGGTTGGTTTGAACGCGAATACAATGAATTTGGCTACGATTTTGGCAGCGCCGGAATCCGCCTTGCCGCATTAGAGGAATCTCTACAGGTAATTCGGGGTCGATGGGATGTCGATGTACCGAAACCACTGCGCAATCCCATTCCCATTCTCATTGGTGGAGGCGGAGAAAAGAAAACGCTGCGCATCACAGCTCAGTACGCAGATATGTGGCACGGCTTTGGGAACCCAGAAACCTACCAGCATAAAATTAAGGTACTCAATGAATGGTGCGCAGGTATTGGTCGCAACCCACAAGAGATTGAACACACCGCTGAAGCCCCAAAAAGAGCCGATGCCGCCCAACTCGATGCCTTTGTCAAAGCAGGAGCAACACACTTTATCCTGGAAATGGGCGAACCATGGGACTTTACTACCGTGGCCAAACTGGTACAATGGCGCAATGAGAGACAGGGATAACTTTATGCTAGAAGGATAGCTCTACCATGCAATCTTCTCGTTCAACATCTTCAGATCAAACCATCGAAGTGAACAAAGGGAAAAGTACAAGCACAATTTTCCCCCCTCAGCACAATGGCTATCAATGGACAGCCCTCTCAGTTACGACAGTTGGAGCATTGCTCGCCTCTATCCAGGGATCTGCTCTATTGATAGCATTGCCAAGCCTGCTGGCAGAACTTCATATCGCTTTCTTTACGGTGATGTGGGTGCTCCTCGGGTATCTGCTCATTCTCACCGTGTTCACACCAATAGTTGGACGCCTGGCCGATCTTTCTTTCCTCTCCGGCTTGCATCTTGCATTCTTTGTCTCTTTCGTGTTGAGCATTGTTGCAGCGATTGTCGCTGCCCTGCGCTCCGCCCATTGATTACAACCTCAACCACCCGCTACAAAAATGCCGAACACCCTGCTATACTATACAGTGCGTCCGCGCATATTAATTGAGAGGAGATTACCAGCTACAACCATGCCAGAACAAGATAGCAGAACATTGCCCGAATTCACACGCGGCGATTCACGTATCAGCGAATTGCTGGGTTACCTGAATCAGATAGCCGACCTTCAAGCGTTGGGAGCCATCGCCGAATGGGATCAGAACACCGCCATGCCAGGAGGAGCAGCCGACATACGCGGCTTTCAGCTAGCCGCGCTGCAAGGCGTATTGCACGAACTGTGGACCAATCCGCGCCTGAGTAATCTGCTGGGCGCACTGCGCGAACCTGTCCAGCATGCATCTTTCTCAGACGCGGACCGCGGCCTGGTGCGCGAGGCGCTACGCGCCCATGATCGCGCGACGAAATTGCCGCGCAAACTGGTCGAGGAGCTTGCTCGCGTCCAGGCCACGAGTTTCGAAGCCTGGCGCAGCGCCAAAGAACACAGCGATTTCGCCCGTTTTGCGCCGATGCTCAGCCGCACCATCGTCCTCTATCGCGAAGTGGCGGACCGTTTAGGTTTTGTCGAGACCCGCTATGATGCTCTGCTCAATGAATATGAATCCGGTATGACATCCAGCAAGCTGGATCGACTGTTCGCGCCCGTTCGCGAAGTCAGCAAGTCACTGTTGCAGCGCATCAATGCCAGCGGCAATACAATTGACGCCTCCTGCCTGGCGGGTGAGTTCCCAGTAGAACAACAGATGGCGTTATGCGAGCGCCTTCTGCGCAACCTGGGTTACGACTTCTCACGAGGACAGATGGCTCAATCGCCGCATCCATTCACCACCAGTTTTGGCAGCCCCTTTGACGTGCGCCTCACCGTCCGTCCCATGGCGGCAATTCACGAAGGCGGCCACGCTGTCTACGAACAAGGGAGCGCGTCGACCCTTGTACGCACACCACTTGCCGGCGGCGCCTCGAGCGGAGCGCACGAATCGCAGTCGCGCCTGTGGGAGAACGCCATTGGCCGCTCTCGGCCATATTGGCAGGGTCAATTCTCTACCGTAAAGGAGGCTTTTCCCACACAATTCGCTCATGTAGATGTAACCGCCTTTGTTCGTGCGTTAAACAAAGTGCAGCCCAGCCTGATTCGTGTTGAAGCAGACGAGGTTACCTACAACCTGCATATTATTGTGCGCTATGAACTGGAGAAGGCGCTGATCAACGGTGATATCGCTGTCGAAACACTGCCTGGTCTCTGGAACGCCAAATATCGCGCATACCTGGGCATTGAACCGTCCAACGACGCGGAAGGCGTGCTACAAGATATCCACTGGAGTTTCGGATTTGGCTACTTCCCAACCTATACCCTTGGCAACCTCTACTCCGCTCAAATCTTCCACAAACTCCACGCCGTGTTTCCGGACTTCGATCAGCGCTTAGCCAGCGGTGATACTGCTTTTGCCCTGGATTGGTTGCGCGAGCACATGTATGCGCACGGTGTGATCTACCAACCAGAAGAGCTGATAGAGCGCGTTACCAACGAGCCGCCAAACCCGGAGCACTTCACCCACTACCTGAACGCGAAGTTCGAGAACATCTACAGCTTACCTACAACTATTTAAACACCAGTATTACATGTGAGGCAGATAAAAAAGGAGATTGTCATTTGACCACGCACGATAGACGATATGTGATTATAGGCAACGGCATTGCAGGCACAACGGCAGCCGAAAACTTACGCAAGAGTGATCCAAATTGCAGCATCCACCTACTGACGAACGAGGTCTACCCGCTATACAACCGTGTCTCACTCCCTCGCTTTTTGCAAGGCGTTATCGTCGAGCAAAAGGTGATGATACGCGATGTTGCATGGCACGAGCAGAGAAATATCCAACTGTTGACAGAAACCCTCGTCACCGGTGTACATACCGGCGAGCGCATCGTCGTCACAGACAAAGGCCAGCACCTTCCCTACGATGCCCTGCTCATAGCGAGTGGCGGCTGGGCCAACCCCCTGCGCGTGCCGGGCGCGCAAGATGTCAAGCATATTTATAACTTCGTCACTCTGGATGACACAAAAACCATCATTGAGCGTATGCTCGAATCGCGTACCGCGCTGGCCTATGGCGGCAGCTTTATTTCCTACGAGCTATGCGACGGCTTCGCGGTCCGTAAGCTCGATACAACGTGGCTCATGCGCGGTCCCTACTGGCTCCGCAGTTGCCTGGACCCCGACGGCGGTGAGGTGATCGACAACATCGCCAAGAAATTTGGCGTTGAGGTCATTCACGGTGATGAAATTGCGTCGGTTGTTCCCAAAAATGGCGTACCGAGTTATGTAAAGACAAAGAAGGGCCGTGAGATACAAACCGATATGCTAGGGGTCGGCCTTGGCATCACCTTGAACACACAGATACTCGCGCACACTCCTCTCGAAGTTCGCCAGGGAGTGGTAGTAAATGAATATTTAGAGACCAATATTCCTGGCGTCTATTCCGCTGGCGACGTGGCAGAGTTCTACGATCCGACAATTAACGAACATCACACGATGGGCACGTGGGATAATGCGATGGCGCATGGGCGCGTCGCAGCCATCAATATGGCCGGTGGACGCCAGCCCTACGTGGATGTGCCAACCTATACCAGCCCACTTTTCGATGTCAACATTGCCG
>WNGK01004820.1_pt1 | contig 14681 bp, 12 predicted proteins | sample 5400601 | NCBI WGS metagenome assembly WNGK01 (sample SAMN13153376, study PRJNA577476) | soil metagenome | isolation source: 60 cm soil or saprolite under Garry oak tree replicate 1 | place: USA:California | collected 2016-06-15 | reverse complement strand
GATTGCGCACACTTCTTTTCGCCACGAGTAGAAGACGTTGCAGCCGATACAGTCCTGTTGGATCTGTCCGGTCTAGGTTCACTCTTCGGCGACTTACCAAAAATTGTGCGTGACATTTCGCGCCGCGCTTCCAACATGGGCCTGCAAACGAATATAGCTGTGGCGCACACGCTCGATGGCTCTCTGCTCGCTGCGCGTGGGTTCATAGGAGTAACTGTCGTACCTGAAGGAAGAGAAGCCGAGGTCTTAGGCAGTCTCCCGCTCGAAGTGCTGTTCGCAGACGATATTGATTCCGACGAAGCGGCGGAATTTCAAGAAACTTTCAGACGATGGGGAATCAAAAAATTCCGCGACCTGGCCGCCCTGCCTGAAGTTAACTTGAGTGAGCGGCTGGGGCAGCGAGGACTTGAACTTCAGCGCCGGGCTCGCGGTACTGGTATGCGAACGCTGGTTCCCTCCGATCCGCCTCTGGTTTTCGAAGAAGCCACAGAACTGGAATTTCCGGTGGTTCTGCTTGAGCCACTCGCATTTGTGCTGGGCCGAATGCTCGATCAACTTTGCGCTCGCCTGCAAGCGCGGGCTTTGGCAGCTCAGGAATTGAATTTGAAATTAACGCTGGAGAACGGACGCCAAGTCAATCCTGAAAATGCGGTTTTTGAGCGGACCATCCATTTGCCCGTGCCGCTCCTCGACACCCAAGTTTTTCTCAAGCTGCTGCAACTCGATTTGAAATCGCATCCTCCGGGCGCTCCGGTTTTAAAAGTTTATCTGCGGATCGAGCCCGCCAAGCCGCGTCCAGCACAGAACGGGCTATTCATCCCCTGTTCGCCGGAGCCGGAAAAACTCGAGCTCACGCTGTCAAGGATCAACGGAATTGTCGGCGAGGGCCGCGCCGGTTCGCCGCAATTGTTGGGCACGCATCGTCCTCAGGCGTTCGAGATGAGGCGCTTCACGCCATCCGCGCCAAATAATGGAAATGGCCATGCGCCAAAAGATCTGGTCACAGCACTTCGGATTTTTCGTCCTCCGATTGCGGTCACAGTGAATCATCAGGATGGCAGGCCATCTCACGTATCCTCCGAAAAAAGGAAGCAGGTTTCAGGGGAAGTGTTGTGGGCCGCAGGCCCGTGGCAATCTTCCGGAGACTGGTGGGAAAAGGACACTTGGATGCGCGACGAATGGGACATCGCAGTGCAGGAGGGGACCGGAATCGTGCTTTATCGCCTAATTCATGATTTGATTTGCGGACAATGGGTGTTGGAAGGAAGTTACGACTGAACAGAATTGAATCATTGAGCGATTGAATCATTGAATCACTTGAAACCAATCCCCCGATGATTCAATGACTCAATGATTCAATGTATGTTGAACTCCACTCCCGCTCGGCTTTCAGTTTTCTCGAGGGCTCTTCCCTGCCTGAAGAGCTGATTTCGAGATGTGCTGAACTGAACATGCCAGCTATGGCGCTGCTCGACCGCGATGGTCTGTATGGCGCACCACGCTTTTACATGGCTGCGCAAAAAGCAACGCTCAAAGCGCACATCGGAGCTGAGGTAGCATGCGATTTTTCACCACAGAGACACAGTGACACAGAGAAAAACAGAATTGAGGGAAAATCCCTAAAAAGCGAAAAGGTACGGATCAGCCGATCACCCAGAAAGAATCAAACAGATTTCTCTGTGTCTCTGTGCCTCTGTGGTGAATTCCGTCTTCCGCTGATCGCTTCTTCCCGCGTTGGTTATCAAAACCTCTGCCGCTTAATCACAAAAATGAAGCTGCGCGCCAAAAAAGATGAGGGCACAGTTTTTGCAGAAGAGCTTGAGCAGTATTCAGAAGGGCTGATTTGCTTGACCGGGGGAGATGACGGCCCGCTCGCCCACTCATTGACGGATGGCGGCCTCGAAGAGGCATGCCGTTCAGTCGAATATCTCACGCATATTTTTGGCCGCAGAAATGTCTATGTCGAATTGCAGCGCCACTTCCATCGCGAGCAGGAAATGCGCAATCGCGCAGCCATTGAAATCGCCCGGTCTCTTCGTTTGCCATTACTCGCCACGAATGGCGTGCGCTATGCAAACCCCGCCGCCCGCGACCTTTGTGATGCCTTCACCGCAATCCGCAATCATTGCACTTTGAACACTGCTGGACGCTTACTCACACGAAATTCCGAGTGTCACTTGAAGTCCCCGGAAGAGATGGCGCGACTCTTCGCCGATCTTCCGGAAGCAGTTTCCAATACAGTCGAGCTTTCCTCACGTCTCGAATTCACGCTTGAACACCTGGGATACGAATTCCCTAAATATCCGGGTGCCTGAAGGGGAAAACATGATGTCGTTCCTGCGTGAGCGTGCTCGCGAAGGATTTCAATCCCGTTACGGCCGCGCTGCTGCGGAGTTGAAAGAACGCGCCCGCCGCCAGATCGAACGCGAACTTAAGTTGATCGAACATCTCAAGCTGCCGGGATATTTTCTGATCGTTTGGGACCTGGTCCGCTTTTGCCGCGAGCAAAACATTCTTGTGCAAGGGCGCGGGTCGGCCGCTAACAGCGCTGTCTGCTATTCGCTCGGAATCACCGCCGTCGATCCCGTTCGCATGGAACTGCTCTTTGAGCGGTTCCTTTCTGAAGAACGCGGCGAGTGGCCGGATATTGATCTCGACCTTCCCAGCGGCGATGATCGCGAAACCGTGATCCAGTATTTGTACCGCCGCTACGGAGAACAGGGTGCTGCGATGACCGCCAACGTCATCACATATCGCAGCCGCATGGCATCGCGCGAAATCGGCAAAGTGCTCGGCTTCGATCCAGAAACTTTGAGCAAAGTTTCTGCTGCGGTGGCTCAATGGGAATATCGCGACCCCAATGACACTTTCGATCACCGTTTTCGTGATGCCGGACTCGACCTGCGCCATCCGCGAATCAGAAAATATTTTCAGCTGTGCGAGGCGATTCAAGACCTGCCGCGCCACCTCGGCCAGCACTCGGGTGGCATGGTCATCTGCCAGGGCCAACTCGATTCCGTCGTTCCGCTCGAACCCGCCTCCATGCCGGGCCGCGTGGTCGTGCAATGGGACAAAGAAGATTGTGCCGACCTCGGCATCATCAAAGTGGACTTGCTCGGCTTGGGCATGATGGCCGTGCTCAAAGACTCGCTGAATCTCATTCGCGATCATTACGCTGAGGAAGTTGATTTGGCACAACTTCCTGCAGACGATTCCGCAGTTTATTCCACGTTGCAAAAGGCCGACACCATCGGCATGTTTCAAATCGAGAGTCGGGCGCAGATGTCATGTTTACCGCGGCTACAGCCAAAAAAGTTTTACGACATCGTCGTGCAAGTCGCGATTATTCGCCCTGGCCCCATCGTTGGCCAGATGGTGAATCCATATTTAGAGCGGCGACAGGGACGGCAAGATGTCACTTATGCTCATCCATCGCTCGAAGCCGTGCTCAAGCGAACTCTGGGCGTCCCGCTTTTTCAGGAGCAACTTCTACGCATGGCCATGGTGGTCGCAGGATTCACCGGCGGCGAGGCCGAGGAACTACGCCGCGCCATGGGATTCAAGCGTTCCGAAAAAAGGATGCAGGAAATTGAAGCCAAACTCCGCGCCGGCATGGAGCGCAATGGCATCTCGCGCGAAGCCCAAGAGCAAATCGTGCTTTCGATCACATCCTTCGCGCTGTATGGATTCCCTGAATCCCACGCCGCCAGCTTCGCCCTGATCGCCTACGCCAGCGCTTACCTGAAATGCCACTACCTTGCGGCTTTTACTGCAGCTCTCCTGAACAATCAGCCCATGGGCTTCTACAGCCCCGCAACCATCGTCAAAGACGCGCAGCGGCACGGTTTGAAAGTATTGCCGATAGATGTAATGAAGTCGGAGTGGGAGTGCACGCTGGAAGAAGCCGTAAACTACGTCATTGGCCGTTCGTCGTTGGTCGTTGACCAAAACACAATTGTGAAGAATGATGCTGAACCCAGCTCCGAAGGAGCGGCATATTACTACCCAGGGGGCAAGCCCTGGATACAAGCAATGGATGACCCAGTCCCGGAAGGACGACATGCATTACAGCACCAGCCCCCAAAGGGGCGGAATTCGTTAGCCCAGGTGATCCCTGGGACAGTGCCGGAAGACCCCGAGTCCCGCAGGGACGGTACAATTGCTCTCCGGCTCGGATTACGTTACGTACGCGGATTGCATGAAGATGCAGGACGGACCATCGCGCGCGAACGAAACCGTGCTCCGTTCACGTCCATTCAGGATCTCGTGCGGCGTGTACCGGAATTGAAAAAAGATGAACTAAACACGCTTGCGGAAATCGGAGCGCTGAACTCAATTCAAATTTCACCACAGAGACACAGGGACACCGAGAAAAATAAATTCAACCAGAGCGAAACTGAGCAAACCGGACATCTCCAATCCACGAATTCTCAAAACGATTCCTCTGTGTCCCTGTGTCTCTGTGGTGAGCAGCCCTTCCATCGCCGCGATGCCCTCTGGAACGCCGGCGCTGCCGCAAATCCCTCTGGCCCTCTGTTGGAAGAAATCCCCGAGCCCGACATCAAATCCCCATTGAAGATGATGTCCAACGAAGAACGCCTGGTCGCTGACTTCCGGGGCACTGGCATGACCGTCGGCCCGCATCCCATGGCCTATCATCGCGAGCGCATGGAGAAACTCGGCGTCCGCAGCGCCATCGATCTCAGCCAAATACCCAGCGGGCGCAAAATTCGTATCGCAGGTTGCGTAATCGCGCGCCAGCGCCCTGGCACCGCGAAAGGATTTGTATTTTTAAGCCTGGAAGATGAAACCGGAGTCTCCAACGCGATCATCACTCCGGATTTGTTCCAGCAGAACCGCCTGCTGCTGGCCACAGAGCAATTTCTGCTGCTCGAAGGCATTTTGCAAAATCAGGATGGAGTGATCTCGGTCAAAGCCGTTACCGTTTCACCTCTCCACCTCACCCACGCTCAAACCAGTTCTCACGACTTTCACTAAGTTCTAAGTAATAACACCTAGGCACCAACTTCCAGCAAAACGATTTTGTATTCTGTCAGAACCTGGGAACTACCAAATCGGCACCAATTATTTCAACTCATTAAATTTTCTTCTGCTATTAAGCGAAATTTTTTACAGCGTTGTTCACCATTCCACAGGCACTCAGGTTTATCATAAGGACATACCCGCCACAAGAGATGTATGCAGCCACTCGGTTGTTGCGTCAGTGTGTGGCCAAACACCATTTGACGAGAATTAAGGAGTAAAGAATGGCCAAAGCAAAGACCCCTCGCACCACCAAACCCAAGGCAGAAAAGAAAGTTCTGCAGATGCCTGACAGTGGCAACGGCCGGAACGGATCCTCTTCTGACTTAGAGTACGAAATTCGCCTTCGCGCCTATGAGCTCTACGAACAACGCGGCTGCGCTCCCGGCCAGGAAGAGCAAGACTGGTTTGCCGCCGAACGCGAAGTGCTGGGCCGCCACGCCGATCAGACCTACACGGCCTGAGTTGCGCTAATATTAGGCGGCATCACTGGCAGAAGCAGGAGCTGCGCATGCCTGACGTTCTCGTCATCGACGATAATCCAACGCAGCTGTGCGTGCGCGAGGCTGTGCTGCGCGGAGCGGGATTTTCCGTATTGACCGCTGAAAGCGCCGAGCAGGCTTTGGAACTACTACACGACCAGACCGCGACCGTCGGCCTGCGCGTGATTCTCACGGACCACGTTCTTCCCGGGGCGAGCGGTGACGCGTTCGTTCGCGAATTGCGCGGGTTCAGCCCGTCAGTTCCGGTGCTCGTCATTAGCGGCATGGACGAGGCCGAGCAGGAGTACGCCGGCCTGGACATCAAATTTCTGCACAAACCCTGCGCGCCGGAAGACTTGATTGCGCAGGTGCGCGAAGCACTAAAACAGAGTGGCTAATGGTCAGTGATTAGTGGCCAGGGTCGGGTTCTTCTAGCCACTAATCACTAGCCACTGACCACTTCATTTGCCTCCTCCCGGCAATTCTGAAAAAATGAAGTCTCTATCATGGCGGAACTAGGCAGTTTTGTTCTCCTGCTCGCTCTGGCTCTCAGCGGTTACTCCTTTGTTGCCGGGTTGGCTGCCCTAATTCGAAAACAACCCGGGTCGGAGCGCCTGAGCGAAACCGCGCGCCGCGCCGGCATTGCCAGCTTCGGCGCAGTGTTTCTCGGCGCGGTCGTCCTGGTGACGGCGGCGTTTCGCAACGATTTCTCGATCGCTTATATTTTGCATCACAGCAATCGCGACCTCCCATTGCCATACAAATTCGCGACACTCTGGTCGGGACAGGAGGGCTCGCTCCTGTTCTGGTCGTTGTTGCTTTCCAGTTACGGGCTGGTCCTGCGGTTACGTCATAAGACCGACGAGCGACTCTTTGCTCATGCCTCGGTCGTGATCGCGGGTGTGCAAATCTTCTTCTTGCTACTGCTCAATTTCGCTGCCAGGCCGTTCGCGGTAATGCAGGGCACGCTTCCGCCGGATGGTAATGGGCTCAACCCGCTGCTCCAGTATCCCGAGATGGTGATTCATCCCCCAATGCTTTATCTCGGCTACGTGGGATTCACCGTTCCATTTGCTTTTGCCCTGGGCGCATTGGCGATGAAATATCCGGGCGAGAGATGGATCCACATCACTCGCCGCTGGACAATGGTGACTTGGGGATTTCTGACCTGCGGCATTTTTCTCGGCGCGCATTGGGCCTACTCTGTCCTTGGCTGGGGAGGCTATTGGGCATGGGACCCGGTCGAGAACGCATCACTCATGCCCTGGCTTACGGGCACAGCCTTTCTGCATTCCGTCATGATGCAGGAAAAACGTGGCATGTTAAAAACCTGGAACCTGTGGCTGGTATTCTCCACGTTTTGGCTCGCGATACTTGGCACCTTCCTGACGCGCAGCGGAATTATCAGCTCAGTCCATGCCTTTGCGCAGTCCTCTATTGGAGACTGGTTTGCGTGGTTTCTCGCCATTAATTTGGCGGTGTTCATTTTCTTTTTCTTAAAAAACAGGTCGCACCTCAGCAGTGAGCACAAACTTGAATCGCTGATCTCTCGCGAATCAAGTTTCCTGTTCAATAACTTGTTGTTCGTGCTGGCGTGTTTCACGGTGCTGTGGGGCACCTGGTTTCCAAAGCTTTCCGAGTGGGTCGAGGACAGGAAGGTTACGGTCGGCGCTCCTTTCTACAACAAGGTAGCGATTCCTGTGGCTCTGCTGCTTCTACTGCTGACTGCGGTCGGTCCGCTGCTCGCTTGGCGGAAAACTTCCCTCGAAAGTTTGAAGCGCAACTTTCTGTGGCCGGCTTTAGGCGCGATAAGCATCGGAATCGCGATTGTCGTCTTCGGTGTGCGCCCCTGGAAGGACGTCTCCTACTTCTACGCACTCGTCGCCGCGATGCTGGCCGCATTGGTCACGTTCACCGTGATCTCAGAATTCGTTCGCGGCGGACGCGTCATCTCCCGCCACACAGGACAGAACATCGCAGCGTCGGTTGTGCATTTGTGCCACCGCAACACTCGCCGCTATGGCGGCTACATTGCGCACTTCGGAGTAGCCCTGGTATTCATCGGAATTCTTGGCACCCCCTTCAATCGGGAAGCTGAGAAGGAGATGGCCTTCGGAGACAAGCTCGCCATTGGCCCTTACACTCTGCTCTGTCGTTCCTACACGCAGGAAGAGAATCCGAACTACCGCACAGATTTGGCCATCATTCAGGTATTCAGGCGTGGACAGCAGATAGACACACTCTATCCTGAGGGCCGGTTCTACACTGCCAGCCAGCAGCAACAACATATACCGGCAATCCGCTCGACACTTAAAGAGGACCTGTACGTCGTTTACGAGGGCCAAAACCCCGAGACTGGACGTCCCATCATCAAAGCTCACCTGAATCCTCTGGTGTCGTGGATATGGATCGGACTAATCGTCATTGTCTTCGGCACCATCGTCGCCCTGATGCCGAATGCAGCCCCGGTACGCGCGACCGCTCCCGCAAGTGTAGCGGCGGACGTCCACGTCCGCCCGGCTCCGGTAGGAGCCGGAGATTGATGTCGGCTTTCCACATTCCGGCAACACGTGTGCGGCTACTCGCGGTTATGCTCCTGGGACTGTTGATCCTTCTCGGCGCGGGTGGCGATTCCGCACGCGTCGATCGCCTCGGCCATCAGATGATGTGTGTCTGCGGATGCAATCAGATCCTGCTCGAGTGCAACCACGTCGGCTGCAGCTACTCGACGCGAATGCGCGACGAGCTCGTCGCGGCGGTTGATCGGGGAGAGACTGACAATGCCGTATTGCAAGCATTTATTCAGAATTACGGAACGACCGTCCTGACCGTTCCAACCAATCGTGGCTTCAACCGCATTGCCTGGATCATGCCCTATCTGGCGCTGGTATTAGGCATAACATTAGTCGTTTTCATCGTTGGAATGTGGAGAAAGCGGCAGCTCCCAGTCCATGCCACCGCGGCCTCAGCAATTCATAGCGAAGAACTAGATCGCTTCCGTGAGCAGGCACGCAAGGAGACGAGCCTGTGATTCTCTTTGCGTGCGTTCTCGTCACCGCAATCGCGTTCTACTATATTTTTCACATCCCTGACACAATGACGGTGGGCCCGGAAAAGACCCGGGTCGCTTACCTTCACGAAAGAAAAGAAGTGGTTTACGAGAACCTGCGCGACCTGAATTTCGAATACAAGGCTGGCAAAGTCCCGAAAATTGACTATCAGACAATGAGAAACTCTCTCGAAGAAGAAGCAGCAGCAATTCTGGCCGAGATCGCGCAATTAGATCGGGGGCGTCGCAGGCGAGGGCAATCATCCACAAGAAGGGACAGCGCATTTGAAATTCGGCGGTTTCAAAAACCGATGTTGGCAAAGGCTCCAGGAATGTGGGGACAGCCGCCCTCGGCTGTCCGCGGGTCGAAGACCAGCTCGCACACGAAGGACAGCCGAGGGCGGCGGCTGTCCCCACGGGATTCATCGAAATTATTTACTCACGATTGTATTATTGCTGGCCGCGAGTACATCTCTATCCGCAGCGACCATCACCGGCACGGTCACAAACCGTACTACGAACAAGCCCTCCGCCGGCGATGAAGTCATTTTGATTAAACTGGCCGCCGGTATGGAAGAAGCCGGACACGCAACAACTGACGCTCAGGGAAGATTCAGTTTCAAATTTGACGACGATAACGCCCCTCACCTGGTGCGGGCCGTTCATCAGGGTGTCACATATCACCAGCCTGCGCCTCCCGGTACCAAATCCGTGGACGTCCAAGTGTTTGACGCCGCCAAAAAAGTCGCGGGAGTAAACGCAATCGCCGATTTGATGTACTTGCAGGCTGCGGGAGGACAGCTCGGTATCACGCGCATTTTTGCCGTAAACAATACTTCCTCGCCTCCGCGCACTCAAATGAATGACGCTAATTTTGAATTCTACGTTCCTGAAGGCGCGGAGATCGAAGAAGCCCAGGCACAAACTGAGGGCGGAAAGAGCGTGAAGATCGACCCTACGCCGCAGATTGAGAAGGGACGCTATGCATTCGTTTTCCCTCTGCGTCCAGGCAAGACGGAATTCCAGGTGAGCTATCACATGCCTTACGCGGGCAAAGCCACAGTCGACCCGCGGTTGATTTACCCGCTACAGCACTTCGTTGCCATGATGCCGCGCTCCATCGCATTTGCTCCCGCGCAATCTGGCGTGTATCAAGACAAGCAGCCTCCGGATCTGCCGGACGCGATCGCCGAGGTCGCCAGCAATCCACAACCTGGGCAGAAACTGGTCTTCGAGATCTCGGGCGAAGGCACGTTGCGCGACCAGAACGAGAACGCATCCAATGCGCCAGAAGGAACAGCGACCGCTACCACCGACAACCGCCCTGGCGGTGGGCTGGGACGCCCGATCGATGCGCCCGATCCACTCGACAAATACCGCTGGCCGATTCTCGGCGGCTTCGGCGCAGTGCTGCTGGCGGGGGCCTTCTACACCGTGAACCACTCCAAGTCTCTAATCGCAACTGCGGCAACTCCCGCTTCCAGCCGTCCCGCCGCGTTGCTCGAGGGCCTCAAAGAGGAGCTCTTCCAACTGGAACTCGAACATAAGCAAGGCCAGATTTCCGACCCGGAATACGCCAAAGCCAAGGCGGCACTGGATGAGACGCTTGCCCGGGCCATCAAGCGCAACCGCTGAATTCACTTTCTTGCGCAAGACTCCCCGTCTTTGCCGTTCTCTGAGAGATGAAGCGAGCGGCTGGAATATAGCATCTATTCTCTAGGGAATTTTATGGGGAATACCTTTAAAACCGCGTTTCTGCTGACCGCGCTTACGCTGCTGCTGATGTGCATTGGCCGAATCTTCGGTGGCCAGAACGGCATGTTGATCGCGCTGATCATCGCAGCCGTATTGAACTTCGTCTCCTACTTCTTTTCCGACAAGCTGGCGTTGGCGGCGAATCGCGCTCAGCCAGTCACGCGCGAACAACTTCCGCGAGCGTACGAGATCGTGGAACGCCTCACGCAACGCGTAGGCCTACCGATGCCTAAAATTTACGTTCTTCCGACCGACTCACCTAACGCCTTTGCTACGGGACGGAATCCGGCGCATGCGTCTGTGGCAGTAACTCACGGAATTCTCGGTCTCCTGAATGACGAGGAACTCGAAGGCGTTTTGGCCCACGAACTCGGCCACGTTCGCAACCGCGACATTCTCATCAGTTCCGTAGCTGCGACGGTTGCCGGTGCGGTGACCTATCTCGCTGACATGGCGCGCTGGGGCATGATCTTCGGCGGCTACGAGCGCGACGACAACAATCGGGGTGGAGGACTGGGCGCCATTCTCATGCTTTTTCTCGCCCCACTCGCCGCATTTCTAATTCAACTTGCGGTCTCCCGCTCGCGCGAGTATCAGGCGGACGAAACTGGAGCGCAGTTCACGGGAAATCCTTACGCACTGGCCAGTGCGCTAGCCAAGATAGAAGCGTATTCGAAGCGCGTGCCAATGGCAGCCACTCCTTCAACTGCGCACCTGTTCATCATCCAGCCGTTTCTGGGGATGGACTTCGCGAGCCTCTTTCGAACGCATCCGCCAACGGCAAAGAGAATTGAACGGCTGACCGGCAGACCAGCAGAGTTCATGCAGTGAAGATGCAAGTTCTTAGCCACGGATTTTCACGGATCAAGATAAGAATCCGTGAAGATCCGTGTAAATCCGTGGCCCGGTTTTGAGTCACCAAGGTAACCAATACGGGCCCACGCCCGCATAGTAGAATCGCCTCCATGTCCCTGGAAACCGTGATTGCCGCGTCGCATCGGGCTTCGCGCCTGGAAAATGAGCTTAAAAAGGTCATTCGCGGCAAAGATGATATCGTTCGCCTGGCACTGGTTTCTGTCCTTGCGCGCGGCCACCTGCTGATCGAGGGGGTTCCCGGCGTTGGCAAGACTACTCTCGCCCATGCGCTGGCACGTTCCTTAGGCTGCAGCTTTCAGCGCGTGCAGTTCACCAGCGACATGCTTCCGTCGGATATTCTAGGCATCTCGATCTACTCAGCAGCCGAGCAGAAATTTGAATTCAAGCGCGGGCCGATTTTCACGAACGTGCTGCTGGCTGATGAAATCAATCGCACTACGCCCAAAACCCAGTCGGCCCTGCTTGAAGCGATGAACGAAGGCCAGGTCACGGTCGATGCGAACAGCCATCAGCTTCCGCAGCCATTTCTCGTCATAGCCACCCAGAACCCCGTCGAGCACCACGGAACTTATCCGCTACCCGAATCGCAGCTGGACCGGTTCCTCATGCGCGTACACATGGGATACCCTGACAGCAAGTCGGAACGCGAAATCCTTCGCGCCGAAGCCGGCATGGCGCAACTCGAAAACCTCGAAGCAGTGTTGACCGGCACTGACGTATTAGAAATGCAGCAGGTTGTTACGGAAGTCGAGGTAGACGATTCGCTAATCGCCTACGCTCTTGAAATAGTCGCCCGTACCCGCAAGCACGAAAAGCTCACGCTCGGAGTCTCTCCGCGCGGCTCGCAAATGTTATATCGAGCTGCACAAGCGATGGCTTTTCTCGATGGCCGGAGCTTCTGCGTCCCCGAAGATTTCAAGCCGCTTGCGGTGCCAGTCTTCGCCCACCGTGTCGCCATTCACGGCATGCATTCCTCCGGCATGAAGAAATCAGTTCGCACGGAAGAGGTCATTCAGGACATCGTGGATTCAGTTCCCGTGCCCGTATAGCGGCGGGACGTTTGCCGCACCTCCCTGCAGCTTCACACCTTAATCGGATGTCATTCTCGAACGGCTTTAGCCGTGAGGAACCTGCTGTTCGCCCGCGCTACCAGTGCTGCCGGAGAAAAGCAGGTTCCCCCAGCCATCCGGAATGACAGTGCTTGGAAATGAGTTCTGTTGCGTACGCTCATTTACGCGCTCTCATTTACTATTCCCGCATGAACTTCCTGCGCTTTCTCATGCTGCTTGCACTGTCAGTCTGGCTGGGTGGACTCATCTTCTTCCCAGTCGTCGCACAGACCGCATTCTCGGCACTTCCATCAACTCAATTAGCCGGACTGGTAGTCCGCAGTTCGCTGCTGAAGCTGCACTGGATTGCTTTCGCTTCCGGGTTTGTGTTCCTCGCGAGTTCGTTATTTTACAACCGCACCATGCATGGAAGCCCGCGCACACTCGAACTAAGGCACATATTCGTGGTCACGATGCTGGCCCTCACCGCGATCTCGCAATTCAAGATCATCCCGCGCATGGACACTCTCCGCGCCTCAGCCACAGAGATTGCTTCTCTCACAGGCGACAATCCCACCCGCCTGCAGTTCGATTCACTCCATGCCTGGTCAACGCGAATAGAACAAACCGTGCTCGTGCTCGGTTTAATCGTGCTGTACTCCACATCACGGCGCCTCGGTTCCTCACAAGCGTAGGTACGGCTGGCACGAATCATTTATTCTCTTGGTTTGGCCTTTCGCCTTAGCTGATGGCTGACGGCTGAAAGCTGATAGCTTCCTTATGAAAACTGGAATCATCGGCCTGCCGCAGGTAGGCAAAACATCTCTGTTCCGCATTCTCACCAATGTGCATCTTTCCTCTACGCCTTCCAATCCGCGCGAGGCGCATGTTGGAGTGGCGAAGGTCCCGGACGACCGTCTCGACCGCCTTGCCGCTCAGTACAATCCGAAGAAACTGACCCACGCATCGGTTGAGTACGTCGACCTCGGCGCCATCGGTCAGGACGCGCTCAAAGAGTCCGGCTACATCGGCCATCTTCGGAACGTCGACGCGCTTGCCCACGTAGTCCGCGCCTTTGAAGATGACTCCATCCCGCACGCCGGGCCGATTGATCCCGTGCGCGACATTAAGAATGTGGAGTTTGATCTCATGGTCAGCGACCTCGGCCAGATCGAAAAGCGCCAGGAGCGCGTGGAAAAAGATTTGAAGAAGATGCGCTCGGCGGACCTGGAAAAAGAATTGGAGCTGCTGAAGCGTGCCCGGGCACAGATTGAATCCGAGCGCCCGCTACGCGAAATGGAAATGACGCCGGAAGATAAGAAACGCTTTCGCGGATTCATGTTCCTGAGCGAAAAGCCGATTCTCTACGTTCTGAACATCAGCGAAAGCATCGAGCTAGGCAAAGATTTGGAAGATGCGATGGCGAAGTACAAGCTAACCGATCTCATCGTGGATCGTGTAGGGACAGGCGTCCACGCCCGTCCAGCCGAGCAAAGCTCGGCAACCCGCAACGCGGGCGCCACCGCAATCTGCGGCAAAGTAGAAGCCGAGCTCGCCGAAATGAGCGACGCCGATGCCGCCGAATTCCTCTCCAGCTACGGACTTCAGGAAAGCGGCCTAACCCGCCTGATCCGCAAAACCTACGAGCTACTCGGCCTGGTGTCTTTCTTCACCATCGGCGAAGACGAATGCCGCGCCTGGACCATCCCGGTAAACACGCGCGCAGTTCAGGCCGCAGGAGCCATCCATTCCGATCTTGAAAAGCACTTCATCCGCGCCGAAACCATCCGCTGGGACCAACTGCTCGACGCCGGCTCCGAGGCTAACGCCCGCGCCCGCGGCACACTGCGACTGGAAGGGAAGGACTACATCGTGCAAGATGGGGATGTAATGCACATCCGGCACAATAACTGCGCTGCGAATTCCGTGGTTCGACAAGAACTCCGCTGAAGGAAAATCCGTCGGAAAACAGGCTGACCGATTGTCAAATATACCAGGGGTCAGTTCAGTACGTGCCAGGCGACGTTCGGAATCCAGAAGAAATACGGGCGGCGCGTCCTCCGGCAAATGGATTTGTTGAAGAGCGCTCGCCTCTCGAACCAGCGCGGCTAGAATGGGTTCCACATGGACGGCAGAGGCCGGCCTGGAAGTTGGCGCAGTCATTTTTTCGCTCGCCGGGAAAGGCAACGAATTATAGAGCGGCACAGGGCTGTATCCCATTCGTGCCGACTCTATGCTCCATAGCACTCCAGCGGCTTCTGGGAGATCGAGTACGATCGCAGCAGAACTAGCCGAAGTTCGTCACGGAATGAACGTGAAACCACCTAAGTCTTTCAGAATCAGTTCAGGCTGTTGCGAAGTCTGCACTACATTTTGAAAGAGACTTCAAACGTTCCGGCAGGCTCAGGCCGAGCTGGTGTAGCAGGG
>WNGK01004627.1_pt1 | contig 14681 bp, 14 predicted proteins | sample 5400601 | NCBI WGS metagenome assembly WNGK01 (sample SAMN13153376, study PRJNA577476) | soil metagenome | isolation source: 60 cm soil or saprolite under Garry oak tree replicate 1 | place: USA:California | collected 2016-06-15 | reverse complement strand
GCACCACATATTCGAGTTCGTAGACAAAGAACAAACGCTATGTTTCCGACTCAACTTAGACACGAGCAACCTGCACTGTTTGTTAGAGGCGGTCAGCGATGGACTTGCCGATTAACTACAATCCGCCGCGTATCATGCACGTCGATTTGAACTCCTGCTTTGCCATTATCGAGCAGCAAGCCAACCCGCTCATCCGCCATAAACCTGTCGCCATTGCCGCGTATGACACGCCTAGAGGCGCTATAATCGCGTCGTCATACGAAGCGAAGGCTTTGGGCATCAAGCTGGGCGTAAACGTGCGTGAGGCCCGTCTATTGTGCCGAGACGTGATTGTTTTGATGCCTGACCCGGACAAGTACTTCGATGCCCACAGACGCTTCAAACAAGTGCTGCTCAACTACACCGATACGGTTACCCCGAAATCCGTTGATGAGTTTGTGATCGACTTTAGCGGCTCGCTGGTGGTGCAACGCGGCAAACGCCTGGAAGATGTGGGGTACGAGATCAAAGCGGCGGTTAAAGCGGCGCTCGGTGAGTATGTGACCGTCAATATTGGCATTGGGCCGAACCGGTTCCTAGCGAAAGTGGCGGCCGGGTTGCACAAGCCTGATGGCCTGGACGTTATTACGGGCGAAACAATCCGGAACGTATACGAGCAGTTAGACCTCATCGACCTGCCCGGCATCAATACCCGCTTCAAGGCTCGGCTCAATATTGCCGGGATTTATACGCCTTTGCAGTTCCTCGATGCGCCGTTGCCGCTGCTCAAGAAACAGGTGTTTAAGAGCATTACCGGCTACTACTGGTACTTGCGGTTGCGCGGGCATGAGATCGACGGCGTGGATTTTGGCCGCAAGAGCTATGGTCAGCAGTACGCGTTGGGCAATAAAACCAGTGATAGAGAGAAACTTTCTCGGCTGCTCATGAAGCTGTGCGAGAAAACCGGGCGGCGCTTACGCGGTAACGGGTACATCGCTGAGGGCATCTACCTGTGGCTCAGCTTCGAGGATAGAACGTATTGGGCGAAAGGTAAGGACACCAAGACGGATATTTACGCCACGCAGGATATTTACCTGCACGCCCAACGCCTGCTCAACCAGGCGCTTATCCCGGCACGAGTGACGAACCTGGGTGTCACCGTCTACAAGTTGAAACCGTCCAGCCCTCAGCAGCTCGGCTTGTTTGACGGGACACGCCTGGATACCAAGTCGTTAGGAAAGCTGCCGATTTGGTCAATGACAAGTACGGTGAATTTACGGTTGTACCGGCCACGATGGCGAACATGCAGGACGTGATATTGAAGCGAGTGGCGTTCGGGAGCGTGCGGGACCTCTAAGCTGGCAGTGTGCCCTACTCTGCCCGGCGTTTGGCTATGAAGTCGTTAAGCACATCTCGTATGTCCCGTACGGGGCGGCCGGGTTGTACGGGGGATCAGGTCGTGTTTGGTGGTCGTTACAGGCTGGAATGCATACCAGATCACGCAAAGCAAGCCCATAGAGCGGGTACGAACTCCTGAATGGTCAAGCACTTTAATACTAGTAAAGTAATACCACCATAGTGCGCTGTGTTGTTCTTCCCTGTTTATTTTTTAATTCCCTCGACTGTTTATTCTTAAATCTGTTTATGCTTAATACTTCTTATTCTTTATCGGAACTATAGTTCCGCTCCTGATGGAAACTATAGTTCCGCTCCGGAGAGGAACTATAGTTCCGGTCCTCTCTGTTAGTTAGTTTTCCCCAGCTTCTTTTTGTGTTTTTCCCAGCGCTCCTGAATGCTCAGAATGGTGTACACATTAGTCTTATTGAGCCCCCGGCGCTCGACACGAATATAGTTGGTATCCTGCAATTCCTTGAGTGCCTGGCGTAAATAACGATCTGACACCCCAAGGTCAGCGGCCATGCGCTCTTGCCCTGGAAAACAACTGTCTTTCTGCCAGGCGTAAGACAGTAACAGCGCATAGCTTAACTTCGCATATGCCGATAGTTTTTTATCGGTCAAAATGAAGTTCGGTAGCTGCACAAACCCGGTTTTGAGCGCGGCGTCCTGAACGATGATGGTGTTTTTTTCGAGTATACTCCCGATGCTTTCCATAGTTACCACCTTGCTATATACGTCGTCGTGGTATCACGGTCCCATGCCACCGTGGTATCACGCGTTCAACCTTTCTAATACTCTTGCTAATATGCTTGCTTGTTTGCTTTGACGATAATCCCAAACCAGGTAGTTAATAGCAATTCGGGTAATTTCGTTTTCCGAGGTCGTGATACCTTTCTTCCTCAGTGCATACACAATGTCTGCAATGGCGTCCTTTTCGTCAGCAGTGAAACGATGCGTTGCCGCCTTTTCGCCCAGTAGCTTCACAGCTTTACGGACTACCTCAATAGAGTCAGCATCATTATCAGGAGAGGTAGCATGGTGTCGTGATACCACGGTATCACGGTTGCTTGGAATCGTGGTAGTTTTGTTCAGTTCATCGTTCATTTTTTGTGTTCGGGGCTGAGCAACAGGGGCAGAGGGAGGAGTTTGTTGCTTTTTTTCGGCAGTTTCGGCCAGCTTGCTATAGGTGCCTAACGAATAGTCTTCGGTCATGCTTTTGTCTTTTCCTTCTTTGCCATCCTCTTTTTAGGCGTCGCCTCAGATGGGGCAGGGGGCGCGTCCATTCGTAACTCATGTGCCGCACTACGCACCATAGCCGCATTCACTTCATGTTGCTCACTCACAAAGGCACGTATCAGGCTTTCGTTCGCCAGTTTATTGACCTCGCGCGGCCTGCCTCGTGATAGCTCATAGAGTACGTCCAGGGCTTCAGCAGTGAAAGGGTGTTGCGTGCCACCGGCCGCTTTCCAGCGAAAGTCGATCATCGCTTCCATATCGTGCCGGGTGAGGTTGGTGAGCGCCCCGAACATGGCGACACGGCTTTTGATGGCAGGCATCTTGTCAAGCGTCGTAGCCAGTTCATTCTGACCGAAAAGGAGTATTTGGATAAACTTCTGCGTATCCGTCTCAAAATTCAGAAACACTCTGATAAGCTCCATCATGCGCGGCGTTAGCTGCTGGGCTTCGTCCACCATTAACACGAGGGTTTTATCTTGCGCAAACGCCTGGGCTGCAAATTCCTGAAACGCTGCCAGGCTCAAGGCGTGCGAACGCCTGGGCGGAACACCAAACTCTGCCATGACCCGCCGCAACAGGGCGCTATCAGTTTTCAAGTCAGGGGTAATGAGCAGGGCGGTTTGCTTGGCCAGGTCTTCTCGAAATAAGTGATAGAGCCGCCGGGCAACAGTGGTTTTCCCGTGCCCCACATCGCCGTAAATGACGGCCAGGCCGCCTTTCTGGTTCACGATATATTGGGTTTTTGCCAGGGCTTCCCGGTGCTGAGGTGTGAGATAGAGGTAGCGCGGGTCTGGCGATATAGAGAAGGGCAGTTCCGCTAAACCAAAGTGTTCGGTATACATCAAGCCCCCACTTCTTATATATGCTTCTAAGCATAGCTAGAAATGGCATAAAAGTAAAAGGTAATGTTGATAAGTGGGGTAACAATTGTGGAAAAGTAAAAAGTTACGCTAACTTTTACTCTCAAAAGCTCAGGCGCGATAAGCCAGGGCAGAGCAGGGAGAAACATGTTGCTTGGCTGTGCCTGCATGAGAAGCGGCTGTAGACCAGATAATGTCATGGAGCTGTTTACCTGGATAGAAAAGGCGGAAGAAGTGAAGACCTCCCTTGACATGGAGAGATATAATCGCCGTAACAAGTTTTACTGCTGACTTAAGGCCGCCATTGGCGCTACTATGTTGAAAGAGGTGCATGATGCTGCAAGCGGACCGTCTTGCCTACTGCTTTTCGCTGACCCACGAAGTGCCTGACGTGGAGTTCAAAGGTCGAGGCAAGGGCCGGGACAATCCTCTTTTCGGCAGAGTCGTACGGGCAGCCATGGTAATGGCGAACCGGCGCAGCGGCGGCATCGTCATTATCGGGGTGGAAGAGGACCAGAACGGTCTCCATTTCCTCGGTCTGACCTCGGAGCAGCTCGCGACTTGGAAATACGAATCGATTGCCAGCGGTTTCAACAGCTTCACCAATGTACCCATCGAGTTCGATCGACTGGAATATGAATACGCGGGCAATACCTTCCTCGTCTTGGATATCCATGAATTCGCCACTGTGCCCGTCATGTGCATGAAGGAATATCGGGATAAATCCAACCCGAAAATGCCTGAAGCTCAGTGCCCGCTTATTCTGCGCCCCGGCGCGTTCTATATCCGTACGCTCAACAACGCAGAAAGCAAGCAAATGCTCACCAGTGAGGAAGCCCGCACCCTCTTCGAGCTAGTGGCCGATAAAGCTATTCAGAGCTTTGTCACACATACGAAACTCGCTGGCATAGACATCGCGCCCCTGCCGAAGGATGAAGAGTTGTTCGCCCAGCAGCTCGAAGGCTGGACGAGCCCGCTGCTGGAAGACATCCGCACACGCGGCTACTGGGATATACGCATCCGTCCGGTCACGTTTGAACCAGAGCGGGTGTCACTTTTCCAGATGCGTCAGCTGCTCGTCGACGCATCGCTAGACAATCGTGGCTGGGAGTTTCCCTTTAACACTTCTGTGCTGCCGGAAACCGGAGTCGATTGGATTGGCTGGGAGAGCCGGAAGAAGTATAACGTGCAAGCCTGGCGCTTCTTCCAGAGCGGACAGTTTGCGGCCGAAGTCGGCTTGCTTGACGATTGGGACGAGAAGCGACCGTATCCGCTCGGAACAGACGCAACGACGAGTAAGCTCCTGGCAACTTCCGAGGTAATCTTCCGTCTCACGGAAACATTCGGACTGGCTTCCCGACTGGCTATTACCGATGTCTACCGCGACGAGCGGTCTGTCGTAGTTGATTTGAGGCTTTGCCACGTACAGGATCGCCAGCTCTATGGGCGGGGGATCCACCAAATCCCCTCACCGCTTGGGTACAGGACGTCAGCCGAGACTATTCCCCACCCGCCACTAATACTGGCGAAAGAAGATATCATCGCTCGTCCACGAGAGTTGGCCCTGGAAGCGACGCAATACATCTTCGAGCGTTTTGGATGGAATCCGTCCGTGCAGCTCCTGGCTACTATCCAATCTGAACTTCGTATTCACTCCTAAGGATGCACGTAACAGGAACTTCGGGCGCACTCATTCGTGGCAAGCCCACCTCGGCGCAATGTCTGCCGCCTTAGCCGCCCAACAAACGAACCCCGAAACCACGCAGAATAAGCCTCTGGCAGCCCCGCAGGAAATTATCGAATCCGCGCCCAAAACCGTTCCTAGGCCATCCAGCGCAGGCCAAGCGCTTGAATTTGATGCATAGCTGAGGCTTCATCGACTTTTTTCACAGTCGGGCCGAGCGCGCGCTTGCTACAATAGCCGCTTTATGCCTTACGAATCCATGCTCACCATCGAAGAATTAGACCGGATGGATGACCTGTCTGGCTCTGCGTTGATGAGTGCTGAAGTGAAGCGCATACCGCTGTTGCCGCAAGAGGAGCAACCCACTTACATCGAAGCGGCCCGCGGTGGTGATGAACTGGCCCAGCAACGCCTGGTCGTCAACTGCCTCAACTGGACCATGACCAAGGCTGCGAGCATTTACCAGGACCGTGAACCGGCGCACTCGGACCTGATGGATTTGGTCAGCCACGCGCAGCTAAAGATGCTGGAAGCCCTGCCGAGGGCGTTACGGGCCGATGATCCCCTGCGATACCTGATGAGCGTCAGCGCGCTGGAAATGCGGCTATATTGCAGCTACGACGACCCGCTGGTCAAACGGTCGCGCTGGCGGCCAAAAAGCGATAATCATCCGATAACAGTCAGTTTAGAAGCAGACACAGTGCCGTCGATCCAGACCATCGCCGCCCCGGATGTCCGGCTGGACAGCGAGGAGCCGCCCGGACAGCCGCCTAACGCCGAGTACCACGTCGTCTACGAGGCCATCCGTGGTTTAAGCGACGTCCGGCGGGAGGTCGTCACCGCCGCGTTCGGTCTGTTCGATAGTCCGGCTATGCATACCGAGGATATCGCCCTGATGCTCAACGTGCCGAAGAAAACTGTCGAGAACTACCTGTACCGGGCGAAGACGACGCTGGCTCGGAAGCTCGGGCCGTTCGTTGTGGAACAATGATTGCATACAAATCCTCACGCTTGACTAATCTGTAGCTTTGTCTGTTTCACGCTCCCGCAAAAACCTATCCAGCTCAGAACGCCGGATGCGGAACTCTCGGGCAGATAGCCGTACGACTCGTAGCTTCTCTTGACGGATGTAGCGGTAGACGGTTCGGATATTCGATTGTAGCTCACGAGCTACTTGCTTTGGTTTAAGTAATAATCGCGAACTTTGCAAATTACAGATTATCCATCGAAGTAGCCAACTAAGCGGGCGTAGCGCGCTACAAGCTCACTATTTTGCTGTGGCGCATCGGTCCAGAGCGTGAACCAATCTTGGAATTGTAAGCTCGCGTTGACAACTTCGCCGTCTTCGACTGCTACCCGGACGCGGGCGGCAGGACCACCACCAGCCAGGGTTATATAGTAGATCGTTTCTTTATACAGGCCGTAGCCTTGTAGAGCTTCGAGGGCGGTGTCTTCGGGATATGTTTTCATAGTGTCGCCGTATGCTTGGATCTCGGCTCTGTTCGGCTGCTTGATGCCTTGCGCCACGTCCATTAAATGAATTGTTGCCTTATCAAAAAAGCTGTTATAGAACTCTTGCGCCCGTTCTTCAATTGTCAAAGTGCTTATTCCTCCTCATCCCCAACTTCAATTTCATGCTCGTTGCCGCAACAGATACAGATACATTTTTCGATACGCATTGCTACTAGTCCTTTGCATAGTTATGGATGCATATACCCCGCAACCACCAGGATTACCGCCAGCACTGCCACGCAGATCACGTCTGCCACTGGATTGGCTAAGTGCTTGTGGCGTACCTGGTAGATTGGGCGCTCGGGCCGGTACGGGAGGGAAATGATTTGGTAATGCTTCACGTTCTTGGCTCCTTATTTACTTTATGTACACTACTATACACTATTGTACAGTCTTACAAGATATTTCATGCAAAATCAGATGTTTAAATGCTCGACAGGTAGGATGGGAGGCTGCAACCGCAACCACGAGCACGGTTTGGCGGCTGGCTCGCCTGCGATAGCGCAGCGATAGCAGGCGAGGCCATGCCGCCCAAGGGCGGGCGCAAGTGGTGAGAACCTGCTGCCTGTGTGGTAGCAAGCGGTGCGTCTATATCTCTTGGTATTAATCGCGATCTTTGCAATTTACAGGTCAGTACAGGGCTGTCAAGTCAAGGACAAGGCGTAGCAAGGCAATAGAGATAAAGTGAGGGCTATGGTGCTTCGTTTGGGTCAGTGCTGCCGAAGCGTTTCATAAGATCATGGTAGAATTGCAACTTATCGATGGCGTCGGCTTCGTCTGGTGTTACATCAATGCCGTGCTCGGCTAAGTCTTGCTGTATCCCGAGTTTGGCATCGTGTATATTCTTCTGTTCAAATAGTTTCAGGGCTTCTTCGGGTGTGGCGGTGACGCCTTGCTCGGCTAGTTGATGCTGTAGATAACGTCGGGCATCATAGTCGATCTGTAGCTCTAGTAGCTTCAGGGCTTCTTCGGGTGAGACATGTATACCTTGCTTGGCTAGCTGATGCTGTATCGGTCGCAGCAATGCCTGTCGTAGTGAGTCGTTCTCGTCAGGGTTGGTGTCTTGCTGGTTGGGGGCGTTCTCTCGCATAAAATGGGTTGGCTGCTTAACCGGCATAGATTAACATAGGTGGTTAATTGTGTAAAGTTAGATAGGCACACACGCAAGATGTATTTGCGGAAGTGGTTAACAGAGGTCGCGTACTGGCTGTGGGTTGATGATGAGGTCATGATATGGCTAGTGCCGAACGTAGGGGCGCAAATTATAGGTTAGTGCGGGACTATCACGTCGAGGGCAAGACGCAACCAGGAAATAGAGGTAGAGTGAGGGCTATAGGGTTCCATGCCTTGTCCTGACGGCTCGTCATCCGTTGCCAGCGCTGGGGCTTCTGCATCACATCCTATATAATGCAAAAAGCTCGCGTAGTCTTTTCTGGCTGCTTCGGGGAGTATATAGAGTGCCCATATGAGTAGATGGGGTTTCCATACTTGCTGTTCCTGGATGCTGACGGCACGTCGATAAAATGCTTCTGCTTGATCATGCTTTCCTTGTATAGCCAGGAGTCTTGCTAATTCAAAAAGTGTATTAAGCATCTCAGGATGTTCAGCTCCCAGACGTTTCTCCAATATCTTAAGCGTTTTTCGGTAGAAAAACGCTGCCAGCTCGTACGCGCGTCGTGTACTGTAGAAATCTGCCAACTGACGTAAGTGGATGATTGTATAACGGTGCTTTAATCCAAAGGATCCAATATAAATGAAAAGCGCTCGTACTAGAAACACCTCTGCCTGCGCGTACTTGCATTGACGTACGTAAAGTTCCGCAAGAAGCTCCAGGCTGGGGAGAGTATAACGGTGGTTAGTCCCAAAGTGTTTTTCCTGAGTTGTGAGAGCTTGCTGAAGTAGAGGTTCCATCTGGCTGAACTTGCCCAGCTGAATATAGACACCTGCCAGATCATCCAATGCGGTTGCCATAACAATTTCGACGGGCGCATCAAGGGGTACAATTCTAAGGTGCTGCTTATAGAACGAGAGGGCTCGGGTTAGAAGCGTTTCTGCTACTGTAGGCCGGCCTTGTCTGCGTAGATAGTCGCCTACCTTATGGAATAACTCCGCCACATCTAGTATCGGGGTTAACTCGTCATCCTTCCACGTTGCACAGACAAACGCATGTGGCAGTAAACGTCCACATTGTTTCTCATTGTCATTATATATTTCTGGAAGGTGCTCATTTACCGCTTGCACCACACGCTCTCGCCACTGCTTTTGAATATCGGCAGGCATGCCATCGATAAACACAGCTTGTACCAGACGATGCATTGAGAATGTCTGCTCTTGTGTGTGGCGCGTGATCAGGGAATACCGGCGTAAGGCTGCAATAGCTTCCTTGAAGACGGTTGTACCGTACCTAAAGTGATCGTCATGCTGAAACAGTTCCTCCGGTATGGCATCGGGATGGAGGAACGCACAAAAGTGCAGTATATCGTCAGCCAGAGGATACTGCTCACGAGCCTTTGCAAAACTCAGCTCAAAGGTTGTAGCGACGGATTGGGGATGCCCACCATCCTTGCTGGCCACTGCTCCACGCCGATTTAACAATGAGTCGCGCTCTTGCTGGTAGAGCTGTACGAACTCAGACAACGATGCATCTGTTTCCTCGATATACGCCCCAGTTTGATCGAGGGCAAGCGGCAACCCCTCCATGTCTTCGGAGAGCGAACGCGCGAGAGCCGCATCTGCCGCAACCATATGCTCCAACGTACTCTCTCTGGCTAGCAGCTTGGACCTACGGAGCAGCAGTTCGGCACCTGAGTTGTTGTCCATAGGCTCGACTGCAATACGATGGGCGTGCGTACCTGTATTCTGAGAAAGAGTCGTCAGCAACAGATGCCCCTTAATCTCGGATGGGAGAAAATCCTCGAGCAGCTGAAAATCCTCGACGTTATCGAAAATGAGGAGCCAGCGACTAAGCTGCGTCAGCCACTCTTTGAGCGCTTCGATACGCTGGACTGGTTTTGCTGCGACTTTCCCGGGAAGATCAAGTAGGTAAGCAACGGCAGTAACATCCCCGATGAGGTTTTGATATGAGGCGGCGTGTAGCCACAGAACCGTATGATAGTGCTCACGATAGCGATACGCATATTCAAGCGCAATTTGTGTCTTGCCCATGCCGCCGAGACCGCTGAGCGACAGCGGCAATCGTGGTACTGGACTACTATGTTGTGCCAGAAATGTGTCGTCGAGTAGCTGTAGAATGTCCTCTCGTCCGGTAAAAAAGGTATTCCGCCGATACGGCATATGCCAGAAGGATATTTGCCCGTCGGGAGGGAACCCAAGCTCTCGTGCGCTTTTGCCAAAGACTTCGGCAAGCTTACCACGATAGTGTGGTGTCGGAGCAACTTCGCCACGCTCCCACCTGCGGATCAATCGCTCATCTGGAGCACTGATTTTGTCCGCCACATCCCCTTGCGTCCAGTGACGCTTCTTACGCTCATACGCGAATAACTCGTTCGGTATACCTGGCGGTTTGCGCATTGTGCAAGCTCCTTCAGGTGTCATGCGACGACTCACTGACGATATTGGCACACCATATAGCTGACAACTCTAGTTGCCCTGTAGATGCCCTCCCAAAAATCCGTATTCGCGGGCATACTACAGACAATGGTTGGGTTCGGAAGAAGTCCTGAGCAATAGCCTGACTATTGCAACAGAGAAAACATGCGCACCTCGCGCATGTCATTACCGTTATTGTAATGCTTTTCTCAGGGAAGCACCAGATAGGTAAGAAAGAAGGAGAAAAATAACAACAATGAAAAAAAGCGTGTTTAAACAGACATTTTTTGGAGAACACTATGGCAGACAAAGAGACTATGCAGCTTCGTGAAGCCTGGCTTGAGCAGGCAGTGAAATTCCTTAGAGATTACATGGCAACGTGTAGCATATATCTCTATTCCTACCCTAGAGCCTCCTGTGGCTTTCCCTCGCGTGGTGGAGAGGGTGGGGTAATTGGGCAATGCTTCTCGCCCAAAGTCAGTAGAGACGGGAGGGTGCAAATCTTTGTATCTCCTGTGATTTCTGGAAGTATTGAAGTGCTTGGTGTGCTCCTGCATGAGCTAATCCACGCTGCGGTAGGAGTCGAGCATAAGCATGGCAAGGAGTTTTCTCAGGCGGCTAAAAAGGTGGGGTTAGTTCGTCCCTGGCGATCAACGACAGTTGGTGAAACACTGCGGCCTGAGCTTGATCGGATCATGACGCTCTTAGGCCACTACCCTCACGCCGCTATTCAGTTAGGAGCAATTCAGTTAGAAACCAGCGACGTGCCGATAGAAACCAGCGACGTGCCGAAAAAAAGCGTGGGAAGCAGGCTGCGCTTGTATGAATGCAATTGCCATCCTCCCGTCAAAGTGCGCGTAGCAAGTGACCATTTCCAGGCTCAATGTTTACGGTGCAATAAGCTGTTTCGCCTCTCATCCGTCAATATGTATTCCCTACAGCCCTTACAAGGCCGCTAAGAGAAAGGAGGGTAGACAGTAGTACAAACGGCGGCTGCTGTGGTGTGGCCGCTTCTGAAAGGTATGTTTACGGTTCAGGCGCGATTATCAGCGCCTATGGAGGCCGTGTGTGTACGGCCGTAGTTAGTGAGTGGTTGCGCCCTTACGGCGCAACCAAGTACAGAAAGGATTTGCAAACATGATTGATCGCTGGAGTATTGACGTAGAGAAGTCTATTGTTGGCGCGATGCTGCTCAAAGTCGAGCCGAAAATGCAGAGGTCAAAAAAAGACGACCCGAACAGCCCGATGGTGCACGGGCATGATAAAGACGGTGTGCCGAAATGGACGGTACACCTGTCTGTAGAGGCAAAGTCATTTGGTGACAAAACGAAGTTTGACAATATGCAGGTCACGATAACCAGTCCAAGGCAGCCCTGTGAGGGTCTGCCGCAGGGTACTCCCGTGGCTATTCAGGGGCTAGAGCAAGGCTCCATGCTGAGAGGTAACGGTGGTGGTCTATCCCTCTTCTACTCGGCTGAGGCCGTCCGTCCGCTCCAATCAGCGCAACCTGTCCAGCCGCCGCGTATGGCGTCCGCCCAGCCGCAACCAGCCCGCCTGGCGTCTGGTCAGTAACGAAGGAAAGGAGGTAGCTATGTATCAGGCGTATGGTAATACGCGGTTGGCGCGGCAGCTAGCTTGGTGGGCGCTGATTATCAGCGGGGTGGTGCTGGTTATGGCGTCGTGCACCTTGTGTACGCACTCAGCGAACCTGCTGTGGCTAGTCATGCTGACACTGACGGCTGATGTGGGTGTGGTCTGGTATGCCGTCCAGCAAGGGGTGCTCTTCGAGCTGATGCTAGAAAGAACCTGGAAGAACGTTTGCGGCGGTATTGGTTTCTCTGGTCAAGCAACGTCGTACAAGTACGGTTTGCAGGGTGCTATGAGGGGTGACAAAAAGACGATCTATCCCAAACTTCGGAGTGCGCGGGGTGATCGTGCCAGCTGGTCGGCGATTATCACGCCGTTTGCAGGGCAAAAGCTCGATGATTATAACAAGCACGTAGACTCATTCACCTTGGCCTATCATGTGCCGTTTGTGACCTTCGAGCTGGCTGATAATGGCCTAATTAGAATGCGCTGTGGTGCAATGCCGGTTCCGGCGAAATATGGCTACAGCGAGCCTCAGAACGCGTCTGCTGCGGCTGTGCTGCAAACGCCAGTTGCAGCGCAATCGTCACTAGCTGATAGGCTTCGTGACGTGAATATTCATGATGTGGTGCAAACGTTCGATGAGCGGGCGACGCTGCAAGCCGTACCGATGGCGAGGGATATTGAGGGGCGTCCGTTCTACCTGCCGATTGAAGGCAATCATTTACTGATCGTTGGCCGGACGGGGAGTGGTAAGGGAAGTTGGGTTTATTCGCTCGTATTCGGGCTAGCCAAAGCGCGGCGGGCTGGTTTAGTGCGGTTGTGGGGATTAGATCCAAAGCGGGTTGAACTCGGCTATGCCATGGAGTGGTGGGACGAGTACGCGGATACCGTCGAGGGCATGATTGAACTGCTGGAAAAGGCGGTCAGCGAGCTACTGGAACGCAATGCACAACTGCAAGGCAAGGCACGGAAAATCACGCCCAGCCGGGAGACGCCCGTAAATGTGATTATCATTGATGAACTGGCGTACCTGTCGGCCATGGTGCCTGATAAAAAGCTTCAGCAACGTGCTGACACGGCCATTAGAACCATTTTGATATTAGGTCGTGCGACTGGATATGCACTTTGTGGCGCGAGCCAAGACCCTAGGAAAGAGATTTTAGGCTTCCGTGATTACTTCCCCACGCGGGTCGCGCTCGGCATGCCTGCGCCAATGGTTGATTTAGTGCTGGGTGAAAAGATGCATGACGCGGGCGCGTTCTGTGAGCAAATTCCTCTTCGGGACGCGGGTGCTGGTTGTGCCTACGTGCTGGAAGAAATGAGCGCAAAGCCGAAGCTGGTACGGGCGGCGTGGTGCTCGGACGAAGATATTAAGCAGCGGCTTGGTGTGTCGCTGAGTGAGATGTATCCGGAGCTGCAACAAAGCGGAGGTGCGCCGCTGCAACCGCATGATGAGCCGGTGAGCGGGTATGAGCAAGGGTATGCGCCACAGTCGGGTTTCGATAGTCAGCCGTTGCAGCAATGGCAGCACCGGGAAGAGTGACTCACGATCATGGCTACTATGGTGTGTCTGTAGATGGTGGCAGGGGGGTCAGTACGACCTTCCTGCCCCCCATTGGTTCCTATAACCAAAGAAAGGTGCACAATTAATGGCTGATATTCCATTCGGCCAAACCATGGAAAGCGATGTTGTGGCTGAAATCGCGGAGTATGTGCCTGCCTCGGCAGTCGTCGAGCGGGGACAGCGATTAGAGGCAAGATATAGATTACGCTCCTCCCTGCGAGGGGTGACGAGTTTAAAGCGCTTAAGTTCCTGCGGTCTGCCGCTTGGGGGTTCGATGATGGTGCGGCTGAAGGGTGCTGTGCACCACTACGCAGGCATGAGTACGTGTGGCTCAGGTTGGGCCTGTCCGGTCTGTGCCGCGAAAATTCGGTATCATCGTGCGGATGAGGTTAGCCGGGCGGTGGTGTCGGCGCTCAATCAAGGTATGGGAGCAATCTTCGTAACCAGAACACTTCCGCATAGTTACGAGGACAAGCTAGGCGTGACGCTCAATTTGTTGGCCGAGGGTCGGCGGTATGTGGCGAACCAGACGGTAGTCAAGGCAGTACGCAAGGTTGCGGATTACGAAGGAGCTATAGCCGCAAAAGAGTTGACATTTGGTTTCAAAGGGTGGCATCCCCATACGCACGATATAGAGTTTTACGAGCGTGAGCTGACACTTCGGGACTTTGCGGCGCTATCCAGTGTGTATTATGAGTACTTAAACCGGTTTTACAGCCGCAATGGCTTTGAGGGGTTGTCACGGAACCATGGTGTGCGAGTGGAGCAGATAGCGTTAGATGGTATCGCCTTGGCAAGATATGTCGCCAAGCTGCAAGAGAGGACGGCTTTACGCCTCCATACCGCGCAAGAGTTAACACGCTCCGACCTCAAGCAGGGCAGAGCCGGGTCGCTGATGCCGTTCGACATTGCCTGTAACTTCTTCGAGACCGGCGACATGGAGCTGCTTGAGCTGTGGCATGAGTACGAATGGGAGACCTTCGGCCGGTCAGTTATCCGGTTTACCAAGGGCCTGCGGGCTCGGCTTTTGCCGCATGAGACCGAACAAACCGATGAGGAATTAGCGGCCTTGGCAGTTGGCGGCGTCGATGCGGTGCGCTTCGAGGGCTGGTTTTACCGTAAAATTGCGTGGGTGCCGGGACTGGAGGGCAAGGTATTGACGGTGTTGGATACGGGCGGCTTTCCGGCGCTCGTCGAGCTGCTGACGGTGTACCATCTGGACAATGTGGGCGGGTATTACCAAATTGAAGACACAAACAAGCATGAAAGTGAGGGTTACCAATGGCTGGCATGATTGATCGAGATGAGA
>WNGK01006543.1_pt1 | contig 14685 bp, 7 predicted proteins | sample 5400601 | NCBI WGS metagenome assembly WNGK01 (sample SAMN13153376, study PRJNA577476) | soil metagenome | isolation source: 60 cm soil or saprolite under Garry oak tree replicate 1 | place: USA:California | collected 2016-06-15 | reverse complement strand
CTAAACCCGTATCATTTGCGAACGGGCGTCGAGCAGACCTGGGTGGAGCAGGTCTTGAAGGCCTGCATGAGAAGACAGACAACATGGGGATTTAGTTAGGCCCTGAGGTTAGCTCAATCGTGAGCAGGCCTGCCTGGAAGCCAGCAGCTAGGGGCTAGCCGACTCGGCAATGTATGCGACCTGATGCTTGAAGATAAACAGATTGGGCTGTCCCTCTCGAGTCAGACGCAACATATTGCGATCGTAGTATTCGATCCATCCTCGCACCGTCTCCCCGTCAGTGAGTTTGATTTCCACTGGCCTGTGGTTCTCAGTCAGCGACTTGAGGTAAGCAGCCTCTTCATTCGTGGAGTCCGGAGGCGGAGCTTTCGGCTTGCGCTGCGGCGAGGCGTCCGAGAAAGGCATTAAGAAATTGTACAAGAGCAAAAGCGCGACCTAAGGAAAAACCGTGACAATCGATACCCCAGGCCTTCCCCAGAAACTCAGAACGATATCTTTAGCCCCCACTCGAATGCGCGCGGCGCCCCAAGCGCATTCGTGCCTGACTGTAACGATGCTCGATTCGTCCGTCCGGTCACTGGGTCTGTAGCGCTGACTGACGTTCCGCCGACCGTATTCTGCGGTTGAAGGAAGGTCGCAAACGACGACAAGCTGCCGGCCCCGAAATTCAAGGCGCCGCTCTGAGTGTTGCCCGGCACGTCGAAGTTGGCGAAGTTTAAGGCATTAAACACACCAACGCTTGGCTCAATCGTAATCCGGTCTCTGAATTTGTAAACCCAACTGATCTTCAAATCGAGCGTCTTAAGCCAGCTCAGTCCCGCCTGGTTTTGAACTGTACCCGCCAGCGGCTGAAGTACTCCTCCCATGTTCTGGAGATCCTGCAAAGAAAACACGCCGCCAGTGAGCAGTGCATTCCCGGCCGGAGTAGCAACTCCAGCGCTGCTGGCATTGTACTTCTGGATGAAATTTGACAGTCCACTTGGACTGATGCTGCGCATGTAAGAACCGACACTGCTTCCCGGAATGATGTCCCCAGTCGTTCCGTCGCCCGTCCAATCGGTGACCAACACTTCTGCAGCACCTGCATTCTGTTGAAAGGTAAGCGTTGCGGGCAGTGGGCTATAGAAGTGACCGATCAAACTCAGACGAAGCAGCGCGGGAAGGTCAAAAGAACCAGCCAACGAAAACTGGTGCTTGCGATCCAATGCGTTCGGCCCGGTGAAACGATCTGGATGAATGAAGTCAGAGGCCTGGTTCACGAAGTCCGAATCCTGAGTTTGACTGACATAGCTTGAGCGTGAATAAGATATCTGGAAGTCAGCGTGCTTTACCCCTCGCACCAAAAAGTTGGTCATTTGCTGCTTCAGGCTGAGGTCAAACCCGTGATAGACAGATCTTCCTTCGGGGAAGTTCATCACATTCACGCCCAGGTTCGGATTGATTCCGGGAAATGCGCAGGTCGGGCACGGCGCGCCTCCAGTAACCTGAGCGGGCCCGCCGATTCCAGCCTGCCCGTAAGCCGCTAGCGTTCCTGCAGGACCAAGTTTCGCAAACATGCAGCCGACCTGACCCGCACCTGGGAAACATCCGTTCGTGGTCTGGGCGAAGTCCCTGTCGTTGACCGCATTCGCGAGGTTGAATGTGCCGGCGTCTCCTCCGTGGTTCACGTCAACTCCAAGCAGAGTTCTGGTGCCAACGTTTCGTAAATAATCCGCGGTGAAGATCAAGCCTGGCCTGAATTCGTGTTGCAGTCCGACATTCATCTGCACCGATCGCGGCGTCTGGTAGTTCGGCGCCAGCAGACTGAGACCATTCTGGTTGGGCCCTGCAAAAGCCCCGGCGTTTCCTATGAAGCTCGGATTGGAAGAGGCGCCCGCGGCGGCAGTTGCAATCTGGTAAGCTGACTCCAACGCAACTGCCTGAGGCGCTGCCATCCCTATGGATTCCCCGCACCAAGTGGGTGACACAGTGCCGTTAGGATTGACGACAGCACCGGCAGCAGCCGGCGGCGGCGCGGCACCCGAAGGCCACTGAATTTCACCCGCCGCTCCTCCTACGCAAACCGCTGGAGTACTGAGGAACAGACCTTTCGGCAATCGAAGTGGACGATCGAAGAACACGTTGTTGAAAATGGCGTTGTCGTAGTAGATCCCGATTCCGCCGCGTATCGAAGTCTTGCCACTCGAGTTCGGATCCCAAGCCACTCCCAGCTGCGGCCCGAAGTTGGCGTTTGGCTGGCGAACCTTATTCCCCAGACCCGAACCCCAGGCATTCAGCTGAGGAATAGCCGCGAGATCGCTGTCGGTCCTACCCTGATTCCGCACCCATCGCACGCCATACGTCACCGCCAGGTTCGGCTTCACTTTCCAGGTATCGCCAATGTACGCGCCCAGCCGGTTGTCATGCCGTCCGCCGCCAGGCAGTCCGAACTGAGTGGTTTCGGTTGTGAAACCCTGGCCATTTCCAATGAATGACCACTCCACGGGGTAATTCAGAGGGTCCGTCGCGTCTCCGGTCGAACCCAGCACGCCCGCCGGAAGGACGGCGCTGCCGCCATCCGCTAGCGTCGGGGAAATGGAAAAGAACGAAGCGTATCCGCCGCCCAGAATATGGTTAAAGTTGACCCCGTAGCGGACAAGATGCGAGCGCCAAATATGGCTGCCATCATATTTGTATTGGTGGTCGGACTGGTAGGTCTGTTGCGGCGTCAAATAATTTGGTCCGGAGCAGAACAACGATCCGGAGGCGCACTGGAACGTCGCTCCGCCGCCAATGTCAATCGTAGTATTAGGAAGAGGGTTGCCTATGCCGAGAACATCGGCAGAACTATCCACAATCGAATTCCTGAAGTTTAGATACTCGAAACGAATCGCGTGGGTGAAGCTTCCCGTAGTGAAATCGACGCCAATAGCGTGCGCTGGAGTATTCGTCCGGCTCAAAAATGGCTGCATGCTAGGCCCGGACCCGAACGGGCGGACCTCGCGGTTCTGGTCATAGCTGAAGCGATAGAAAGCTCGGGCGGTTTCACTGAGTTGGTAATCAAGGCGGTTGGTTGTTTCCACTTCACGGAAAGGCTCTCTGATTCTGGTCGACCGTGGAAAAAACGGCCCCGCTGCGAGCACCGGATCCTGCAAATCCTGCCGGTTACGCTCTGCATCGACAAACCAGAACAGCTTGTCTTTGATGAGCGCTCCGCCAAGATTTCCTCCGAACTGCTGCCGTTCCCAACTTGGCTTACTCCCTGGCGTACTGAGGGAGGTCAAGTCGCCTCCCGGCAGACTAGCGCTGGCGTCACCATTGCGGTAGTAGCCAAACAGTTCACCATGCAGATCATTGGTCCCTGAGCGGGTGACAATGTTTACCGTTCCCGATGAGGTCAGGTCGGTCGAAAGATCTAGAGACGACTGGCTCAGCCGAAATTCCTGAATGGCGCTTGCCGGAACGTTCAGCGTTGTCGTACCGACGGTTTCATCGCTGACGTCTACTCCGTCAACTTCGACACGTGCGGAGCGGCCAAAACGTCCGCCAAAGGAAAGGGAAGAAAAACCATTCTTGGTTGGATCGAACGTGCTGCCTTCCTGAGTCTGCACACCGGGCTCGAGTTGCGCGAGTTCCAGGAAATTGCGCCCATTGATGGGCAGGTCTTCAATTTCCTCGGTTGTCCGTACTCCCTGCACCGTGACCTGCCCCGGATTGACCGGCACACCTGAAACTTTGAGGGTGAAGTCGCTCACGGCTTTAGCGTCTGCCTGGACCGCAACACTGACTTGCGAAGTCGCGAACCCCGCAGCTTCAATCTGGACGGTGTAATTGCCGGTCAGAAGCGCCCCTGAAGTGTAGGCGCCCGCTGAGGTAGTCAGGACAGACCGCACTTGTCCGGTCACCTTGTTCGTGATTGTGACCTTTGCGCCGCTCACCGCCCCACTTGGACCGGTTACGGTCCCGTTAATGCTTCCCGTCTTCTGCGCAAGCGCGGACGCGGCGAACATCGCCAAGACGCTCATCATCAATAACATCCGGCCCAGGGACCGCTTAACCCGGCTCACACTTCCTGACAGCATTCTCATGGACTAGCTTTCTTATTCATTTAACTTTTTTGAGATTGATCGAGTGACAATTGTCCATTTGCTGGCGCAAAATTGCAAACTGCTGGGAAGGATGGGTTTCCAGCTGCCCGGTTCTAGATTGGGTCTGGAAGCGCAGGCGAGGGCCTATGGGATTTAATAGCCATTGCGGTCACGCTTCCAGTTTTTCGTATGCTGCGACGCGCATTTTGGTTCCGTGTCTTCGTAATCCATTGAATTTAAATAAAATGTTAGCACTTTCCTTTTGGTGTAATAGTTGCAGCGTTAGAACAGGCCTAATCTGGGCGAACGAGCGCCCACCTCTCAGGAATACCGAAATTGATTTCATTCAGGTCAGGAGAAAACCGTATGAATCGCATCCTGTGGTTACTGATGTCTGCACTGCTGCTGTTGGTTGCCAGCGTGTTCGCCCAGGAGACGACGGGCGGTCTTCAAGGCACTGTGAAAGACCAGTCCGGTGCTGTCGTGGCGAAGGCCCGCGTAGTCGTCGCCGGCACCACACTGGTAGGCGACAAGCAAACGGAGACCGATGGCAGCGGATATTATCGCTTCGCCAACGTGCCGCCCGGCACCTACTCCATCACGGTGACGGCGAAGGGCTTCGCCACTAGCAGGAGGGACGGCCTGATTCTCGAAGTCGGCCATCTTCCGTCCGTCGATTTTACCCTCGCAGTTGGTCAAAGCACGACCGTGGTCGAAGTGAGCGGTGAAGCCCCCGTCATTGATGTGACGACGAACACGAACCAGACCAATGTCACTCAGGACGTGATCAATAATATTCCTCACGGCCTCTCGTTCCAATCCATGATCCAGTTCGCGCCGATGGCGCGCGACGAACCTCTTGCCAGTTTGTACACCGACGGCTCCCCGAATGGCGGTAACGGCGGCTCTTTGCCCGGCAGCAGCGGCAATGGTGGAGCGGTGGGCTACTCAATTGGCGGTGCCGCGGATTCCGAGAGCAGCTATCTTGTAGAAGGCCAGGACACGGAAAACATTTCCGGCGGCTATTCCAGCGCTAACGTACCTTTCGAGTTCATCCAGGAAGTTCAAGTGAAGACTTCCGGCATTGAGGCCGAGCATGGCGGTGCTCTGGGCGGAGTGATCAACGTCATCATGAAGAAAGGCAGCAATGGCTACCATGGCAGCGGTTTTCTCACCTATGAATCAGACGCGTTGAACGGTTCTCCGAATGAAAGGCTTCGCTATGATCCTTTGAGCGCCCCCACCGGGACAGCTGACCAAGCCTCGCAGATCTACTCGCCGAAAAAGGATACGTTCTCGCACTGGCAACCTGGATTCACCCTTGGTGGTCCGATCAAGAGGGATCGCCTTTGGTTCTTCTTGGGTTTTGCGCCGTACGGCGGCACTCGCTCCAGAACGGTGAACTTCGGCCCATCCATCTGTAACTCAATCGGTGGTTGCCCAAATCAGGTCGTCGGAAACCAAACTTTTAAGCAAACGAACTGGTGGTACTACAGTACTGCCCGGCTTGACGCCACCTTGACGCAGAAAGTTCGCTTATTCGGTTCCTGGCTGTATCAACACGAGCGAGTGACAGGAGCCTCTTTGCCGTTAGCGGATCCCATTTCGGTGGAGAATAGTACTCTCCTTAACGACTCGATTTTCACTCCCTTGTCGCAGTTTTCACATCGCTATGGCTGGTCTCAACCCAACGCGACTTACAACGTCGGTGCGGACCTCACCCTAACTCCGAAGGTCGTTGCTACAACCCGTTTCGGGTACTTCTTTACCAACTATCACGATTTCGGGTGGCCGACCACGGGTGCGGACCTCTCATGGAGTGTCGGTGGCATCGGCGCAAATGATAACAACGGTAGTCCTCTTCCGGCTGCCTTGCAGCAGCCCGGCGGAGCCACCACTACGGCCTATGATCAAAGCTACACTCTGTTTAATGCCAGCAAGCACTACCAGTTCAATCAGGATGTTGCCTTTTTCAAGAGCGGCTGGGGGGGGACCCATAACTTCAAGTTCGGCTACCAGCTCAACCGTCTGTCCAACGTAATTAATCAGAACGGGAATGTCCCGTTTATCTCTCTGAACGTTGGACAGAATCAGAGTTATACGGCGGCAACAGCACCCGGCGGAACACAGTGCCTCGCGCTCCAAAGCAATCCGTGGGGAACATGCGCTGGCCAGTATGGCTACGCCACGGTGACGGACTTTGCGACGATCCTGCCCAAACAAGCTGTCGATTGGAACCACGCGCTGTTTGTCCAGGATGCCTGGACCGTTGGTCATGGTCTCACCCTTAATCTCGGTCTCCGCGTCGAGAAAGAGAGGCTGCCGGTTCCTGCTGGACTTCAGCAACCCGGCGTAGTCAAGCCTAATTCCATCGATTTCCCGTGGAGTGACAAAATCGAGCCGCGGTTAGGAGCTGCGTGGGGCCCGGCGAGCGGGAAGATGAAGATCTTCGGCAGCTACGGTGTTGTCAACGACGTCATGAAACTGCTGCTTGCGCAGACTTCTTGGGGAGCGCAAGTGTTCGAGAACTGTGTCTACCCGCTTGGCCCGGATGCGAACGGCACGTTCACTAATGCAGATATTGACGCGATCTTCGTTAACAACCGCGCTTGCCCGAATGGTGGGCCAACCGTGCCAGCTAACTTCGCCAGCGGCGCAACACCTGCGTCTCTGACCGATGCAGGTACTAACGTTTCGCTGATTGAAAACGTCAACTTCCGTCCGTGGGAACCGGTCGCAAAGGGCGTAAAACCGTATCGCCAGCACGAGTTCGTTGTCGGCTTCGATTACCAGATCGCAAAAGACTGGGCGTTCGAAGGCCGTTATGACCGTCGCCGCCTCGACCATGTGATTGAGGATGCGTCTTTGGCCGACCCGACCAACTTCGAGATGTACACGATCGTCAATCCTGGCCAGGGTGTGAACCAAACCATTGACGGCTATGCCAATTACTTGGGGTCATTAGGGTCAGCGTATGGCATCCCGAACTTTGCGTTCGACCCTGCCGCGTTTGGCACGTGTGCTACCTGCCCGCACCTCCCAGTGGCACTCCGTAACTACGATGGAGTGGAGCTCCGGCTGACGAAGGGCACGAGCCACGGCTGGGCGGGAATGTTTAGTTATACCTGGAGCCGCCTGTGGGGCAACTATACCGGCCTGACCACCACCGACCAGACCGATGGCGGCGCAACCGGACGTAACTCGCCGGACACCACGCGGGCGTTCGACGAGCCGTTCTACTATTTTGGTGCGAGTGGCAAGTCAACCAACGGGCCTTTGCCGACTGATAGACCCAACACCTTCAAGGGCAACCTGTATTACGAGCTACCTTGGATGGGCGGAACCACGACCTTCGGTCTCTTCCAGAGCGCATACCAGGGTACCCCCCTGAGCTCGTTCACCGATTTGGGCTTGGCGTGCTGTAACGAACCTATCGAAGCCACGGACATCTTTGGCCGTGGCAAGTGGGCGAACGTAACCACGGACTCCGCTGGGAACGTCACGTTGGGTACCCCGTACAACCGCCGTACACCGTGGTTCACTCAGACCAATTTCCAGATCGCGCATTCGATCAAAGTGAACAAGAATAACGAGGCCCAGCGGCTCGCATTATCTGCGACTTTCATTAACTTGCTAAACCAGCACAACGTGGTCTCGTACTGGCAGGGCTGGAACTCAATCGCTGGTTCGAGTTCCTTGTTCCCGTTCGAGGCCTTCAATGGAGCCGCTTTCTACCAGAAAATTGAAACGGGATACGACCCGCAAGCCGAGATCAACGCCCAAGCGAATGGAACCTGCTTCGCCTGCGTAGCGTTCTTCAGCACCCCAACCCCGCTGCCGCTGATTAAGAACTCCCAGTACGGGCAGCCGAACCTGTGGCAGCTCTCGCGTAACATCCGCCTCGGGGTGAGCTTCACGTTCTAACTTTGCATTGCTCGTATCACAAGGAGCCGGATTTCCGGCTCCTTTTCTTTTTCCCGAAAACTTTGTGTGGGACACTCAGTGCGACTTTGATGTGTAGTACCCCGTGCGGTGCCGAGTCTTGTATGGCGAAGTTTCTGTGCCCGCTACAAGTTTCACTTCAATACGCCGGAAGTCTGAGTCCGCGAGACGCTGCGAAGGGTAGTAGGCCAGAAGATACTGTGTCCGTAATTCATCGCTGATGGATCGGAACGCCTGATCAAGCTGCGGTACCGATGTGGCGTAATAATATTTTCCGCCGGTATCTTCGGACAACTGTATCAACGCATGCTCGCCGCCAGTATCGCGGCCAGCACTGGCTTCAATGGGCACTACAATGATGCTGTAAACGATGGCTTCTGATATTTGCGCAGCGCGCAAGGCCTCTTGGTAATCAATCTTGCTGACGGTGTCTCCGCCATCGGTGATCACGACCATCACTTTTCTTCCCTGACGTCCTTCCAGTGCTCCGGCGCCCACATAGATCGCGTCATAAAGGGCCGTAGCTGCGCCGAGGTGCAGTCGGTCAACGCCGCGGTCGATGGCCTTCAAGTCGGCGGTAAATGGTACGACTTCGTCAACGATCTCGCTGAATTCGTAGAGCGAGAGCGCGTCAACCGGACGAAGAATGGCGTGCACGAAACGGCGAGCGGAGTTTAGTTCAAGCGGCAGGTCTTTGCGCGTGCTCAGACTAGTGTCAATGTCTAGCACAATGGAGAGCGGCAGCTCGGATTCTTTGTCGAAGACAGAAATCTTCTGCGGCTTGCCGTCTTCGAACAGCTGGAAATTGTCTTTGCTCAGGTTGGCGATGGGCGCGCCGTTCTCATCCGTGACAGTCACGAACACATTCACCAGCTTCACGTCTACCTTGATTGTGCTGTCATTCTCTGCGGGTGGAGACGCAGGCTTCGAGGTAGGAGATTTGGCCCAGGGTGGTTTCGGGACGCTGCCGGAACTCTGAGCCTGACACACCGCGACAGCCAGCAGCAGGAACGCGGACAGAATTTTCATCTGAAAGCTGCTCACTTAGATGCAGAGCTCCGCGAATGGGTGCCCTGGGAGATCTGGTCCGGAAACGGTTCGCCGTCAGCCCAAACCGCGCCATCCTCAAAATATTCTTTCTTCCAGATGGGCACAGTGCGTTTGAGAGTATCGATCAGCCAGCGACAAGCGTCGAACGCCGCGGCACGATGGGCGGACGCGACCACAATGAGAACGCTGATTTCACCGATCTCAAGGTGTCCCAGGCGGTGAACGATGGCCGCATCGCGAATGTGAAATTGCGAGAGCGCTTGCGCTGCCAGCGACTCCATCTGCCGGAGCGCCATTTCTTCGTAAGCCTCGTATTCGAGATACAGAGTGCGCCGACCGCGACTGTGGTTTCTCACTACGCCCTCGAAGACCACGGCTGCTCCGTCGTCGGGACGTTTGATTTGCGCGAGCACAGTGGCAGTGTCGATCGCCTCGCGGATGATTTTCGCGCTCGGAGAACCGCCGCTGACGGGTGGAAGCAGGGCGACTTCATCTCCCGAATGAAGCTTCGCGTCCGCCCCCGCGTATTCCTGGTTCACGGAGATGGCAATAGAACCGAGCATTCCTTTCAGGGCTGACACACGCTGCTCGTAGTGGTCAAGCACATCTCCAGCTTTGGCCTGATCAGGGAGCGTCAACAGGTCGGAACCGCGCCCGGTAAGGTCTTTCAACACTCCGAAAAATAGCACTCGAACCTGCATGGCAATTGGAAGACTCAGTAGAGTAGTTTACCGCGAGGAAGCGTGGGTAGATCGGGTGGAACTTGATCAGGACATCGAGTTAAGAAAAAAAGCCGGCCCGAGTTCAATAAAACTCGAACCGGCAACAGACTACGCTTTGTTTAGCGAAACTTTGGAGGTTCGTTCTCCTTGTTCTTGTCTTTGTTGTTCTTGTCTTTGTTGTTCTTGTCTTTGTTCTTCTTCTCCTCATTTGAAGGTGGCGGATTCTTCTTTTCATTCTGCTGTTCCGCCGGGCGTGCTTCGCGCTGCGACGGTGGTTCAGCCGGGCGCGTCTGAGGACGAGGAGCAGGTTCAGTGCGAGTCTCTGGCCTAGTCGACGGTTGCGGGTGAGTCTCGTTCTGGCGTGGCGCGGCCTCCGGACGGCTCTGGTTTTGAGGCGGTGCCGACTGCTGCCGAGTCTCAGGAGGACGAGCCGGTTGTTCCGGCCTGGTCTGCGGAGTTTCTGCTGGACGCGTATTCTCCGGACGCGCACTGGGATTCCCGCGTGGCTGTTCCGGAGTCGGTTCCGGCCGGTTCGCTGACGGCGGACGCGGAACCTGCTGCCCTGGACGATTGCTTTCTGGTTGCGCCGGACGGTTCTCTGGTGCGCCAGGACGCGGTGCGGCCTCGCGGTTGTTTTCCGGAGCGCCCGGCCGTGGGGCTACATTACGATTATTTTCCGGACGATTGTTTTCTGCTCCGGGCCGATTGTTCTCCGGTGCCCCTGGACGAGGCGTAGCTTCACGATTGTTCTCCGGAGCGCCCGGCCGTGGGGCTGCTTCGCGGTTGTTTCCCGCTCCTGGCCGATTGTTTTCCGGTTGCGCCGGACGGTTATCCGGAGCTCCTGGCCGGGGGGCTGCTTCGCGATTGTTTCCCGCTCCCGGACGATTGTTATCCGGTGCCCCTGGACGAGGCGTAGCTTCACGATTGTTTTCCGGAGCGCCCGGCCGTGGGGCTGCTTCGCGGTTGTTTCCCGCTCCTGGACGGTTCTCTGGTGCGCCAGGCCGTGGAGCAGCTTCGTTATTGGGAGCACCGCCACCGGTTCCTCGTGCGCCACGCTGTAGCGGTTGCGCCTCAGTTGGCGGTGCAGCGCGTACCGTCTTTACCGGAGGAGGCGCCGCCCGCCGTGCCATACCGGGCGCAGCTTCTGGGCGATTCACCACAACTGGCTGGCGAGTAGCAACCACTTGCCGGCTCATTGCCTGCTCTGGTGGTCTTGCCTGCACTTGCCGAGCAGGTCCCACCATGCTCTCGCGGGCAGGTTGAATGTTCCTGACCACATCATGCGTGACTGGCGCCGAGGCGATCTGCCGGGCATCCACTCGCACAATATTTTGATTAACCGCACGCGCGTTCACGAACGTGTCGTGATTGACGACAGTGACGCTGTTGGTTACGCGCTGATTCACGTACGTCACATTGTTGACGTGGTTTACGGTGACGTTGTTGTAAACGTTCGTCACTTGGGTGACGTTCACCCGCGTGTTGGTCACGTTCACAGTCTGCACGTATCGCGGGCTGGTCCTATACCAGGGTACAAACACTTCACTTGGTCCCAGCGGGAACCATCCCACTCCGCCACCGCCACCGATTCCTACGCCAATGCTAAAACCTCCGCCTCCGACGAACGCCACCAACGCCGGCGCATACACTGGTGCGACCGCAACCGGTCCAGGCACCCAGCACCAGCTGCTTTCTACAAAGGCCCATCGTCCATAGTGGAAAGGAGCGAAACCCCACGGCTCATCTTCAACCCACGTCCAACCCCACGGAGAGACAAAGACCCAGTGTCCGTAGCGATAGGGCGCCCAGTCTCCCGGCACGCCGCCAGGGCTCCATACATTTCCGTATCCAGCCACCTCATGCCAGCGTCCGTAGTCGTCTAAATCCTCGTAGCCGGTCATTTCAGCTGAAACGTAGTGAGAGCTGCGATTTCGGTCTTCGCGCTCGTCACGCGACAAAGCCCACTGATCGAAATCATCACGGGAACCGATCTCATCGACGTCGTAGGAGAGCTGATCAACTCCAGAAAAAGTGCCGCGCTGCCCATCGATGAGCCGATAGGAGTTGCCGCCACCCGTCACTTCAGCTTCTCCGCGAAAAACTGTGGCCAGGGTCTGATCTCCATTCTGGTTGACGGTCACGCGGAATTGGCCCGGCCGATTTACGTTGAACGCCAAATTGGGAGTATCAACTTCGAAGGCATCATCGCCGCCATAGTGACGTACGCGGAAAAACAGAGCCAATTTGTACTTCCGCGCGCGAGTCGCGATCCACCCACAAGTTGTCGCCGACTGTGAGAGGCCGGTTCGGTACTGCCTGCACCCAGTCGCCCTCACCCCCGGGCTGAAATGAAACTGAGCCCTGAATAAAACCAATTCGTCCAGCGCGAGTTGGCGGGTCATCGCGATCGTAATCCTGCGCCAAAGCAGCCGGAACAATTTGCAGCAGCAACAAGATTGCCGCCGCAAGAACTGCAATCGAAAATCCTGTGCGCATCTTCTTCATGAGCTTTTCCTAACTGCGGCCATTCTGGGCCGCTCAGGCATAATCCCTCACGTCATAGTCATTAAACACTTGGTCAAAACACAAGTTCCATACGGTCGTTTGGGTACTCAGTCAAGCACGCTCCGGTAGCTGTATGCGCATGAAAAATTAGGGTTTAACGGGTGAGAAGACAACCGTATGCCCAGGTCATGGGCCTTCCGTTAGGGCAGCACAGTCTCTCTGCCTCCCCGATTAGGGTGTTGATCGAAGACTTCCACGCAGGGTCATCCGACCTGCAGATTATGCAGGTACGGAACGCTGGCTTTCATCATTTCCAGGTTCATTTCGACGAAGTAATTCTTTATGCCGCCGGTTTTCGCCGCGGCAAAGATTTTCTTCCAATCTAGTGTGTCCTGCCCGACGGGCATTATTTTCTTGGCTTCCGCTGACCAGCCTTGTACGTGCATTGAAATGAAGCGGCCAGGGTACTTCGTGAAATACTCTGCGGCGTCGTAGCCGCGGTTAATGGTGGAGACCTGAAATTGAAACTTGACCAGCTTTGGATCGAGAAGGTCGAACAGTACGTCGTAGGTTCGCTTGCCATCAACCATGGACAGTTCAAAGTCCTCATTATGAAGACCCTGCTGGATACCAGCCTTGGCCGCCTGCTCGCCCATCTTGTTATATTCGTCGGCCGCCCGCTTCACGTCATCCATGCTGGGATTCTTTGGTCCATCGAGGCTTGGAACGATCATTTGCGTCAGGCCCACGTCTTTCGCCCAAGCAATTCGCCCCGCCTGATCCTTTCTGAGCTCGTCGATGCCGAAGTGAGAACTCACGCAACTGACGCCGGCATCGCTCAGAATTTTCCGAAGCTCGGTTCCGCTGTATTTAGCGAGGCCAGCGAAGCCGTTATCGGCATAGCCCACCGGCGAGCATAACTCGATGGTCTGAAATCCGGCCGTGGCAAGCTGCTTGATGGTGCCGGGAAAGTCCTTGGCGATCATTTCCCTGACTGGCCACGTCTGACATCCCAGTGGCATGCCAAGCGGATTGGCGCGAAGCTCCCACGGGCTTGAGGAAAGAAAGCCGGCCGCGGCAGCGTACGTCGCCGCACTCTCAAGAAATTCTCTTCTCGAAATCGCAGACATGAACGCCTCCTTCGTCAACTGAAAATCTATACCAGGCACCAGCTAAGGCTCTTGCTAGAGTTCCCACCCGCTTCGGCGTTGCGGACTTACGAGCTTTTGCGCGGAATCCAAGTTAACTTTCAGGTTGGTGCGGTCCCAATCAAGTCTTTGTCCCACCTGAGTTGCAACATTCCCCAGGAGCAGCGTCTCGGTGACCATGCCCGAAAATTCGAAATTCCCACCAGGCTTAACTTTGCCGCCCTTGCAGGCATCGAGCCATTCGCGTTCGTTACCAGCGGATCGAGGCAAGGTCTTTGGAGGCTGTCTGTAGCTGTCCATCTTCGCCTGGGGAATAAGCTTTGGATTGTCGCCATGGAATCCACATAGAATCTTGCCGCGATCTCCGATGAAAAGCAGCCCCTCATCATCTTCGTTGCCGCCTCTGAAGGAGCGGGTTTCGTCCAATTCCTGCGGGCGCGGCGGCATTAGACCGCCGTCATACCAGGTGAATTTGACTGGCGGCATGTCGCGTCGAGTGGGAAAGTCATAGCGGACGATGGATGCGAGTGGATAAGTCTCCGCGTAACGATCGCTGGAGCTTGCTTCCACGCTCACCGGCGCTTCCAGCTTCAGAACGCGAAAGATGGTGTCGAAACTGTAAGAACCCATGTCGCCCAAAGCGCCACACCCGAAGTCGGTCCATCCCCGCCATACAAAAGGCACGTATGCATGGCTGAAAGGACGTTGCGGCGCCGGACCGAGCCAGAGGTCCCAATCTAATCCTTCGGGCACCGCTTCGGCTTCGCTTGGACGCTCAAGACCCTGGGGCCAGAAAGGACGGCTCGACCAGTTTGCCACCTCGCGCACCGGACCAATGGCTCCGTCCCAAATCCATTCGCATAGCAACCGCGTATCCTCGGATGCCTGGTTGGCAATGGCAATCTGAGTTGCCACGCCGGTTTCGCGAGCGATTTCCGCAAGACGCCGGGCTTCGTAGATAGTGTGCGTCAATGGCTTCTGGCAAAAAACGTGTTTGCGCTTCTTCATCGCAGCAGCGGACACCGTCGCATGCAGGTTGTCGGTGGTACACACAACAACCGCGTCCAGGTCTTTCTGCTTCTCAAGCAGCTCGCGGAAGTCGCTGTAGGCCGAACAACCACGATACTGGCCGGAACGCTGCTGGGTACCGTAATAAGCGTCAACAATTTTCTGGCACGGTTCGCGGCCTGAAACCCCGCTGGTGACGCGGAGAGAATGGCTCAACTGAATTGGCTCGTCTGGGCTGAGCCA
>WNGK01004624.1_pt1 | contig 14686 bp, 13 predicted proteins | sample 5400601 | NCBI WGS metagenome assembly WNGK01 (sample SAMN13153376, study PRJNA577476) | soil metagenome | isolation source: 60 cm soil or saprolite under Garry oak tree replicate 1 | place: USA:California | collected 2016-06-15 | reverse complement strand
CCCGGGCAAAGACACGATGAGCTATTGCGTGATGAGTACGAGGAGCTTTTGCGCTTGACTCACAATGTGCTGCTACGTATACTTGGAGTAGTCTCCACGTCTATTTCTCTGTTGGTTTCGTAGCGCTGCTTTTCAACAAAACGGGTTGTCTCGTTCCTAGAGTACATTTTGTAGCTGCTCCTTGTCACTACTTTGTCGTCTCACACTATGAGAGAAGGGAAACCAACCATGACTATTGACTTCACACTTAGCCCAGAACAACTCCAACTCCAGGCCAATGCTCGCGCCTTTGCCGAGGGTGTACTGGCCCCCATTGCAGCGCAACTCGATGCGATTTCTGATCCAGCCGAGGCGTTTTATTCCACGCGAGCAGCTTTCCGGGAGATGGCGAAGGCCGGGTTCACGAAGTCCTTCATTCCCGTGGCCGATGGAGGCCTCGGCTTCGGACTCGTGGATTTTGCCATTGCCGCCGAGGAATTGGCACGCGTGGATGTCAATGTCCCCACTACGCTGCTTGGCAGTGGACTGGGACTGCAGCCCGTCATTCAATTCGGTGATGCTGCCCAACGTAAGCTTTTCCTCCAGCCCTTCGTTGATGACGAGGATGGGGCATTGCTCGCTTCCTTCGCATTTACCGAGGTGGCTGGTGGGGCCAACTTCGACTCCAACGATCCTACAGCGGGAGTGCAGACGTTCGCCCGTCGCGTTGGGAATGAATGGGTCGTCACCGGGCAAAAACATTACACCACCAACGGTACCGGATGGAATGGCAAGGGAGCACATCTCTACTCGGTCGTATGCCGTACCGACCCGACCAAAGGAGCACGCGACTCGCTGGCGGTGATAATGGTACCGGGCGACGCTGCCGGCGTACAGGTCATCGATGTCTACGACAAGCTGGGGCATCGTGGGGTGATGACACCGCGAGTCCACTTTGAGGATGTACGGGTCCCAGCTCACCATCTCATCGGCCGGCCGGGTCAAGGTCTCGAGATCGTGTCAGGCGCCTTCTCCTGGACGGCAGCGCTAATCGGGTCTGCCTGCGTTGGCGTAATGCGCGCCGCATTTGAATACGCCCTTGACTTTGCGAAATCCGAGCGACGTCTGGGTTCAGGGCCGGTCATTGAGCATCAGAACGTCGGCTACATGCTAGCTGATCTCAAGATGCGCATTGAGTCGGCGCGCTACCTGACCTGGAAGTCCTGCCATTACCTTGAGCAAACGGGTGGGCGCGGGGAAGAGCTGGCGATCATGACCAAGGTGTATTGCTCGGAACTCGCCGTGCAGGTCGTATACGATGCTATGCGCCTCGTAGGTGTAGAAAGTTACACGAAGAAGACCCCTCTGGAACGCCTGCTACGTAATGCACTCGTCTTCCCGCTGTACGACGGAGGGAACATGGGTGTGCGTCGGCGCCAATTGCATGCGCTATTTACCCAACCTGGATATGATTCGATGCTTGCGGCACAGGGCCGTGTTCCACCCTGGAAGGAACAGTGACTGCTAAGGGCTACTCCTGAGAGACTGTTCACACGGCTCAGAGGTTAAATAGGCAAGGTCAGGGCGCGCCCTGACCTTGCCTTACTGCTTCTCATTTCTGTAGAGAAACCTACTCGCCCTTGCGCCCCCAGACCGTCAGATGGTAGTCGAGACCACAGAAATCCTCTGCCTGGAACTCTTTTTCCATCTGCTCATGGAGATACTCCAGTTCCTCTTGCGTGGCAACTCCCATCTTCGCGAGAAAGGGCTGGAGCAGTTTGTGGACGATCAGAACGTTCTGGACGTTACTCTCATGAATGTCTGAGCCTGCTGAATAGTCAATCGCGTGGGCTTGATGCTGAATGTTCTGGTAACCTGCCCGCCGCATCAACAAGCGCAAAACCGGTGTGGTGCCAACATAGCGTCCATCAGGCGAAAAGGAATGGCCCGCCCGGTATAGGCTGAGCGAGGAAAAACTGGAGAGCCTTCCATAAGCGGCACTTGTGGTAAAGCCCCATTCTGGTTCCGTTAAGCGCAAAAGCCCCCCTGGCCGCGTGATCCGATAACACTCAGAGAGCAGCCCTGCCCAGTGTTGCCTGGACATAAATCCCGTGAGAATGCGCCCATTGACCAGGTCAAAGGAATTGTCGGGAAAGTCCAGAGGCTGCGTGGCATCCATCACGCGAAACTGCAACTGCGGAATATTCTGTGAGAGAGCCAGGCTCCTGGCATACTCAATCATGAGGTGACTAATGTCAATGCCCACCCCATGCATGTGCGGATACTGCATCACCAGGTCGAAGAGCCACCCCCCTGGTCCGCACCCGATGTCAAGCGCCTGATGTAACTCTGAGATATCGGTTTGTTCAGGGAGCGGCCCTCCCAATGCCCGGGTGAAGATGTGATCTTGCAGCATCAAGCGTGCCATTTCTGCCGCGTTTTCCGCAGGAAGAACATAGCCCTCAGAATCCTGTGTCTCAGAAGACGCTTTCGAGATATCGGTCATCTTTCTGCCTCCTTGGATAGATGCAACCGCTCCCTCTCCTCTTCGTCAGGAAAGAGCGTATAGGTATTCTCTCTTCTACTCATCTAAAATATACCTGACCGTGGTGAAAATGTGATACGATTGATCAGATCATACCATATTTGGGAGTGGGAATGGGTTAAAAAAAGAACGAAGATAGGGTCTCATCACAGGGCAATGCTAGTGAGAAACGCCTTCTCTAAAACGGGGGTATCGGGTTTGCTATGCAGATAGAACAAGAAACCGCTCTGGGAGCCTACGCTCCGCTCATGTTGGAGTATGTGCCAGCAGGGATAGCTCTTTTTGATGCTCATGAACTACGTTTGCTCGCTGCCAATAGCCGTTATCAGGATCTCCTTGAGCCGCAGTGGCAGCATGGGCATGCGCTTGGACATCGCTTGATCGAGTTCCTACCTCGTGCAGCATACACTGAGATCGCCGCACTGTTCCAAAAGGTACTGGAAACAGGAGTCTCCTCTCGTTTGGAAGGCTATGCTACTCCAGCTCGTCTGAATGGGACGAGGTACTGGGATTACAGCCTGGAGCCCATCGCTGAACAGAGTCAGGTGAGGTATGTGCTCTTAACGGTCACAGAGATCATAATGCAGCTACAAGCTCAGAAGATCGCCAAACAAGCGAAGACGGCTCTCGCACAGGCGCAGCAGGAACTGGAACTGGAGCAACAGCGGCACGAGCACCAGGAAACGATCCTCTTGAGTGTGCGCAGCATCGTTGAGCCACAAGCGTTCGCGCAGGCGCTGTTGTGTGCCATCGACACCTGCTTCTCTCCTCACCTGCTGGCGCTCTATAGCACGCGTTCTGAGCAGGAAAAGCTCTCGCTGCTGGCTTTCCACACCCCTGAGAGCTGGCTGCAAGAAACGCCGGTGTTGCCGGCGTTTCTTGTGGGGACGAGTGGAGGCTCTCTTCTCCAGGCCATGCAGCAGCGGACCCCTCTGATCAGGAGGACATCTCAGGAACGAGAGACTGGTCAGAAGGAATCCAGGGAGAGGGACACATTGCTAGCGTTGCCAGAAATAGCCTGTGTAGTCTATCTGCCTCTGTGGAGAGCACAAGGAGCACAATGTGAAGGGGTCCTGGTGGCAGGGTTTGCTACAGAGGAAGAGTTGGATGCTCTCGTGGTGCCAACCCTGTCGGCGTGTGCTCCTCACCTGACCGAAGCGCTGGCGGAGACATGGATGCACGCTGCCCTCGCAGACGAACGACAACGCCTGCGGACCGTCCTGGATCAGCTTCCCGAGGGCGTGATCCTGGTGGAGGCGCAGAGCGGCAAAGTGAGTTACGCCAACCCGGCAGCCGCAGGGTTGCTGGGATACGCGCTGCCCCACCTGGTTGGGGCCCCTTTGAATCAGTCCGCCATGATGTCGCCGTACCGGTTCCCACCAGCACACCAGCAGTCCGCGTTTCGCTGGAATTTTGCCCTCATTCATGCCCTGTGGGGCAAGATTATCGTGAATGAAGAGATCGTGGTCAGCCGTCCCGATGGCAGTGAGATCGTCGTGCTCAGTTCTGCGGCACCCATACGGACATCGCACGGACTGATTACCGAAGCGGTGATGGTCTTTCACGATATTACGGCCAAAAAGCAGCTGGAGCAGCAAAAAAACGAGTTCTTTGTGGTGGCCAACCATGAACTGCGAACGCCCTTGACGGCCATCCTGGGCTACGCAGAACTGTTACAGTTGCAATTCCCCGAGGGAGCAGATGCCATGCAGCGGTCTGCCATCAACAGAATTGCCGAGGAGTGCGAACACCTCATACACCTCATCCATGAACTGCTCGATGTCTCGCGTCTAGAACATGCCCGCTTAGAACTCAAGAAGCAGTACCTAGATCTGCTCGCGCCTCTCTCACAAGTGGTCATCACACAGGCCCAGACCACGAGCATCCACCGGCTGCACCTCACGCTGGAAGAGTTGGAACCTGTCGCTTGCCTGATGGGATGGTTTGACCTGCTGCGGATCGAACAAGTCATCAGAAATCTGCTGAGTAATGCGATGAAATATAGTCCTTCTGGCAGCGAGATTGAGGTGGGGGTGCGTCCTCGCCGGGATGCTCAGGGGAGGGAGCAGGAGGTGATGATCTGGGTCAAAGATCAGGGCATGGGAATTAATGCCCTGGACATGCCGCATATCTTTGAGTGCTTCTATCGTGCTACCACGTTCGATCGGACCTCCATTAGTGGCTTCGGCATTGGATTGTATCTCACCAGGCAACTGGTGCAAGCACATGGGGGGCGCATCTGGGCCGAGAGTACCAAGAGGCAGGGTAGCACCTTCTATGTCGTGCTGCCCCTGGGACCCACCCCCTAAGCTCGACTTTGTGCCGTTGCTGGCTGAGCGCAGCCAGGCCCTTGGCTCCAGCACTGTCATCCTGAGCGCAGGGAAGGATCTCCCTGCCCCTCAAGCCAGACCCTTCCCTGCGTGGTGGCCTGACATGGTTAGGTCACTTAGGTTGATACCTATTGAGTCGTGTATACTGGCGGTACATCAAACACATGGTATTCCCATGACTTCGCGGAATGGATGCTACACTTTCTCCTTCTTCCGGCCGCCAGCCACCTGAGAGGATAGTGCCATCCTCTCAGGCGATCCACCTCGCCGCAAGACTCCTGGAGGTACTTGAAGATGGCGTTTGAATGCCCGGCTAAAGGCAGCTTCCGAGCTGTAGCCGAGTCGATGAGCGACTTCGCTTGCGCTCATGCGCTCCTCTATTGCCATAGCCCTGATCTCCTTGCGAGGAGAGCATCATGACTCACTATTGAGCATGGGCAAGCGACCACCAAACGGGTCCGTGAACCCAAATCTTAACCGCCTTTGGCAAAAATTTACCTCTTTTCAACTCAAGAGTAAGATTGATAGAGTTGCATATATCATAAAATCCCTTGTAGTAGATGAATTATAACCTTTCTCTTGAGTAAGAGAAACAGAACTTAGAAGTCGTCAGGAAATAAATTGTCATACTTGACGGCGGGAATAAACCATAGTATTCGATTTGATGTCATAACGATTTTTGTGTAATAATGTGCAACGAGAAGGCGTTAAACCCGTCCAGGCCTAGCTTCCAGGTTTTTCTGCTATTCAGCATTCAACAACATTTGGAATGGCATCCTAGATCATTTTCGGAGGAGAAAGTTCATGGGTAAATATCTGCGATATGTGGCATGGATCAGTGCAAATTTGCTTGTTGTAATATTCGTACCCTGGATAGTTCCGATGGGTAGCCGAGCTTCGGTACATTATGCAGGCGCACCAACTACACCCATCAGCCATGTTGTGATCATCATGATGGAGAACCATTCTTTTGATAATCTTTTCGGCACTTTTCCTGGAGCCAAGGGTATTACAGAGCCAAAGGCATCGAATCCAATGGAAAGTGATTTAGGCCATACCGGACCGGAAACACGAGCGGATATCACGGGTGGCAATACGTACGGTTTTCCTCAAGAGGGCTACGTTCAATATACCCAGCAGGATATTCCGAATACATGGCAATTTGCACAAAATTATGGTTTGAGCGATAACTTTTTCTCATCGATCAGTTCAAGCAGCTTGCCAAACCATATGGCAATGGTCGCTGCACAGGCTGCGGGACTTGATATGACCCATCTTAATAAGAAAGCTTGTGGAGCAGCAGCCAATAGCTTATTAAACTCGCGGAGTGCCGCAACTGGTGATGACTACTGGTCGTATCCCTGCTACAATATCAATAATTTACCGGCAATCCTTGACGCAAAGCAGATTAGTTGGCGTTATTATGCCTCGACGCTTTCATGGAATGCCCCAGCTCTCATTCAAAACACTGCTAAATCCCCTCGCGATATCACGAATTCCGCTCAATTCGTCTCAGATGTTCAAGCTGGTCGTATGGCAACTGTTTCCTGGATCACTCCTCCGGGTGGTGGGCCAAGTGGTCATCCACCCAACTCAATGCAAGGGGAAGAAAACTTCATCACTCAGCAAGTTGATACCGTGATGAACAGCCAGTATTGGAGCAGTACAGCCATTTTTGTCACATGGGATGAGTTTGGGGGATTCTACGATCATGTCAAGCCTCCAACCGTCGATGGGGTAGGACTGGGTTTGCGTGTGCCATTGCTGGTCATCTCTCCATATTCAAAGCAAGGCTACATTTCCCATGCACAAGCAGAATTCAGTTCATTCGTGAAATTCGTTGAAGGAAACTTCAATTTGCCGAATCTCGGACAACGCGATGCATTATCTCAGACCAGCGATTTGATGGATTTCTTTGATTTCTCACAGTCACCGCGATCTCCGACTCCTGTGAATTTATTGAATTATATGGAACCACTGGTTGTTCCATATTACAGTGAAAATGGTACTGTGACAAACGTACAATCGGCAGTGAGCCCTCAAGTTGGTGGCCCCTCGACCGTCTTTAAGTTCACCGTTGTCTATAAGTTGAGCATTACTCCAACTATCCATAATGTCAACATTGATGGTGTTGCTCATGCCATGTCACCCATTGGAATAACCAAGAACAAAGGTTATTACCAGTTTAGTAGCCAACTCGGTATTGGAAATCACAGCTTTACCTTCACTTTCTCATCCAACAATGCTGGTGGTACTTTCACGCTTCCATACAATTATCAGAGTGCACCATTTCCCGGTCCTGAAGTGCATCCATTCAACATAAACACCATCGGCCCGCAGGTGAATACGGTCATGCTCAACAAACCTGTCACTTACAAGCTCTATTATCAGTCACCCACAAACACTCCACCAACACTCGTAGAAGTCGACATTGATGGCATCCCATACGCAATGACACCGTCGGCTCACAATTACAGCGGTGGCGTAACGTATGCCTACACAGCGAACAATCTGTTTGTAGGAACACATTACTACCGTTTCCGCGTTGATGATGGCTCAGGTGTTGCCATCTACGAAGGACACGGCAATCCAGCAGTCACCCCAATTTCGCTCTCCAACACCTCTGTATCGCCAACTTCTGGTACTTCAAGTACTGTGTTTACGTTCCAGACAACGTATACGGATATCTATGATAATGCTCCCACCAAGGCACTATTATATGTAGACAAGACAGCATATCCGATGACGTATGTGTCCGGCTCCTACAAAACAGGGGCTCTCTATCGGGTGCAGACGACGTTGCCAATTGGCAATCACATCTTCTATGTAGTCTTCGCGGATTCTACTACTAGTTGGGCTGACCCGTTTGCTCCCAATGCTTATGCTGGCCCAAATGTTGGTGCCAATGTCAAGTCCGTACCCCGAGGAACCTTGATCTTACCACCTCAAAGTATTCAGGACCAACAAAATCAAGAGGAAGCTGATAGTTAGACGAGGAGTATGGCTTGTTCTGGCACAAGATTGATTACCGGGATTTCCTGGGAGATAGTCCAGGAGCGGATGAGCAATCGGTCCCGCAAAGCGTACACCGCCGCAAATGAGCAGTGACTCTGCTCCGTCTGCTCCGTCGCCACCGTAGCACAGGAGGGCAGCACTGTGCCCGATCCGTTTCGATGGCAGCGCTGCCAGTAGGATCGCTGCACTCTCCGAAGGATCAGCGAGCTGATGCTCCTCTCCGTGAGGCAGGAGAACCAGATCGACCGTTCCAAGGGGAATGCGTTCAGCGTCGATGCGCTCCTCCTACTGGTGCTGACGGCCCAGTTCGTTGCAGTGGACAGCTAAAGCGCCGGAAGGCTCAATGAACTTCACCTGCACGAAATCCTGCAAGCCGATCCTTCCCAGGATCTGCCTGAAAGGCGTAGGAAACACTGGCAGGGCTGTTTTGGCATCGATCGGTTCCGGTTTCCCGACAGCATAAACCTTTCTATGCCAGAACACCGTACCGCCTCCAGCAGACAGCATGTTGCGATACCAATCCACCTTTGGCCCATACGTTAACGCAATCACAAAACCCTCTCCCGTCGGCCAAACCATGATCACCGTCTCATACGGCTTTCCGCTGCGACGGCCAACGTGACGAATGATCGCAAATGGGCCGAGGGGAAGATTCGCAAACCCGCGCAATACTCGATTAGTGACGTACTTATTAAAGACGCGTATTCGATCAGGAAACATCCTATTCTCCTTGAAAAAAGGCCAAAACCATCTTTTACGGTATCAATGCCCGCATGATCACCTCGACGACCGCATCGGCGCGGTCGAGTGCCGGAAGGTGCGCTTCCTCCCCAAGCACGAGGTTCATGATGACATAGGTTAACAGCCCGCCAAGCAACGTGTGCGTCACGGCGTCGAAGTCGACATCGGCGATGATCTTTTGCTCGCGAGCCTCTTGCAGCAGCACGGTCATGATGGCGAGACCGCGCTGTGTGACGTTCGAGAAAAACAGGGCGCCGAGTTGCGGGAAGCGCGGCGCTTCAGCAATGATCATACGCACCAGGGGGAGATAGCCGGGCTGGCTCATCATGGAGAGGATCTCACGGGCCAGCATCGTGAGTGCCTGCTGCAGCGATGGCAGATCATATGGCGTGGGCAGGACCGCGAGTTTCTCGGAAAAGCCCGGCTGCTCCATCGTCAGGTGGCTCAGGACATCGACAAAGAGCGCCTCCTTGTTGGCATAATGGCGGTAGAGGGTCTCCTTCGAGGAAATGCCCGCCTCCGCCAGGATCGCATCAATGCTTGTCGCCAGATACCCCTGCTGGCGAAAGAGCCGGTGGGCGGCGGCACGAAGCCGCTCGCGGGTCTGTTGGGTGCGTGTGTTCTGTCTGTGTTCCATTCTCACTCATCTCATAATCGTAACGTACAGTACGTTACGATTATGGCACAAAGAGCTGTGATTGTCAAGAGGGGGTGCAGGGGGCGAAGCTCCCCTGACGGGGTCTGGGGTGACCCACCGTGAGCATAGACGCCGTGATGACTCAACAAAGAAAGAGGAGGTGTCAACTATGCTTCACGCGGTCGTCGCGATGGTGTTGTTCGTACGAGACCTGGCCAAATGTATGACGTTTTATCGGGACACCCTCGGGCTTCAGGTGAAAGATAGCAATCCCGATTCTGTCGGTTTCTCTCTGGGAGACCAGTACTTTCTCCTGCTGGAGGTCTCAGCCGCTGCACATATGATCAGTGAGGAAGCGCTTGAGCTGAAGATCGAGGGAGGTCCTCGCGGGCTTCTGGCCGCTGGTGTTGCGGATGTCGACGCCGCCTACGAGGCGCTCAAGGCCAGGGGAGTCACGTTTCTCAGACCCCCAACCAACCAGCCCTGGGGGCTACGCACGGCGTACTTTGCTGATCCCGAAGGCAACCTCTGGGAGATCAACCAGCCCATTGGATCGAAGCCAGAAGGGTAGGCGGGGTAAGACTACAACAGACCCAACTCGCGGGCACGTGCGACCGCTTCGGTGCGCCTTTGGACTTGGAGCTTGCCAAAGATATTCCGATTGTGCCCTTTAACAGTACTAAGGCGAGGAAAAGCCGCTCGCTCATCTCCTGATTCGAGAGTCCCTGAACCATGAGGTGGAGGACTTCCAACTCGCGTGGGCTCAATGGCTTGGTATCGGCACTCCGCACCCGGCGGCGGCCCCTCTCCCGGCCGCCGCCGGTGTGCGGTAGCGTTCACTCCGCGGCAAGGATGCGCTCGTCTGGCTTTTGGGTCTTCACACCGACCACGAGCAGGTAGAGGACCATCGAGATCTCCGCGATTGCTGGCGGAATGACGACGAAGGTGTGGATATTTTGGCCGAAGTCGGGGACCAGGAACAGCGCGAGCAAGTCCACGAGGTAGCAGACGCCCCCCACGACGAGCAGGACGCCCAACCACTTGGGAAACCACCCTGCTGATTTGTAGGCGAGATACCCCAGCGGCACCAGCCACAGGCCAAAGAAGATCTGCGCGATGAGGATCCCATAGTGCTGGGTGTCGAGCAAGAGCAGCACCACGGCATTCGAACCCGCAGTGCCCAAGGCGGCCAGGTTGACTGCACCGGTTGCGACCCGCAAGCCCTCAAACTCGAAGACCGCGTTGAGGCACGTGATGCCGGTCGAGATTGCGACGAGGACGACCATCGCGCTGGCCACGCTTTTGTTCACATGCTTGAGCAGCAGGTAGAGGGTCATCCCGAGGAAGACAAAGACTGTCGGATCTAACAGGTCGGCGACGACGGCGATACGCACCAGTCCGGCGTTCGCGAGGAGGTTACTAGCCGTGGCCGCCGCGTTGCCGGCAACGTACATCTTGGGTTCCACAAAGCCTTCGGCAAAGCCGCCGAAGATGCCGACGAGCAGGTAGAGGACGCCGGCGATTCTCGCGATGCGCTTCGGTGAGTTCATGGTGGTCTCTCCTTCGGTGGGGTCGGCCACGAGCGAGCCGCGGTCCGATCCTGAAAGTTTTACTTTCTCAATGCGGTTTACTTGATGTCTGAAACATCTGCCTGACCGGGTTTACCGCGATTGACCGAGAGCAATGGCATTCCTAAATCACGCACTTTTCTGAGCACTCCATGCAACGCAGCCTGATCGACCACCGGACCGGTTAACAGCGTCTCGCCGTTGTCTTCCAGGGTGAGGGTGAGGCCCCCAAACCAGCCTGTCCATTGACGGCCCAGATGGCCCTTGATCCTGATCTGATAGACCAGTGGTTGACCTGGATCACTTTCCGAGTTGATGTCGTTTGACATGACCCTGTCCCTCCTGACGCCCCGCCTCTAGCCCCTCCTCGAATTCGCCCATTTTTCAGCATAATCGCCGATGATGGGAAGCTTGTAGTATCTGCCGCGAGCTGCTGCAACCATCAAGACAATCCAGCAGATGAACGAGACGAACCCCAGCCCGTCACCGATGAAGCCAAGAAGGGGGATCTGGCTGAACACGGTCGTCACCATGCCCATGGCGCCGAAGAAGATGAGGGACTGCATCGCGTGGAAGCGCACAAAGCGATTCTCCCTCTTCAGCAGGAGGAAGATCAGGCCGGTGACCCAGCCACCAAGGTAGCTCAGCCAACCGGCAGTGCGCGCTCCCTTACCCAACGAGGTTCTTTCATAAGGACTGCTAGAGTCTGCAGGTGGTGCAAAGTACGGCTGCTGGTATCCATAGTGCTGCTGAGAGCCATAGAACTGCTCTTGCTGCTGGTATCCTCCTTCAGAATGCCGGTAATAGCTCTCTGGAGAGCTTTCCTGTAAGTCGTTGGGAGCCTCGAGCGGCTGCGCTGTGGCCGCTCCTCTGTATCCACCATAGGGAGTGTGTGCTTCGTTTGAATAGTTTTTCATGATTGTGTGACCTCCTATCTCTGCGAGGTGACCGCCCCGCAGAGCCTGTACTAGTTGCTCAATATGCAAGGAGTATAGCCGCATTCCGGTAGTCACGCCTAGACACGAAAGTGTTGTTTGAGGTGTTGTTTTGTGGGGGTAGTGAGAGAGGAGCAGTGCTCAAGCGTTGGCTTGCTGAATCGCTTGCGGGCAGTTCTTGAGAGCGAGTGTGTGGGCACACTGACGTGCAGGCTACAACAGACCCAACTCGCGGGCACGTGCGACCGCTTCGGTGCGTCTTTGGACCTGGAGTTTGTCAAAGATTTTCCGATTGTGTCCTTTCACCGTGTCCAGGGCGAGGAAAAGCCGCTCGCTGATCTCCTGATTCGAGAGTCCCTGAGCCATGAGGTGGAGGACTTCTAACTCGCGTCGGCTCAATGGCTCGATAAGGGGCTGGGCAGGTGGGGGCAGAGAAGATGTGTCTTCGCGCTTCTGCTCCTTAGCTTCCAATACAGCTAGCAACTTCCCTGTATAGTCCGGCATCATCCCAGTAGCCTCTGCTGCGGACAAGAGGTGCGCCATCGGGAAACCTTCGTCGACAAAGAGACGGATGAAGCCGCCCGGCTCGGCCAGCGCCAGCGCGTCACAGAGCAGGTGCACCGCATTTTCCTGTTCGCCATGTGCCTGCAGAGCGACCGCCTGGAGCACCAACACCTTGAGCCGTTCATCCTGCCACCTCTTGGCCTCCACCTGCTCTCGCCAGGACTCCAACACCGCCAGCGCTGCGGACGTGTCGCCCTGAGCCAGGTGGGCCCGGGCCTGGCTGAGAGGGAGTTCGTGCGCCTGCGCCAGATGAGCGGCCGCCGCCAGGTTGCCCTGACGCAGCAACGTCAGCACTTGTGTGGCTGCAACTTCAGGGATACGATCCACAAAGTTCTGCTGGCGCGCAGACTGACTGGCCTGAGCTAGCAGAGCGGCCGCGCCGGCCACATCTCCCAGGGCCAGTTTCAGGCGGGCAAGAAACACCTCACAGGCAACAAATCTGTCAATCACTCGATCATACTGCCGCGCCAGGTGGAGGCTCTGTCGCCCGTGCGCGAGAGCCTCATCCAGGTCGTTCCATTCGTAGAGGACACGGGCCAGGCCAAGATGCGCTTCGTAGATAATCTGAAGCGGCTGATCTCCTGCCAATTGCAGGACGCGCCGGTAGGTCTCGGCCGCCTGATAGAGCTGGTTGTCTGCTTCCTGTATGTTGCCCAGGCCGATGGTCGCCAGGATGGTGGTGAAGATATCCCCGGATGCCTGGCTGAGAGATATGGCTTCAGTATAGGCCCGGCGGGCTGCAGCACGGTCTCCCTGGAGGAAGTAGGCAAACCCCAGCGTCCAGTGAGCGGTAGAGCGGGAAGACAGGTTGTTGGGATGCAGATACTCCAGGGCGCGGCGCGACTGGGCAAGCATGGTTTCTACATCGTACCGGGTGAGAGCCAACGTCGCCCTGGCGGCTGCCATTTGTCCGACCAGGTTTCGGGTCTTGTTGTCCGCCTCGGCGCGTTGCAGGGCGGTTTCAGCCGCTTGGAGTTTCTCTTCCACGCCGGTCGTTTGGCCATTTACCAGCAACAACGAGGCATACCTCACCCACAATGAGGGCCTGGCATTCAGCACGGTCGTCGGCAGCGACTCCAGCCAGGCCAGTAGAGCAGTAACCGCGCCACGAAAATGCAGGGGAATCCCCTTGCCTTCCATCAGACGCTCGGCACGCTCCACATCATGGGCAGCAACCGCGTGGTGAAACGCTTCAATCTCCAGGCCATGGTCTTCATACCAGACGCTGGCACGGATGTGCAATGCGTTCACCTGGCTTTCCGCATCTCCTGGAGATGAGGCGGTGCTCTGGTGAAGTCGCTGCCGCAGCAAATCCGCAAAGAGATGGTGATAGCGGTACCACCGCCGTTCGTTGTCCAGGGGGGCGAGGAACAGGTTGGCGCGTTCGAGATCTTCCAGGGTTGCTCGCCCGGTACCAGAGGGAGTGAGCAGAACGGCATCACAAAGGGGGCCGCACAGGCGGTCCAGGATGGACGTGCGTAGCAAGAACGTCTGGATGCTTTCGGGTTGCTGCCCGAGGACTTCTTCCACCAGATAGTCCAGCACGAAATGGTGGCTCCCGGTAAAAGATGTGATGAAGCTGGCGGAGTCTTGTTGTCCCTGCATGGAAAGCGCGGCTAATTGCAGTCCGGCAATCCAGCCTTCGGTACGCGTTTCCAGTGCGGTAATATCTTCCGCCGAGAGGTTGAGGCCCATTCCCTGGTTGAGAAATCCAGCGGCTTCGGAAGGCGTAAAACGTAAGTCGGCAGCGCGCAGTTCGGTCAATTGACCCCGGGCACGTAATCGGGCTAGGGGTAGCTGTGGATCCTCACGGGTGGCGATGACCAGGTGCATCTGGGGTGGCTGGTGCTCGACGAGATACGTGAGGGCCTGGTCAACCGCTTTGGCCTCAATCACGTGGTAGTCGTCAAGGACAAGGACGAAATTGTCGGGAATGGCGGTGATTTCATTGAGCAGGGCCGTCAGAATCGATTCGGTTGGCGGTGGCTGAGGAGATTGGAGCGCACCCAGCACGCCTACTCCAATGTCAGGCGCAATCGTCCGTAAAGCAGCCACGAGGTAGGTCAGAAAGAGAGTCGGGTCGCTCTCCCCTTTGTCCAGCGACAGCCAGGCCACCTGCCGGTCGCAACCAGCCACCCATGCGCTGATCAGCGTGGTTTTCCCAAAGCCGGCGGGGGCAGCAATGAGGGTCAGTTTGCGGTGCAAGCCCTCGTTCAGCCGCTCGAGCAGGCGGGGGCGGCTGACCACGTTCGGCCGAAGCCGGGGGATATACAGTTTCGTGGCGAGAATGGGCGTTGGCATGCCTGCTTAGTCTCCTGGTCTAATAACGGTCTAACAAGATCATGGACTAAAAAAGGGCATACGTCAAGGAT
>WNGK01004623.1_pt1 | contig 14689 bp, 10 predicted proteins | sample 5400601 | NCBI WGS metagenome assembly WNGK01 (sample SAMN13153376, study PRJNA577476) | soil metagenome | isolation source: 60 cm soil or saprolite under Garry oak tree replicate 1 | place: USA:California | collected 2016-06-15 | reverse complement strand
TGTTGGTCTGCACCACGTCGCAACGGATATCCAGGTTGGGACAGCGATAGACGCCGGCGAAATGGAAGCCACTAAAGCCAGCAAGGGGATTGGGGTAGGCGCCCGCATCAAGAATCATCCTGGCCTGGATAGCGGTGAGCGTCCCGTCCCTCTTCGCGCCGAGTTTGATGGTGATCACCGTTTGCGGCGCGGGATTCCCGGCCAGCAGATCTTCCTGGCGCGTGTAGATCAACTGTACCGGCTTGCGCAGGCGGGATGCCACTGCTGCTGCCAGCGGCTCAAGCAGAGTCTCCTTCCCGCCAAATCCTCCACCGATCGGCACCGACTCGACGCGAACCTGCCGCTCCGGCATCTGAAGCGCCCTGGCGACTGCCGAGCGCACATTGAACATCCCCTGCGTGCTGGGCCAGATCACCAGGTGATGGCCGGACGCACTGGGGGCTACCGTGACCGACTGTGGCTCCATATAAGACTGGTGGACCGGGTGGGTGCGATAGCTGCATTCAACCACCACCTCGGCCTCGCGCAGACCGGCATCGATATCACCCATCTTCAGAGGCGGTGTCTGGCTGACATTCTGCGAACGTTGCTCTTCCTCGACCGGTGCTGCATCTTGAGAGAAGGTAGTGTGGGGGCCTCCTCCGGCGACAGCTTCATTCTCACGGCGAGAGCGGACCAGGGGCGAATCTGGCCGGATAGCGGTCTCAGGATCAATGACCATCGGCAGCGGATCATAGTCGACTTCCACCGCGTCGGCTCCATCCCTGGCGCTGGCTTCCGTCTCGCCGACCACGATAGCAACAGGGTGCCCGCACCACAATGCTTCCTGCTCTGCCAGTGGAGATTGCGAGCGGGAGAGCGCATCCGCCTCGGCCATCCCCAGCATTTCGGAAGTGAAAACCGCCACGACTCCTGGCACGGACAGAGCAGCCGAGGTATCGATGTTCAGGATAAGTGCATGGGCATACGGGCTTGTGACCAGGCGCGCATACAGCATGCCTGGCAACGTCTGATCTCCTGCATAGCGTGCACGCCCGGTCACTTTGTCAGGACCATCCTGGCGGGGGAGAGATGTGCCAACCAGAGCAGGTTGCGCTATTTGCATCATATCGAAGAATTCTCCTTCTCGTAGGAACTCACACTACCGTTCGTTCATTTTTTTAGCTCAGAAATCTCCAGCTTCTTCTCCGGTGCGTTCAACCAGGGCATCATGGCGCGCACCTCGCGGCCCACCTGCTCGATCATATGGTTGGCGTTGGCCTGCCGCATGGCCTGAAAGCTGGGACGGCCCGCCATATTTTCCAGTATCCAGCGCGTCGCGAAGGTGCCATCCTGGATATCTTTGAGGACTTTGCGCATCTCATCGCGCACGTTCTGGTTGATCAGACGCGGCCCCGTGATATAGTCGCCCCATTCGGCAGTATCACTGATAGCCTTGTGCATAAACGCCATACCCCCCTGGTCCATCAGGTCTACGACCGCCTTGACCTCATACGCACACTCGATATAGGCTACTTCCGGTTGATAGCCCGCCTCGACTAATATCTCAAAGGCGCTGCGAATCAGGGCGGTGAGTCCGCCGCACAGCACCGACTGTTCACCGAACAAATCCGTCTCGGTCTCTTCGCCAACAGTCGTGCGCAACGCCCCCGCGCGTGTGCAGCCAATGGCGCGGGTATAGGATAGCACCAGCGCTTCTGCCTGGCCCGTTGCATCCTGGAAAACTGCCCAGAGCGCGGGCAGGCAGAGACCCTGAGTAAACAGGCTGCGCAGCATGCGGCCGGGTCCTTTAGGCGCCACCATCCCGACATCGATATCGTCCGGAGGGACAATTTGTCGGTAATGCAGGCTGAACCCATGCCCGGTAAGCAGCAGCTTGCCGGGAGCCAGCCCCGGTCGAATGTCGCGTTCGAATATCTCGCGGTGATCTTGATCAGGTGCCAGCAGCATAATCACGTCGGCCTTCTCGGCAGCCTCTGAGGGTGTCATGACCTGGAAGCCCTCGGCTATCGCCCGTTCGCGGTTCTTGCTTTTCAGTCGCGAGCCGATAAGAACGTTGCAGCCATTGTCTCGCAAATTCAACGCGTGCGCCTGCCCCTGGTTTCCATAGCCAATCACGGCAATCTTTTTCCCCTGCATCAATTCCAGGTTCGCATCGGTATCGTGATAGACGGTTGCCATTACTCTTATTCCTCGTTTCTGATGGAATCACGGAGTCTATGAGTAGTCTCTTCGTCCATGTGATAGGTCTCGGCTTCGGCGGGAAATGCGCCCGATTGTACATCCTCGAAAAAGCGCTGCAGCGCCTCGGTCGCCGTATCCGCCAGGTGCGCGTACTGGCGCACAAACTTGGCCATGCGGTCATTATGCATACCCAGCACATCGTGAAAGACCAATACCTGCCCATCGCAGTAGCGTCCCGCGCCGATACCGATAGTCGGGATGGGGATGGATTCCGTCACCATCTGCGCCAGTACATCCGGTACGCCCTCCAGTACCAGCGCGAAGATGCCTGCCTCAGTCAGCGCCCGCGCATCTTCCAGCAAGCCACGCGCCGCTTCGACTTGCTTGCCCTGCACACGGTAGCCGCCCATCGCGTGAATGGATTGAGGGGTCAGTCCCAGGTGTCCCATGACCGGAATTTCGGCTGCAATGATGGCCTCCACTGCTGGCAGGCGCTTGCGGCCACCCTCTAATTTCACACATTCCGCTTGCCCTTCGCGTATTAAACGACCCGCGTTGCGCACGCTCTCCTCAACTGAGATGTGGTAGCTGAGCCAGGGCATATCGCCTACGATCAGCGCCCTGGGTTTCGTACGCGCAACGGCAGCCGTATGATGAATCATCACATCCACTGTAGCAGGTAGGGTATCCTCATAGCCTAAGACAACATGTGCCAACGTATCACCGACCAGGATCATGTCTGCTCCAGCTCTATCGGCAATGCGCGCTGTTGGAGCATCGTAGGCGGTGACCATCTTCAGTTTAGGTCCCCCTTTTCGCGCACGAATCGCCGGTACCGTCATTTTCTCCTGCATCGTAGGTTCCTTTCTTTCGTGGGAGTCAGGAGCCAGAGGCTAGAATACCTGTATCCCAACTGCCATCTGCGCGCACTAAAAAATTATCAATCAAACGCGCCGGGCCTACTTTTGCCGCGATGACCAGAAGGGCGGGAGCGCGGAGCGTTTCTAGCGGCAGAAAACTACCGGGGTCGCGCACCTCCGCGTAGTCCAGCCGCGCGCGCGGCTCGGCCTCCGCCGTCTCCCTCATAGCTCGCGTTACAAGTGATACCTGCGCGCCGGGATACGTTTCAAAGGCCTCGCGCCCGGCCTTTAAAGCTGAATATAGCACGCGCGCGGCAATGCGATCCTCTCCGAGAAGATAGGCGTTGCGACTGCTCATCGCCAGTCCATCGGCTTCACGTACCGTCGGTAGAATGCGCAGTTGCACCGGCAGGTTGAAATCTGTCACCATGCAAGAAATGACCGCAACCTGCTGCGCATCCTTTTGCCCAAAATAGGCCCGGTGGGGGCGAATAATCTGCAATAATTTCAGCACTACTGTGGCCACACCGCGAAAATGCCCCGGGCGGCTGGCTCCTTCGGCCTCTTCCGTAAGTGGCCCGGTTGGATCAACGTACGTCACAAAACCGGCGGGATATATCTCCTCGACTTCGGGAACAAAAACCATATCTACGCCCGCATCCTCGAGCAAACGTAGGTCGCGCGGCAGGTCACGGGGATAAGTACTCAGGTCTTCGCGTGGCCCAAATTGTGCCGGGTTGACGAAAATGCTCGCGACCAGCACATCGTTCTCGCGGCGTGCCTGGTGTACGAGCGAGAGATGTCCTTCATGGAGGTATCCCATGGTAGGCACCAACCCGATATTAAAAGGACTCGTCCATCCCTGGTATGCGTTTATCATCTCATGAATGGTGCTAATTATGCGCATCCTCTTTTTAATCCCTTTACGGCATTGATACCCCAAGCATTATTTAAAGACCAACATTGGCTCGCCTGAGTCAACGAGGGCCCGGTTCAGTACAGTGGTTAATACTTCACAAAGTATACCATCGGGATGAAAGGCATCGCAATTGGATGGATATGGTTATTTTGAGAGTAATTGTAGCCCACGCTCTCCCCCAATAATGGCGCGTTCGGTCATCTGTAAGAACAGCCCCGTTTCCACGGCTCCCACAATACTGCGGATAGAGGCTTCCAACCTTTCAGGATCTTCGATGCCCTGCGCAAAGAAGCAATCGAGAATGACGTTACAATTATCTGTCTGAAAGACACGCCCCTCTCGTTGTCGTAGCTGCACGATTGCCCCCATCGCTTCAAGTTGCCTGCGGACCGGCGTTACGCCAAACGACGCCGTTTCGACCGGCAGCGCAGCCTTCTGTCCCAACCGCGAAACCAGCTTGGTGGTATCGCCAATCACGATGAAGCGGCGAGAAGAGGTGGCAACAATTTTCTCACGCAGCAATGCGCCGCCGCCGCCTTTAATCAGGCGCAATTGACCATCGATCTCATCGGCACCATCGATTGCCAGGTCGAGTTCCGGGTACGTATCCAGGTCGGTAAGGGGTATCCCCAGGCTGCTGGCAAGCTGCTCGGTAGCCTGTGAAGTGGGCACGGCTCCAATAATCGTCAGCCCCTCGTGTAAACGCCGGGCCAGCGCCATCATCATATAAGCAGCCGTCGACCCGGTCCCAATGCCGATCACCATCCCATTTTCAATATAGTCGACGGCTGCTTCACCGGCCATCCGTTTCCAGGTATCTTGCTCGGATTCGGGTTGCATAACGCTTCTCCTTATATATAGGGGTGTGCACAGTGCATTTTACGTGGCAGTGGCTCTGCCGCAGCCAGGCCATCCATTTATCTATTATCGCATGTCATGGTTAACATGCTCTAGATTGATCTGGGTACCACTCCACTTGTCATTCTCCTCCTATCATGTTACACTCTGCTGGTACAAAGAAAAAGCACTTCTATGTTATTTGCCGGTGGTAGTAGCATGTCTCAACAATTGCGTATTCTCGTAGTTGAAGATGACGAGCAGTTGAAACACAGCATCGTCAGCTCACTTCAGAAAGATGGGTATAGTGTTCAGGGTGTAGCAACTGGTGCAGAGGCCATACATATACTCTGGACAGATGAACAGAATCTCGTAATCGGCGACAAACAATTGCCTGATGCCGACGGCTTTGAATTGCTGCAATGGATTCGTACCTATTGCCCTCGTATCCGCATGATAGTGCTGGCTGCAGCAGGCTCTCCAGGCACTCGTACTCAGGCCTTAGAGTATGGAGCGGCTGGTTACCTGGAAAAACCCATTGATTTGCGCCTGCTCAAAGTCGAAGTGCGTCGTCTCCTCCAACAAACAGGATTTACCGCCAGCCTCGCCTCCTTTGATTTGTTGGATGTCATCCAGATCGTCAATATGAGTCGCAAGAGCATCGCCTTGTTCATCCATACTGGACTCGAGGAGCAAGGCTTGCTGGGTTTTCGAGCAGGTGAATTGATCTGGGCCGAGTATGGCACGCTGCGGGGCGAAGAAGCATTTTTTGCGCTGGCTGCCCACAAAAATGGCACGGTGACACAACAGCCCTGGAACGATCAGATTGCACCCAATGTGAAGCAGCCACTCGCGCGTCTGATCATGCAGGCGCTCCAGTATCGTTCCAAATACGCGGAAGCACAGCAGTTGAGCGGCGAATACGAAGCAGTGAGTGCCGGATCAGTCATACGCGAGAGGAATGCACAGAATGCACAGAATGCACAGTCTTCAATAGATAAGCTACTGGCGGATAATTCCGAAGATGACCGCCCCTTTGTCTATGTCGCCGAATTGCCGGTTAGCGCGGAACCGGTGACACCAGAAGCCAGCGAGTGGTGGCAGGAAGCCTCCAGGGTTCCCGGCCAGGAGGGGTCTGGCAAGGTGGGAGCTGTAACAGGGAATGCAGGATCTTCTCATCCAGGCATCCATAAGACGCCAATCGCTGCCAATGGCTCCAGCATTACGCCATCAACGGTGCGTAAGACGGCTGTTGGTCAACGCTCGGATCTGCCATCCTGGCTAATGGATCAACCAACGCAGTTTGAGATGCAGGCCCTGCGACCATCGTCACTCACCGGCACAGGTCAGTTTCCCTCTGCAGCGGCTGCCCGGCCTACTCCCGCGGAATGGCAACCTCCCCAGTCTGCCCAACCTTCCCAACCTGCATCAGAACATACGGGCGATTCCCTTCTATCTCTCAGTAAGGGAGCAAGCGGAGTCGATTTGGGGAAGGAAGCCTCTGTGGATGTACAGCCGCTCTCTAACGTGTGGGATTTGCCAGCAGCATCTGTACCAGCGGCATCTCCAACGTCTTCAAGGGTCAATGCCCCGAATACATCAACCAATGGACATACCACTCAGCCGGCGAGTGGCGCGCTACCCAGACCCATCCCTGCGGAGTGGCGAACCCCGCTTCAGAATGGCGGTACGGATGAGGCTCCATTTGTAGATAAATCAGGCGCTTCGCTGCAAAGTCTTTCTAGCCGCAGGCAAACCGATGACCTTTTCGCACATCATACACGTGAGTTCAGCGATTCACCATCCATACGGGGTGATGTTACTACGACGAATAACTCACCCGGTGGGCTTACTGAATTCGCTATACACCAGGAACAGGCCAGAGGAGCCGTAAGCCAGCCGCGCGAATCAAAGCGCAATTATTCCGCCCTGGTTTCGGCATTGCAAACCCTGGGTTATTCCCTCCCAGGCTTTATCGCGTCAGCCGTTGTCAGCATCGATGGTCAGCCCATCGCCCAGGTAGCGGTAGAGGACCTGGACATTTCGCCGCTGTGCAGTGAATTCAGCGCTCTATTACGGGGCGCGCTACTCACATTGAACCAGGGGAATTGGGGTCGACACGAGGATACCATCATTACCAGCACAAGCCATCATATCGTGCTGCGTGTGCTTGGCAGCGAGTCACAGACCTTTCAGGTGTTAATCACCACGCGTGAATCCGATCCTGTCGAAAGCCTTGAAGTCATGGCAAATGTCGAAGGTGCCATCGTAGCTGCTTTGTAAAGAATCTATATACCCATGAGCGAAGAGAAACAACAACCCGGAGAAGTAAAGAGCGAAGAAGAAAAGAAAAACAATCGCTTTTCCTTTATCGTCGGCATCCTCATTGGACTGGCGATTATGATCGCCTTTGTCTTACTTTTCCATTAAACGCTTGATCTCCTCAAGATCAATTTGCCCGGCCGGAGAAGGTTCAGGGGTGTTTTGAGGCTGCTCTGCTTTCGCACTAGCGCGTTTCTTTGACGGCTCGCTATTGTGCGGCCTGGGGTGAAGCAGTGGCGAAAGGTGCTCATTGCCCTCCAGAAGGAGCGGCGGTTCCTTCTTCCCCTGTTTCTTTGCCTTGAGTTCATTGAGCTGTTGTTCGACCACCTGTTCCTCAGAAAGCTGGTCAAGCTGGACATCCAGGTCGCGATTATGCAGGTCCGCCATCGCCCGTGCGCGCGCTTCCGCCTCCATCACTGCATCCTGAGCGCGATTGGCCCGCTCTTTATCCACCTGCCCGCCCGTTTTACTAAGCGCGTCATACACACGCTGTTGCAACATCGCACTGCGCTTGCGCGCCACAAGCAGCTCAATCGTCGTTTCGACTTCTGAGATTTTTGCTTCAAGCTGGCGCAGCGCGCTGCGCATCGTAGTAACAAGTTGTTCCTGCTCTTGTTGCTGTTGATGGTAACGCTGCGATAGCTTCAAGAGGTCGTTGCGCCGGGTAAGCGCATCGCGCGCGGCAGTATCATTATTCTGTTGGATAGCATGCTCCGCCTTTTTATACCAGTTGTCCGCCTCCACCTTCTTCTCTTTGGCGCGGCTTTGCAGCTTACGACTCTCAGAGATGGCGGTTGCGACCTGCGTCTTGACCTGTACGAGTTGATTGCGCATGTCAAGCTGCAATTGCCGCAGCGTCTTCTCAGGATCATCGGCCTTCTCCACCACAGAGTTGAGATTGGCCCGCAGCAAAGTAATTACGCGTTCCAACAAATTCATGAAAATACTTCCCCCATCGTCATCAGGTTTCCAGGGCGACCGCGAGGGTCGCCCCTACGAATGTCTATGGATCGTGGGAGGGGGATGTAGGGGCGACCCTCGCGGTCGCCCTCCTACCCCCTTATCCCTTGTCCACGGCGGTTAACGAATGCTACTACTTTTCGCCAGGTGTCGCTTCAACTGTAGAACCGGTGCCATTGGCGCCTGCCCCATTCGCACTGTTTTGCGTATCCTGGTTTGACAGAGCGGGAACACGGTTCATGAGGTCGCCTATACGAGTGCCGCTGAGCAGCTCGAAGAGCGCCGGTACCTGCGCAACCATGTTCATAATGTCGCCTGTGATGCGGCTGGCGCCCATGCCACCATGGCTGCCATCGGCGCCAGTAGAGACGATCGTCACCTTGTCCACCTTGCTCAGTGGCTCAGCAATAGCCCGCACGATCTCGGGCATACCCGTCAGCAGCTTATCGAGAACCGCCGCCTGGTTGTATTCATGGAAAGCAGCCGCTTTGACCTTCATGGCTTGCGCTTCCGCTTCACCCTTTGCGCGGATAATCTCGGCTTCCGCCAGACCTTTCGCGCGAATGACTTCAGCCTCAGCCAGACCACGTGCGCGGTTTGCGTCGGCTTCACCGAAACCGCGCGCCTTGGCAGCATCCGCCTGGCCCTGCGCTTCCAGGATGAGGCGCTGGCGTTCCGCTTCCGCGACAGTCTCAACGCGCCTGCGATCGGCTTCCGCAGCTTTCTGGATGGTAGCTTGCAGCTCCAGTTCGCGCCGTTGAATTTCGGCCTGCTGCACTTTAATCTGGGCCTGTTTCTCCACCTCGGTCACTTTGACAGCTTCGGTAACAACCTGCTGCTGCATCAAATTGGCCTGGATATCATAGGTTTTGTCGGCGGTGGCCTGCTGCTTTTTCACCTCGGCATCAAAGGCGGCTTTTTTCAGCGCCAGGTTACGCTGTGACTCTGCCTGCATTGCCAGTGATTCGGTTTCCGCCTTCACACGTCCCTGGTCTGCGGCAGATTTTGCAACGGCGGCCTCGCGTGAGGCGTTGGCTTGCTGGATCTGCGTATCGCGCTGTGCCAGCGCTGAGGCGATATCGGCCTGTTTGCGAATCTCCACAATTTGTGGGCGGCCCATGTTGGAGATGTAATCGTTTTTATCACGCACATCTTTAATGGTGAACGAGATGACTTCCAGTCCCATCTTCTCCATATCGGGGGTGACGGTCTTTAGCATCTTCGATCCGACGTTTTCCGGGTCTTTCACCAGGTCTTCGACGGTCAACTGGCCAACAATACCACGCAGATGGCCTTCCATCACCAGGCGGATCAGGTTTTCGCGTACATCCTGGGGCTTGCTGAGGAACTGCTCGGCCGCGGTCTTCACACTCTCTTCATCGGAACGCACTTTGATCTGTGTCACAGCTTCAACGTTAACGGCAACACCCTGTGTGGTGTAGAGGTCCTGTGAAGGGGCAACGTCGAAGGACATCAGCTCAAGCGAGAAATCCTGGGCACGCTGGTAGAGGGGAATGACAAAATGCGAACCGCCGGTGATGACCTTGGTACCGCCCGCACCGTACACAATCAAGGCCTGGTTCGGGCCAACTTTGCGCAGCAGGCGACCGATCGTCTGGATGATAATAATCACGACGACAACGATGGCGACCACGCCTATAATGAGCAGAATAAGTGGATCCATTGAATGTTACTCCTTTTGTGGGTCATTACGCATAACCAATTGTTGTGACTCTGTTTTACTGGATTCGTCAAGCAAGGTACGTAGTTTGTCGAGTTCATCCGAAGACTGTATTCCAGGTGGTGCGGAATAGGTTCCCTCCTCACTGATGAAATGATCCCAGGTGTCAACTTCCGCTATGCCGCGTTGATAGTTAACCACCACCACCTCCTGGTCTCGCTCAAGACGTCGTCCATCAATGCTGCGAGCCGGGATGCTTTTGCGCATACCGCCCGGAGAGACGTACAAAATTTCACCCAGGCCGTTCTCCTGAATGGTGATGCTGACTTTTCCCAGCAGCCCGGTCCGGTCAGAGACATCCTGCACCGTCGTCGATTCGCTATTGCCGAAGAGACGGGCAAGCGTGACCAAAAGCAGAGCGGCGATGATGAGGCCGCTTATGCCCGCGGATATGAGGGTAAGCAGGGGAGCCTCAAAGCCGACGATATTGTGGAACAGGTAGCCGAAAAAACCAAAGCCCAGCAAGAAGAACATAACAGACGTGGGGTTCAGGAAGCCAAACCAGGATTGATGGTCTCCACCCGCGTGTGTTTTACTCGTAGCATGGGCTGCATTATGCACTGGCCCATGTACAGGAGTGTGCAAACCACTGTGTTGACCTACATGGATATTGGTATGGTCGGCCACTCCATGCGTTGCGCCGTGTCCGAGATTGCCCATCAGCGCGGTCACAATGAAAAAGACCAATCCTACCAGGAAGCACGCGATAAACAGGAGTGAAAGGGGATCTGTCGCGATCATAGCTATGTTCCCTCCTCTGATTGCGGAAACACGTGTATGCAATGACGGTTGATGGTATCAATTACAACCATCCTTGTATATAGACGCAAGCATATCATAAATTTACAATGCCAGGTGTTCTCTCAGCAGCTCCATTATGACCTGCCTAAATCCGGCGGATCAGCGCTTCTATATCTGCTTCGGACCAATCCAGCATCTCACGAAAAAGCGCAATATAGCGGCGTGGGTTTTCCACGCTGGCAAGACGTTCTAAAAATTCCTGGATAGGTGGTTCTACGCGCCATTCTTCCGCACTTGCCGCCAGCCAGGTATTCAAGCGATCAGTATAACTCTCGATATCGGTCAAAAGGTCAGTGCTGTAGTCAGGAAGATCGCTGACCAGGTAGCCCGGCTGCACCTTGAAGAAACGCGCCAGCAAGTCCCGGCTGGTTGCCGTCAAGTGAACTCGTTTCCCGTTCTCCAGTTGCGACAGGTAAGCCTGGCTTAGCGTCTCATCCATCTCCTCCTGCATCGCCTTGACGATTTCCATTTGCGTCATTGCGCGGCCCAGGCCACGCATATCACCCTCAACTTCACGCAAGTGTTTGATTTTCTCAGCGAGATTCATACTTTACCTCAAATAGCTATCTGCTATATTGAGTATAGCATTTCGCTATGTGTTTGTCAAGGGATGAGGTGCCCTGTACTTAACAATAGAGGCTGTTGTATAATGAACGCTAATACAAAGGTGTAGCACGTACTCTATGGTCCAGGGCACCAAAAACTTAAACCTCTACCGAGAGAGGGCAGTCGCAACTTTTTTGCCGCCATCTCGTTAATACTTGTAGCTTGCCTGATAGAAGAACTTGACGCGCATTGAGTACGTAGTTAGGAAAGTTCAGCCTTGAAAGAAAAGATCGCCGGTTGCAGCCTTTCGGTCATCATGCCTGCGCACAACGAAGAGGAAGCAATTGCCCATACTGTACACGAAGTCATCGATACACTAACAACATGGATGCAAGACTTCGAAGTCATCGTTGTCGATGACGGCAGCCGGGACCGCACAGGCGTCATTCTGGATACCATTGCGGAAGTACATACCTGCCTGAGGGTCATTCATCACCCGGTGAATAGGGGCTATGGCGCGGCTCTCGTGAGCGGCTTTGAGGCTGTCACCAAAGACCTGGCCTTTTTTATGGACTCCGACGGCCAGTTCGATATCCACGATCTGGAGTGTTTTTTCCCCTTTATTGGCGAATTTGACGCGGTACTGGGTTATCGTGTTCATCGCCAGGACACCTGGATGCGTAAGGTTAACGCCTGGGGCTGGAAAATCCTGGTCGGCATGGTCTTCGGCGTCTACGTGCGCGATGTAGATTGCGCCTTCAAACTCTACCGCGCCGATTTTTTCCGTGAGCATACGCTGGAGACGCGCGGGGCCATGATAAACGCCGAAATCCTCTACAAGTTTACACGCGCAGGCTACACCTACACCCAGCTTGGCGTGCGTCACCTCCCTCGCCGGGGCGGCAAAGCTACCGGGGCTAAACCCGCCGTCATACTGCGCGCTTTCCGCGAATTGTTCTACTACGCCATGAAATGGCACCGCGAAGAGAAAAAGGAAGAACGCGCGAAATCACGCAAAGCCCACGTCAAATCCCACGCTGAACCCGTCAGCGCGCAGGTTTCTGAGCGAGAATAATCAGCCAAAAGGCAGCTACTTCGGCGTCATCAGCAGTACGCCCGCCGCATTCTCTACGATCATCCCGCGCTCAAAAAGCATCGGATGATGCTCCACCTTCAGCCAGAGCTTGATAAAGTCATCGTAGTGTTTGCTGGCAGGATGCCCCGACTGCCCGGGATGATGCACGGACAGCGAGGCCTTGAGATCAGCAAGATTGACGATCTGGCGGTATGATGGCACCGTGATAACCGTCTCGGGCTGGTTTACCAGCGATGCGCCCATATTGACGGTATCGATATCGCCTCCGACGGGATATGGCCCGCGATTGAAGATTTTGTTGAGCGGCTTCACCATACCTAACGGGTGAGTATACGTCATCTTATGTATGGCCCCGTACTTCCAGCGCGAGATATTATCCCCAAACTCATCACTTAACTCCTCGATAGCCGCGTGGAATGCACTGCTCAAAGCTGCATCCCACGATTTGGGTCCATTCGAGATCATCGAATCGGTGAACCAGGCATCGTCATGTTCGTTGAGCAAGCGGATCAAGAGCGGCTTGCTGCGGCTGGAATAGCTGTTTTCTGGAGCCAGGATAGTTGCGCCCACACCCAGGTAGTTATGCAGCAGGATTTCATCATCGCCAAACATAGCTCGAAAAACGATGCGTTCGAGCTTAAACAGGAAGGCACTGTAGATGGCCGCTGCTGCACTATCAGGGGCGAGAATATAGTTCCAGACGCGCAGTTTTTCTAGCGCCTCTTTTTCTTTGGGCATAGTGGCCGAGAGTTTGAGGATGTGCGGTACAATCTCAACGGCGGGCAGGGAGTATTGATCGGCTTGAATGTCAGCCATGTCCGAGAGCGAAAGTTTGCCCTTGCTGGTCAGCAGGTCGCGAATGCGTTGAGCGCGGTAGCCGTTGCGCCATTCATGAGTGATGTAGTAAGGATAGCTATCATCCACCACGCGGTTATTGGCAGTAGCGATGAAATGCTGCTCTGGATTGAAGGTTTGTGGCAGCTCCTCAAATGGAATATAGCCCGTCCATTCATACTCACCCGTCCAGCCGGGAGTAGGCAGCAGCGCCTGTCCTTTGGCACGAATAGGAATAGCTCCAGCCATGACATAGCCTATATTGCCGTCAACATCGGCATAGACGACATTCTGCGGCGGCGCATCCCAATCGCGCAGTCCATCGCGAAACTCTTCCCAGTTGGTGGCACGATTCATCTTCTGCACGGCTGAAATAATATCGTGTTTTTCCAGCGCCGCCCAACGCAGGGCCAGTTGTAGTTCATCCGCCTGGTTTCCATTGCTGCTCGCCTTATTTTGAGTTGGCGGCGTCAGGGTGGTCAGAATTGGCCCATGCCGGGTGATACGCACTTCCTCTATAATGGGCGTCTTCGATCCCTTGACGGGAATCTCTTCGCGGATGACTTGCGCCTCTTCCCATTGACGCATGTACTCGTACTGGTTGGGATGCTCTGGATGAAATTTTTCGATGTAGAGGTCTTCAACATCGGATACGGCATTGGTAAGACCCCAGGCAACGCGTTGGTTGTGTCCAATCACGATGCCGGGCGCGCCGGGGAAACTCACCCCGGCAACATCGATATCGCCCGCGACGAGATGGCATTCGTACCAGATAGATGGCGCGGCCTGTCCAAGATGAGGATCATTGCAAAGGATGGGGGCGCCAGTAGTTGTCATAGTGCCATCAACGACCCAGTTGTTGCTGCCGCCCAGCATGCCAAAGCCGCTTAACTGTTTGAGCTGCTCGTATTGCTCCAGCATCCCAAGGTTGACTCCCCGGTATTCCACTCCCGGCGGAACAATCAAGGGATGTGCGGGATCATAGCCCGCTTCCAGGCGAGCGGCGCGCTCGGCTCCCAACCTGGCGACAATGCGCGCGCGAATTACCTCTGTCTCCCAGTTCCCCCCCAGGTTCCATGCCATCATCTTGGACCATTGGATGCTGTGTGCCATCTGCCAGGGTTCCGGTTTAATACGCAGGATGGTAAATTCGAGCGGCAGGTTACGCCGGTTCTGCTCGATGAAGACGTTCACGCCGCGCGTATAGGCTTCGAGGATGCGACGACTGTGCGCTGGCAATTGCTCGACTGCCGCAGCCGACGCGCGGTGCATACCCAGGCGGCGCGTAAAGCGATCGGCTTCAATCGCGATTTCGCCAAAGATCTCGGAGAGTCTGCCCGCGCCAATGCGTCGATTGAGTTCCATCTGCCACAGTCGCTCCTGCGCGTGTACGTAGCCCTGGGCATAGAACAGGTCATCCTCATTTTGCGCGTAAATATGCGGCACACCATAGCGATCAGTAATCACCTCGACCGGCTCGTGCAGCCCTTGAAGATGCACATCGCCCCTTTGCCTGGGCAGTGGGCGGCGCATCAGCATGTAATATGCTCCGCCAACTAAACCGGCTACACCTGCCGCCGTCGCTACTG
>WNGK01013719.1_pt1 | contig 14692 bp, 12 predicted proteins | sample 5400601 | NCBI WGS metagenome assembly WNGK01 (sample SAMN13153376, study PRJNA577476) | soil metagenome | isolation source: 60 cm soil or saprolite under Garry oak tree replicate 1 | place: USA:California | collected 2016-06-15 | reverse complement strand
TCGTTTAGGCCCAACCTCGATTCCGTCGATCGAATGGCCCGAGCCTTTGCGCGTGCTGACGCCGGCGGAGGGCGGCGACGGGAAAGAGATGCCGCGGGTGGCGGTCCATTCGTAAATATCCTCATGATGCGTCTTCCCAAATTCGACTACCGCACGCCGCGCACCATCGCGGAGGCGGTGAAGATTGTCGCGGACGCCGGTCCCAATGGACAGTTTGTCGCCGGCGGCACCGATCTCTACCCCAACATGAAGCGGCGGCAGCAGACGCCGCGCACCGTAATCTCAATCATGCGCCTGCCGGAGCTTAATCAGATCACACGCGAAGGGAAATCGGGCATCAGAATCGGCGCGTCGATGACGCTGACCGACATCATCGACCACCCTGACTATCCTGTCATTGCAAGTGCGGCGCGGACGATATCGACACCCATCCTGCGAAATATGGGCACGATTGGCGGCAATCTGTTGTTGGACACGCGCTGTAACTACTACGACCAGAATTACGAATGGCGCAAAGGAATCAATTTCTGTCTCAAAAAAGACGGCGATATCTGCTGGGTCGCGCCGGGCAGCTCGAAGTGCTGGGCGGTGCAGTCGTCTGATCTCGTTCCGGTGATGGTGGCGATAGGTGCGAAATTTCGTCTCGTCTCGACGCTCGGTGAACGACTGATTGACGCGACCGGCTTCTATAACGACGACGGGATCGATTACCTGAAGAAACGTCCGGACGAGTTGCTGGTCGACATCCATCTGCCACCGACCAATGGTTGGCGCGCGTCCTATCAAAAGTTGCGACGGCGCGGCGCCTTTGATTTTCCGGTGTTGGGTGTCGCGGCTTACGTCAAATACGAAACAGCCGGTATCGGCATCCTCCCTGGCGGTCGGGTTTCGGCCGTCGACTCAAGTGGCCAACGTATCACCGATGCCAAAATTGTCCTCGGTGGGATTGCGCCTTCACCGATTGAAGTAGGCGAAGCAGCCAAAGAGCTGATCGGTCATCAGTTGGACGGCGATCACATCCAGGCTGCAGCTGAAGCCGCTTACATCAAAGCTCGCCCTCTCGACAACACTGACTTCGTTTACCAATGGCGCAAGCAGATGGCGCGGCAATACACAATCCGAGCTCTTCAGGAATTAGCAGTTCCGGCTTGATCTCTGCCCTTTGGTCTTTGGACTTAGGCCTTTGGTCTTAGTAACCTGACTATCGTCCATATGATGACAAAGACCGAAGACCAAAAACCAAAGACCAACGGTGTCGCTGCGATCCTTCTGGCTGCCGGGCGTTCGCGTCGCATGGGCGCGTTTAAGCCCTTGCTGCCTTTCGGTGAAATGACTGTCGTAGAATCATGCGTCAATAATCTTCAAGCAAAAGGCGTCGGGGAACTCGTCGTAGTAGTTGGGCATCGTGCTGATGACGTAAGAAACGTCCTCAAAGAACGCCGGCTGCGGTTTGCGTTCAATCCCGACCCCGAAAGCGAGATGAGCGTTTCGATTGCCCGGGGCGTCGAACAAATCGATAGCGATACGAAAGCGGTGATCATCGCGCTGGTCGATCAACCAGCGGTACCTCGTGAGATTGTCGAGATTCTCATCCGCGAGTGGCGACACAATGATGTAAAGCTGGTCCAGCCTGAATATCAAACTCGCGGCGGTCATCCCATCCTAATCGATATGGCGTACCGCCGGGAACTCTTGAGTCTCGATCCCGAGCGCGGCTTGCGATCGCTGTTTGACGAACATCGGAATGAAGTGCGGCGACTGCCCGTCGAAACGCCTTATGTTGCGCGAGACATGGACACGTGGGAAGATTACCGGCGGCTGCATGAGGAAACTTTTGGCCGGCCCCCGGCTGCTTGAGTCACGTTTTCGCCAATGTTTATGGGCTTATTCGCAGTTGTCCAACTGGATGGGTTAAGTCATCATCTAAGACGCGGTCGATTCTCCCAGGGATTGGAAGCCAGGAAGAATGCACGACCAGGAGAAACTTGATGGTCAACAAAACTCGCAAGACGGTAATGGGAGCGGCATTCGTTTTAATAGCAACAATGGTCATTGCCGCAACGGCGGCGCAAAACCGTCCTTCAGACTTCTCGTTCCGGTCAATTGACGGCGAGACCGTAACGTCCGACTCGCTGCGGGGCCAGGTGGTCGTGTTAGCATTCGGGGCGTCCTGGTTACCTCTGTCAAAGAACCAGCTCGAGGGAGTCAAAAAACTCGCTGACGATTACGCGGGCCGGGGGGTGGCAGTCTATTGGGTGAGCACCGATTCCGATTCGCCTAAATCGAAGAACTTCGCTTCAGAAGATCAATTACGAACTCTCGAGCGAAAATACAAGGTAACCGTACTCCGTGATCCTGATGGCGCCGTTTCCAAAAAATTTGGCGTCAATCAATTGCCAACCGTAGTGATAATCGACAAGCAGGGCAATACGTCCGGCGGGCCGATAGGCGGGCTCGATCCTAACGCGAATCTGACAGCACAACTTTCGGAGCGGCTCAAGAAAATCCTGTAATACGCGCACAGTTGCAGATTGCAGAAAACTACGGAGAGGTCGTTCGCGAGATTTCATTTTCTTCCCGCATTCTCGTTACCAGATCGTAAAGTAGACGCACCGGAAGTCCCATCACATTAAAGTATTCTCCCTTGATCTCTTCGATGAACCGCGCGCCCAGACCCTGGATTGCGTAAGCCCCGGCTTTGTCCATTGGTTCGCCGGTGGATACGTACCAATCGATTTCAGCATCGCCCAGCTTCGCGAATTTCACGTCGGTCGCTGCGTGCGCGACGAATGCGTTGTTGTTATTTGCTATGCCAATCAAGGTGACCCCGGTTAAGACTTGATGCCAACGCCCGCCCAGGTCGCGGAGCATTCGCCGGGCCTGTGACTCGTCTTCAGGTTTTCCAAGAATTTCGTTGTCAACCACGACTACGGTGTCAGCGCCAAGAACGATTCGCGAAGGAAAATGGGGAGCTGCCGCTTCGGCCTTATCACGAGCGAGCCTTTCCACATAAGTTTGCGCGTCTTCGCCTCGATGTCGGGATTCGTCTACCTCAACGGGAAAAGTCTCAAACGGCCAACCGACGGTGCGCAGAATCTCAGCGCGCCTTGGGCTGGTGGAAGCCAGCACGATCCGCGGCAGATTTAGTGCGCTGACTGAATCCACGTGACGCTCGCCCGCAGCCTCACGGGATGTTTTACTAATTTGGTTTCGGAGTGATTCTTCCATTACACTGCATGCTCATAACGCGGTGATAGATTCTAGATTGAAAGGCGCAATTAATAAATTGTGACGACTGCTATGCGCCGTTTCAAACTGATATGAACGATATTATTCGCTTGCTGCCCAAGCTCCTCGAGGCTGCCGGTGACAATCATGAGTTTACCGAAAGCCTCGCCAGGGTCGCGTGGACCCGCGCAGTTGGCGAGGGCTTGCGCGTTCATACCATTCCGATCCGCCTTTCGGGAAATACTCTGGTAGTCGCAGTGGCCGATGCGCCGTGGCAAAAGCAATTGACCGCGATGAGTGCGGAATTGCTGGCCTGCGTTAATGGAGTTTTGGGACGCCATCTGATTCGCTCCCTCGAGTTTCGAGTTGATCCCGATCAACTTCCAACCAGGAATATCGATATTAAGGAAGCTGAGCTAATCGAGCCGGCATTGGCTAGCGTTCCCGTTGAAATAGTGTCTGCCGCCGAAGACATCAGCGATGAATCCTTACGGGAACACTTCCTCCTGGCTGCTGCCGCTGCGATAAATCGAAGGCAAGGACAGTCGAAAATCTGAAGTCAAAACTCTGGAATTCATTATGCCTATAACTGAAGATGACATTGAAAAAGTTGCGCAGCTGGCGCATCTGGAAATCACGGAAGCAGAACGACATATGTTTGCGCCGCAAATCGCTGAAATCGTTGCCTATGTCGAGCAATTGAATGAAATTGATACCAGCGCAGTTGAACCTGCTCTCGGAGGATTGACGCCTGAAGGCGAACGAACCGAAAGCTCGCGCCGAGATGAAACCGAGCCTTCGTTAGGTCAGAAGATTGCCCTCGACCAGGCGCCCGATCCGGCCTCGGGTCATTTTCGGGTGCCGAAAGTCCTGGCTTAGCTGGTAAGCGCGAGCGCCCTGATCAGAAACCCGACCGTTAGGGAGGGTGCAAGGAAAGTCCACAAAATTATTCGACACCCTCTTGATGAAATCCGCGATCGAAATCCGAAACGAAATCATCCGCCGCGAAACAAGCGCGCGTGCGGTAGTTGAATCTGCTCTCCAGGCAGCCGAGAAACTTAACCGCACCCTCAACGCTTTCCTGGAAATCGATCGCCAGGCCGCCTTGAAGCGCGCTGAAGCAATCGACACAGAAGTGGCCTCGCAGCGAACGGCAGGTGAGCGTACGCTTCCCCCGCTGGCCGGCATTCCGATCGCAATCAAAGACAACATTTGTGTGCGCGGTCTGCAGACGTCTTGTGGCTCGCGCATTCTTGGTCCTTATAAGCCCCCTTACAACGCAACGGCAATCGAACGACTGATTGCCGCGGGCACCGTGATTATCGGAAAGACCAACTGTGATGAATTTGCGATGGGCTCTTCGAACGAGAACTCCGCTTTTGGGCCGGTAAAGAATCCCTGGAACACGTCACGCGTGCCGGGCGGATCATCGGGCGGGTCGGCGGCGGCGGTGGCGGCCGGCATTGTTCCCGTCGCCCTGGGCTCGGATACCGGCGGCTCAGTTCGCCAACCGGCATCGCTGTGCGGCGTGATCGGCGTGAAGCCAACTTACGGTCGCGTGTCGCGGTATGGGTTGGTTGCTTTTGGTTCATCTCTCGATCAGATCGGCGTATTCGCGCGCGAGACTTCGGACGCGGCAGTCGTATTGCAGGTCATCGCGGGCCGAGACAGACACGATGCCACCACTGCTGATGTGGCGGTCCCCGATTATTCCGCGCAACTGAAAGGCAATGCCAGTGGTTTGCGGCTGGGTGTATCGCGCGAGTTGCTGGGTGAAGGTCTGGATGATGAAGTCCGCGATGCAGTCGAAAAAGCAATCGAAGCTTATCGCGAGCTGGGCGCCGAAATCGTAGACATCGATCTGCCGCATGCAAAATACGCGATCGCTGTTTATTACATCATCGCCACCGCTGAAGCTTCATCGAACCTGGCGCGCTATGACGGGGTCCGCTATGGCTTTCGCGCCGAAGACGCGCCGGCGCTGCGTGAGATGTATCGAAAGACTCGCGATGAGGGTTTTGGTGCTGAGGTCAAACGGCGCATCATGCTCGGCACTTATGTTCTTTCTGCCGGTTACTATGACGCTTATTACCTGAAAGCTCAGCAGGTGCGCGCGCTGATCAAGCAGGACTTCGCCCGGGCTTTTGAAAAATGCGACGCGATTGTCACGCCCACATCGCCGACGCCGGCTTTCGCGTTCGGAGAAAAGGTCGATGACCCGCTTGCCATGTATCTTAATGACGTATTTACCGTGACGGCGAATCTCGCGGGCGTGCCCGGCATCAGCGTTCCCTGCGGCCTTTCATCTAATGCACTTCCAATTGGCCTGCAATTGCTCGGGCCGCACTGGAGTGAAGCATTGTTATTTCGCCTCGCCCACGCCTATCAAGCGTCGCATCCCCTGAACGCCCAGCCGCAAGTGCACGCCTGATGCCTGGATCCTGGATCGAACTCAGGAGCTAGTGTTTTGGAAATTGATTTCGGAAATCGGCGGAACGCAGGCGCAAGCTCAGCCAATCTTCAAAGATCTCCGGGGTTTGCAACCAGACGCGAAGCCATTCTGCGATTTCAATTTGAGCGGTGCGATTAGTTTCGTCCAGTCTGTTATCCCGAGCCAGTAATTGAGCACGCGCTTTTTCGTTTAGCGCCAGTTCGCGTAACCCTCGTAATTCGCCGCGATTGTTCTCGCGCATGAATCGCTGGCGCTGTTCCTCGAAGCGTTGCAGGATCTTTGCAGCGGTTTTCAGTGTCAGCGGCTTTTCGAAATCGCGATCTCCAATCAAACCAGAATTCATGTCCGCAATGTTTTTTTCGCGCCATCGAGCGTCGAATTCAATCACCTCAGGATGACGCAAGTCGCCGCCCTGGTCTGCCAGGACTCGGGCGATGGCTGCAGGGCTGTCGCTTGCTCCCTTGCCAAATTTATCGTCGAGCCCGCGCTGGATTTTCTCAAGCACTTGTTCGCCGACAGGCGGGCGTCCGAGCTGCGACCAGATTTCGAGGATCGCCTCGCGCTTTGTTTTAACCTTATCAGTACTCTGGTTCATCGGAATCGCCAGGACCGCCGCCGATTTCAGGGAAATGAATCGCTGTTGTAGAATCGGCTTTCCAGTCTCTCCTCATTTCGTTTTTCAGGAGACTTTCACATATGCATCAACTTCGTCCCGCTCGCAATTTGAGCATTGACTCAATTCTCGATCAACTCCGCGCCGCGGGCGCGATCGCCATGCTGCTGCTGTTCGGTTTCGCGGCCGCAACCCCGGCCCAACAACGACAGCGTTTGAGCAAAATAGATTTTGTAGGCTTAAAGCATTTGTCCGCCGAGCAGGTTATCGCCACCAGCGGGCTCGAGATTGGACAATCAGTCGATCAGAAAACTCTCAATGCGGCGGCCCAAAAACTAATCGACTCCGGTTTGTTTAGAAAGCTCAGCTATAACGTTCACGGCGCACGCGACCAGGCAATTGTTACGTTTAGCGTGGAGGAAGCGGTCCGACGATTGCCGGTGCTGTTCGATAATTTTGTCTGGTTTACTGACGAAGAAATTTACGTAGCTGTGCGACGCGACATTCCATTCTTTGACGGCACCGCGCCCGAGGGTGGCGATACCGGCGATAAGATTGCCGCCGCCCTGCGACGTCTCCTCAAAGAGAAAAACATTTCCGGCGAAGTCGAATATATGCCCTACGGAAATATGCAAACCGGTAAAAAGGAACTGCTTTTTAGTGTTAAAGCCCCCCACACTTCTATCTGCGCGCTTCGCTTTCCCGGCGCCGAAGCGATCTCCGAAGAGCATCTGCTGAAAACATCGCAGCCTTTGCTGGGAAAGGAATATTCGCGCAAGGATGTCGGCCAGTTTGCGCTCTTCACCCTGACGCCGCTGTACCGCCACCTGGGCCATCTGGGAATAAAATTCTCTGATCCGATTGTTAAAATCGAGACGACTGAACAATGCAAGGATGGCGTATCGTTGGAAATTCCGGTTGACGAAGGGGTCGTTTATTCCTGGAACAAGGCTGAGTGGTCCGGTAACCAGGCGTTCAGCGCTGATGAATTGACCGCTGCCCTCGGGATGAAGAGCGGCGAGCTCGCTGATGGCGACAAGATCGAAAAAGCGCTGCGATCCCTCAACAAGCTTTACGGTCTTAAAGGTTACCTGGGGCTGGGCGTTAAAGAATCATTCGACCTTGATGAACAGTCTAAACTTGCGACCTTCCGATTTGCGCTGCACGAAGGCGCGCAATATCACATGGGCGAGGTCACCGTTACCGGCTTGTCGGACGAAGACTCACGCCGCGTGAAGGAGCTTTGGACTCTGGCCCCGGGCTCGATTTTCGATTCCGCTTACCTGGATGAATTTTTGGCGAAGTCGGTGCGCGATTTCCTTAGCCGTCATCCGGTTTTCAGCGGCGTTCCGCTCAAGTTTGGCGCCGACATTAAGCCGGACCACAATACAAAAACCGTTAACGTAATTATTGCTTTTAAGTGAACCGTACGGACGGCGGCTGAGGGAGTGCGGTAGACTCGAAGTCAAGATTGATATGTCTGCGCTGGTCGAATTACTGGAGAAGAACGAGTCGGAGGGCCGCTGGAGCGCCGCCGGTGCCCGCGTCTTGCTCGAAAGGGTTAAGGCGGAATTCGACAAAAAGCCCTTTGTTCCGCACCGTTTATTCCGGCAAGGCGACGCGCAAACGATTGGCGCGCATTTTTGGCCGCGCCGTATTCACCGGCGCGCCCAAAGTGAAGACGAACCGCGGCTGTTTGAAGTCGAAACCGATGCGCGCGTGCTCTCCCATTGCCGCTGGCAAGCTCAGCGCGCCTCCCAGCCGACGCTGGTGGCCTGGCATGGCATGGAAGGTTCGACGTCGTCGGGATACATGCTGAGCGTTGCCGACAAGGCCTACCAGGCAGGTTTCAACGTGGTACGCGTTAACCTGCGGAATTGTGGCGCGACCGAACATTTGACAAGCACGTTGTATCACGCCGGACAGACGGGCGACTTGCGAGCGGTAATTGATGAGTTAATAAAGCGTGAGAAACTCTCTCGGTTATTCCTTGCCGGTTTTTCACTCGGCGGAAATCTGGTGTTAAAGGTGGCCGGCGAGTACGGTGATGATCCGCCGCCGGAAATAAAATTTCTCTCAAGCGGCGCATTAGAACCAAACAGAAACTCTTTCCCGATCTTTACGATGCGACGGGTCTGCGCCGCATCCGCACCATCGAACAATTCGACGATCGTTTTGTGGCGCCGGCTTTCGGCTTTGCTAATGCCAGCGACTACTATGCGAAAGCCAGCTCGTTGCCATTCATTAGTCGCATACGCATACCGACTTTGATTATTCACGCCGAAGACGATCCCTTCATAGCGTTTCCACCGTTGCGTGATCCCTCGATCGCGGCGAATCCTTACGTCCTGCTGATGGCGCCGAAACGCGGCGGTCATGTGGCCTTTGTCTCCGCAAAACGACGCGACGAAGATCGCTTCTGGGCTGAAAATCGGGTGGTGGAGTTTTGCCGGATGGTTGCCGAATGCCAGACCTAAAGCTACTTCTCGATCTTCTTCAACAATCGATCAGCGTGATTGCGGGCGATGAGCGGAATGTGTTCGTCGGTGCGGAGGTCTTTCAATAACGGGACGAGCTGCTGCGGATCGGACAGCCCGTTGCGCGTGTAGAGCAGTTCGAGTTCATCCATCAACTGCGGCGCGTTCAGCGGTTGAATCTCGCGCGCCACATTCATGTTGAAGATCAAAATCGCCTGATCGGCGACCCGGCGATATTCCGTCACCAGGTTCCAGGCGTTTCGGTTGTTGCTCCAGTTGAATTCAGCAGTGCGCTTCCGCTCGCCGTTTTCCATTTTGATCCACATCGTTCCCAGGTGGGGAAACTGCTTTGCTGACTGGTAGTTTTCAGTTGAATCCAGAAAATGCAATTCACCCCAAAAGCCCAGGATGCGGCCGAGCGCGGCCGTCGATAACTCGATTGGCTCGACAATCGGTGTCTCTTCGTTCTGCCGTTCGAAAATGATCTTGCCCCGGCCCATCGCATCGTGCTCGATCAAAATTCGACGCACGATGAACTGCGGCTGCTTGAATTCGTAGGAATACTGCGTCGCATCGGGCGGCTTCTTGTTTTCTTCTCGCCGCTGCGGAGTTGAATTTGTTTCCGGGGGGCGATCGTTGCGTTTGGTTTCGGTTCCCTGGGGACCAGGTGTCGAAACGGTTGCTCGATTTGCCTGAGCACGTGCCGGAACACCGGCGCAGGCGAATACCAGGACTACTACCAAACACATCATTGATGCCGCAATAATTGGTCGCAAACTCATGACTAAACCTGGAGTCACACCTTATTTGTGGAGAGACGAACCGGACTGGCTTCTGACTTACTTTTAGAGGATGTCTGCAAAGAACGCAAGGTGGGAAGGTTCGTCACCCGGCGCACTCAATGCCGAGAAGGGACCTGCGCTTTTATTCGAATCGGACAGATACAAGTTTCGATACGCCCACTTCTTCCATCGTCACGCCATAAAGCGCGCGCGCGGTTTCCATCGTGCGCTTGTTGTGTGTGATGACGATGAACTGGGTGTTTGCGGACATAGTGACGACTTTATTAGTGAAGCGGCCGATGTTTGCTTCATCGAGCGGAGCATCGACTTCGTCGAGCAGGCAGAAAGGCGCGGGGCGATAATGGAATATTCCGAGAACGAGCGCGAGGGCGGCCATGGCTTTTTCACCGCCTGAAAGAAGTAAGACATTTTGCAGGCGCTTACCCGGCGGTTGCGCCACAATGTCGATTCCGGACTCGAGTTCATCGTCCGCATCGATCAGGCTCATTTCTCCGTGTCCGCCGCCGAAAAGCTCCTGGAAGAGTTCGCTGAAGTTCTTATTGATCTTCTCGAAGGCGTCACGGAAGCGCTCACGCGAACGGCGTTTGATCTCGCGCAAAGCCTCTTCTGTCGAAGCGATGCCCTGTTGAATATCCGCGCGCTGGGTTGTTAAAAATTCCAGCCGCTCATCGGCCTCCGTCAATTCTTCCAGAGCCATCATGTTCACGGCGCCAAAATTCTCCAGGCGCTCGCGCAGCTCGTCGACGCGCGCGCGTCCCTGTTCGAAATCAAATGAATCATCCGGCGTGAGTTCGCGAGCAATCTCTTCCAGGCTCTGGTTCAATTCGTTCGCGCATGACTCGCGCACGAAATTCAGCCGCGCCAGCGCTTCTGCCCGTTGTACTTCGATCGCCGCGCGCGCGTCGCGCGATGCGGCGGCGGTCCGGTTTAGTTCCGCCAACTCGGCAGAAAGCGCGTCGGCGTGGTTCCGGGCCTCAGTTAGTCGCACCGAGGCTTCAGTAACTTGCTGCTCTTCCCGAAGTTTTTCTTCCTCGACGATCGCTGCCAGGCGATCAATTTCAGCGATTGACGTGCGCAATTCCTCAAGCCGAGTAACGGCTGCGGCATTTTCGATGTCGTGACGCGCGATGCGATCGGCCACATCCTGGCGTTCGTTGTGCAACCGGCGCAGCTCGGCGCTCATTGATCGACGTCGCTCCGCGGCGGCGGCGGCATCTGAGCGTTGCTTATTGAGCAGTTCGCTTTCCGATTCAGCTTCGCGCCGCACGCCGGCTAAAAGATTAGTTGAGGTTTCGATTCTTTCACGGGCCAGACGCCGGGCCTCCTCAGCGGCTTCCGCTTCCGCCAAAGTCCTGGAGCGGCGTTGTTCCAGCTCGCTCTGTTCCTGAGCCAGCAGTTGGACGTCGTCGGCGACGACGCGCATGTGCCGCGCAGCTCGCTCAACTTCTTGTCTCATGGTGCCGGCATTTAACTCCCGGGTCATTAACTCGCGTTCTTCGCGGGCAATTGAACCGTTCAGGAGCACGACTGCTTCTTCGAGATCCGTCAGCTTTGAGCGCGCTTCCTTTACCGACGCCTCGGCGACGAACATTTCGGCCTCGAGTTGTGATGAACTCGACTCGAGCTCGCGCAGCTCGCGTTTGAAGGTCAGCAGGCCCGCGCCTTCCTCGAGCGCGCGGCCATTGCCGGCATTAACGAACTGTCCACCAATCACCCAATCGCCTTCGGCGGTTACAAACATGTCGCCCGTGGCCAGGGACAAGGCAATCGCATCGTCAAGCTTATCGACGATCCGCGCATTCATTCGATCAGGCAGGACGCGCTCGAGCACCGTCAGCAACTGGTGCGGGGCCTGCAGGATATCGCCAACCCGCGGGCCATCGATGCCTACGGGAACGTATCTTTGACGGGCCGCGGCGGTGGCTGGCGACGACTCGAAATCTTCCTTCAGTAATTTGAAGTCTGAAATCTCCGCTTGTAAGTCCGCTTCGGAAACAACGGTTTTCGCTTCATCGCTGCCGCCGTGAAGTCCGCTTACGAGGAAGTTCGCCCGGCCGGCTTGATTAGCCTTCAACCAGGCCGCGGCGCGCGCCGCATCATCGGGCGTCGGAACAACTATCGATTGCAGGGCCGAGCCGAAAGTACCTTCCACCGCGCGCTCCCACTCGGCATCGACCTTGATCGTGTCGGCCAGCGTACCGATGAAGTGAAAATCCTCCTGTTCGTTAGCCGTAAAGGCTTCCTGCACAGCCAGCGAATAATGCGCGCGCCTCTGGTCGAGATCCTTCAAACTTTCCAGTTTGTGCACAGCGCGAGAACGCTCATCGCGCACGCGCAATAGTTCAGCGTCGGTATCCGATACGCGTTCATGGCCGTCGACAACTGACTTGACCGCTGCTTCGCGTTCCGCATGCAGCTTTGCCAGCTTCTCTTTTGCTGACGCAACGGCTGCTTCCAATTTCTCGGCTTCAGATTGCTTCTCGCTGTGGGCCGCGGTGGCGCGTTCACCTTCGCGCGCGAGGCCTTCTGCCTGATGTGTTAACTTCTCGAGAGCGCCATCGAGTTGCCGCGCTAACTCCTGCAGGCGCTCTGCCGCGGCTGTGTGTATCAAAAGATCCGCGCGCGCAGCTTCTATCTCGTTCTCGATGCGAATAACCGCCGCCAGCTTCTGGGCGTGCGCTTCCTCGCTTGATTGCAGGAGCCGCGCAGTTTGTTGGCCTTCCTCGCTAAGCTTGAGATCGAGTTGCGACAGCCGTTCCAACTCACTTTCAATAGTTGCCAAACGAGTTTTCAGGGCTTCGATCTCTTGCTGAATTTCATGCCGGCGTTTCTCAAGCGTTTGAATTTGTTCTTCCTGATAGACGCGTTCGCGGATGCGCCGATCGCGCTGCAGGGCCGCGTCAGCAACCGCGGCGCGCACCTGGGCCAGCTCGTCTTCGAGAGCGCGGGCATGTTGGGTCGCTGTTTGGCTGCGCTTCTCATGTTCGGCTAATTCTTCCGCCAGTCTCTGATCGTCCTGCGTGGCGTTATCGAGTTGCGCTTGCGCTTGTTCGAGCGACGTTGCAAGGTTACGTTCTTCGGCCACATAAACGCGGCGCAGGAGCTCGCGCAATTCTTCGCGCAGCACGGCGTACCGGCGGGCCTTCGCAGCCTGACGCCGCAGGCTGTTTACCTGTCGTTCAATTTCGGAAATGATGTCGGAGACGCGGCTGAGATTGGCACGCGCGGATTCGAGGCGAGATTCCGCCGCCCGCTGCCGCACGCGAAACTTGGTAATACCTGCTGCCTCTTCGATGATCGTGCGGCGATCCATCGGCTTGGCGGAAAGAATCTGGCCGATGCGACCCTGCTCAATGATTGCGTAATGGCCGCCCGATAACCCGGTGCCGGAAAAAACATCCTGAATGTCTCGGAGGCGGCAAAGGCGATCATTCAACAGATATTCGCTTTCGCCGGAACGAAACAGCCGGCGTGTTACCGTCACCGCTTCACCCGGCGCAAACTGAAGCGCGAGATTGCGTCGCCGCCAGTGGCGGTGATGATGAGCCTTTACTTTTGGTTTCGCCTGGGAAGTATCGTCTGGGGCCTGATCAGAACTGATCAAGGCTTCGGAATTAGCTCCGTCGGGATTGCTGGTCTCTGAAAAGGTGTCTGCCGAAACCACGGCCGCTGTTTCTGGCGCTGCTTCAATTTCTGGAGCTTCAAATTCGGCGATCCGATCGTCGATCTCTTCGAGAGTCTCGTCAATCTCCTGGATGTCCGGCTCGCTCTCAACATACTCGTCACGCACGAGATGGAGCACAACTTCGGCCATGCCGTTCGGCGTGCGGTTGCGCGAGCCCTGGAAGATCACGTCTTTCATCTCCGCACCGCGCAGGTGTTTGACGCGCTGCTCGCCCAAAACCCAGGCAATCGCATCGGCTACGTTGCTTTTACCGCAGCCGTTGGGCCCGACAATCGCAGTTATGCCATCACCGGTGAAGATGAGGTCAGTATGGTCCGCAAAGGACTTGAAGCCCGTTATTTCCAGACGTCGAAGCTTGAACATCGTGATCCCGTCGATTTGATGCAAAGGGGGGCGACGGTCGATGTAGGCATCAAAGGCGACTCTACGGGTTCGGAACTATAAAGGCAGCCCAGCGCAACTGTCAACAAGAACTTTAGCTTAACGAGTTTAATTGGCGAATAAGGCTAAGGTTAGAGTGATTCAGAAGCTCCGACCGTGAGTGAGGGCTGAATAGATAGACGACCGGGCTGTTTGGGTTCTATGACACCGCTTTCTTCTCGAGCATCAGATTGATACCGCGTCGCAGTCCTTCGGGGTTGGTGTGTTCGTATCTCAGCATTTGCCCCTCGATAAAGACCGTCGGAGTCCCGGTCACTCCCCTGGAAGAGGCCTTCTCAATGTCGGCATTGATTCGCTGATCGACTTCAGGGCTGTCCATATCACGCACGAATTTATCGATGTTGAGACCTAACTCCTGTGCATACGAAATAAACGTCGGCCGAGGATCTCGTCAGCGGAAAATGGTGGAAGACAATTCGCAACTGATCCCCATATTCAGCTTCGATCTTTTTTAGTTCCGGATAGAGCGTGCCGCAGGGCGGGCATTGATAGTCGCCGAACTCTTCAAGCACTACCGGCGAACTAACCTTAACGTTTGGTTTCGGAATAGAAACTTCCGAAGTCGCGGAAGGTGAAGCCGCGTTGACGCCGGCCGGCGAATTTTCATCGGGTTTGACCGTCGTGCTCAAGACGTTGGTTGGCTGAGCATCGGTTTTTTTCCGCAACAGAATCGCGGCTGATGCGACAGCAGCAATCAGGACAATAGCAATGATGATTAGCGGTAGATAACGCTTCATGGATTCGCTCTTTTCGCCTGTGACATTTTTCGGCTTAAGTTTATTGTTCAGTCGCAAGTTCCGTCAATTCGCGATTGAAGCATGGACCGGACGCCCGGCGTGTCAACGTGCGACATTCCGGCGTACGTAGAGCAGCAAGTCAACACCGGGCCGCAGAGTATAACTACCCTCAGGAGCATCCGCGAAGCCGGATTTGATCAGTTCGTATTGTCCTCCGTATGTTGAGGCGAGCTCCTCTTTTTGCGCGACCGAGCCG
>WNGK01004620.1_pt1 | contig 14692 bp, 9 predicted proteins | sample 5400601 | NCBI WGS metagenome assembly WNGK01 (sample SAMN13153376, study PRJNA577476) | soil metagenome | isolation source: 60 cm soil or saprolite under Garry oak tree replicate 1 | place: USA:California | collected 2016-06-15 | reverse complement strand
CGTCGATCTCGCAATGCCTCTAAGGAATTGGTCATGGGAGCCCTCCTATCTGACAGACATTATAACCTGTCAGACAAGAAAGGAAAACCCCGGCCAAACCCTATCAGACTTCGGAGTGAATTTTCATGTCGTGCTCCCTATTCGTGAGTATCCCTTGACATCCCGGGGATGATTGTTAAAATGCTCGCCGAAGATGTGGCGTTGTTGTTCCCCTCGTTATTTAGCACGCCAACCCAGCTCGCGGAGAATTGACTTGTCTTCACTGAGACCTGCACCTCTCGCTCTCACCATTCTGTCGATCGCCGTGATGCTCGCGTGTAGTGGCAGCGCTGCGAATCGCGCGATTATGCAGCCCGCAATCACCATTGCCATTTCTCCGACTTCCGCGACTCTGGCTGCGGGAGGCACGCAGTCATTTACCGCAACGGTCCAGGGTGCTGCGGACACAGACGTCATCTGGCAGGTGAATCAAGTGACCGGCGGCGATTCATCGACTGGGATTATTTCCTCTACGGGGTCGTATACGGCGCCTTCGGTCCAGAGTCAGACAGTATTTACCGTTACGGCAGCCGCAGCTGCGAATACCAGCGTTAGTGCCTCCGCGTCGGTTACGGTCACGCCTGTAGTAAGCGTAACCGTCAACCCACACAGCGCGGCCGTGGAGACGAACCATATTCTGCAATTTTCCGTAACCGTCGTGAACACCACCAATACTGCAGTTATTTGGCAGGTGAATGGCGTCACTGGAGGAAATAGCACCGTCGGGACAATCGATGCCAACGGCTTGTATACCGCTCCTGGGAGTGTCCCAGCTCAACCTACGGTCACCGTGACCGCCATTTCTGTCGCGGATCCAACCAAATCGGACTCTGCCAGCGTGACGATAAGCTTGACGCCTGTGCTCACGGTCAACCCGCTTCAGGCCACCGTGGTCGTCGGAAATCAACAGCAGTTCACCGCCAGTATCAGTGGACTGGCGGACCAGTCGGTGACCTGGAGCCTTTCCGGTACGGGGTGCTCCGGAGCTCAGTGCGGCACGATCGATACCAGTGGCCTCTACACCGCGCCTGCCTCTGTGCCCAGTCCCGCTACCGTGACCGTCACCGCCACTTCTCAGGTCGACAACACCGTCACTGGCTCAGCGACAGTGACGGTTATCGCGCATCTTGGAGTAACCATCTCTCCCTTTGGCACGCAGGCGTCGCCAAAACATGTGGCGCTCAGCGGAACACAAACGTTCAACGCTCAGGTGGTGGGGGACCCGAGTAATCTCGGCGTGCAGTGGAGTTTGGTGTGCATTACCGATGAAGAGACCGGCAACTTTATCGATTGTGCAGCGGGACAAGGACAAAGCGACGGCACGGACCCCACAAATACGGATATAAGCCAATTGACCAGCACGACTCTTACAAGCACACTTTTCGTGGCTGCGCTGGGCAATTCAGGAAATTGCGACGAACTAGTCACGAGCTGCATTTTGACGCTCACTGCAACAACGAACGCGACGGAAAACGGTACACCCGCAACAGCCGTCGTGTACATCAGCGTACCCTGATCGACGCAAGTAAACGAAACGCGCAAGAGAAGCGAGCCGCTGGGTTATCCCAGCGGCTCGTAGTTTTAGTCCGAGAAATAGGCGCGATCTATATCGACCGCACTAGAAAGTATACGAGAGGCCGGCCAAAGGTATCGGTTTGGAGTGCAATCCGGCGTGGTTCACCTGATACAAGACATTCGCGGTGAACAATAGTTGGCCAACCAGATTAGCCTTGAATCCGCCGGCAACACTCGCCTGGTTCACAATTCCAGTCGATGTCGTGATGTTGGGATGAGTGTCGCCCACTAAGTCCGTGAACGTACTGGATGCGATCTTCGCCGCATCCCGAATGGATTGTCCCAGGAAGTCAACCGACACGCTCAACCTCCGACCAATCCCCGCATCAACTCCCGCGGAATAAGTGAAGATATCGGGCAAATGGGCCTTGGTCGCCGGTTGGGTCGTGATGTCTCCCGCAAGCACCGAATCCCCATTGCCTTGAAATCCCACGCTGGCATGGGGCGAAATTCTGCCCGAGTAGCTATACGTGACGAAGGGACGGACGCCCCAAGTGCCAGCTCCCAGGAAGTTGTTGGCATCGCCGGTGGGCAGATGCGCGTCCATACCAACCGCCACAGATGAATGCTCCCCCTTATATGCCAGGAATTTCCCGCGCATCACCAGGTCGCCAACCCCTCTCGCAGAATTACCGTTGAAAAAAAGTGCGTTGGTCGGAGATATGAACGTCTCATTCTTCGAAGCGGTCGTAGGAACCGCAAAGGCGTGATTCACCGGTGGCGGTTCGAAATTGAATATATTCGCGTTGGAGTTCATCGCCATACGCACTTCGAGGAGAGGAACCGCCAGAGAAATATCAAGCCGATCCGTTATTCCGTAGGTGGCAACAATCGTGAACTGATGCACTTTCAGGTCAACACTGTTTTGGGTCGCAATGATGTCGTGAGTGTAAGTCGGCACTCCGCTAGTGCTGCAACCTGGAGTCGAAGGACTTGACGCGCACACTTCTGGCTCCGGTTCGTGAGTCATCACTACGCCGAATTTCTGCAGGTTCACGCCATCGGCCTTATCGAAATTAAAAAATTGATAGCTCACCCCCAGGAACAACTTCTTCTTGCCAATCGTTTCCGCGCGGTCCGTCAGAATGGGCCCGAAGCTTTCGGCCGACCGCGCGACTACACCCAGCGAAGGATTGAACGCAAAAATAAATCCCGACGCCGGCGAGGCGAGCGGTAATTGGCTCAGTTGAACGCCGATTTCCGAGTTAATAGGCCCGAAATTGTTTACCGCGGCAGCCTGGAAGTGCACCGAGTGACCGGTGGTCGAAACTAGGGGACCGTCAAAATTTTGGCCGACCAGTCCAGCGGGGCCAAAAACCTGCGGTACCACACAGATTAATTCTCCCGTCCGTGTGATTTGCGGAGGGTTGTCGCTGGTAGAGAGCGAAGTCGGACACGCACTGTGTTGCGCAAATGCCATCGGTGGTAACGACAACATCAACAACACTAGGCGGCAGGGCGAGATCTTAGACATTGGGGCGTTTCCTCGAAGTTCAGTTGATCGTATCTATGTGCCAGCTTCCCTGAGGACTTGTTTTCTTAAGCTTCATGTTCACTTTTGCCGCGGGCGTCTTCTTAAACTTTCCATTCATCACATAACTTGTTTCCTGCTTGAACGCGAGCGTGGCCTCATTTCCTGCAATTTTGGGGTCATCGGTGACAATCGATGTCAGCTTTATCGATTTGGTGGTCTTGAAGAAGTCCGCAATCCCCTGAATCGTTTTCGCGTTCATGGTGGGCCAAAGCTTTTGCAAACCTTCCAAATCCTGCGCTTCGTAAGACTTCTCATATGCCTTTAGAACGCCAAGAATCGCAGTTTTGTCATGCTCAAGCTGCCCCGAAGTGTCAGAAATCATACCACTGTCTGTCAACGTATCTGTGTTTTTCGAGACGTTCGGCGCCGAACCGCCGCGATTGGAACTGATCAGCTTGTCCAGTCTTGCCTTCGCTTGTTCAGCATGCTTTCCCGCCGGAAACTTATTCAAGAACACCTGCACGGCAGTCTTGTCGTTGCTGGATTCCACCGTCGCCCACTCCTGCGACTCCGGATCGCGATCAAGCGAGCCATCGAGTGCGGCCCCGCCGGCAGAGACCGTCTGCTGAATCGTCCTGGAGACATAGCCCTCGGCGGTTATGTCGAGCGTGTGGTTGCCCACCGGCACGGTGAACCGAGCTATACCGGAACCATCCGGCTGGTGCGTTTCGCCGCCTTCCACCCTCACACGCGCCGTGTTCGGAAGGTTCCTGATCACAACCTCAGCCACCGACGGCAGAGACCCTCCAGAGTTCGGCTGTGATAATGGTGACTTTGACGATCCTTTCGTTTCCGGCGACCCGGCTTTTGACGAAAGCCCACCACCTGTGCCTGTGCGACCTTGGACCACGGAAGCCCCTCCGGCAGTCGACCCTCGTTCGGTCGGCGTCTTGGCGCTCTTTTCCTGCTCGGGGGTTGTGACGGGCTCAGTCTTCCCGCCAGCCCCGCCGGCAACATTGAGCGTGGATTGTTCGACGCGGGGAAGAGCCAACGGAAAACTTGAAGGACCTCCAGACTTGACTTGGATCGTCTGCGTGAGGCTGATGTAGCCTTCGTGCTCGGCTGCCACCCTGTGCTGTCCCGGGGACAAAAGCCGTTGACAAGGAACCGGGCAGGAAACGCCATCGACAGCAACCGTGCTGTCCTCTGGAATAGGGTTGACTCTGACTAGAACAGCAGTGGGGTGGCTGGTGAGTAGATAGACGAGCCCGACTCCAACTGCGACCACAATGGCAATAGCCGCGATGAGCCAAGTCTTGGGTAACTTGTCGGAGCGAGGCTGAACTTGGCTTGCCTCGGGCTCAGCAAAGACGGGCGGGAGGCCGGCTGGCTGGACTCTTCCCCGTCCCGCGACCGGCAAGGGTTCCACAACATCGCTCGGCGTCTGCTCCAAGGGAGGTCGGCCCATGATGATAGTGGCCCCAACCTCGTTCCCATCGTGCTCGACGATCGGTCTATCGGCTCTTGCTTTCCCCGATTCGACGACACTCTTCCGCTGAAGCTGCTGCGATTGTTCTTCGAGTCCCTGCAGTCGCCGGATATCAGACTCAAGACTCGGATACCGAGCATGAATCTGGCGCATTCGCTGCAGTTCTTTGGCTGCATTGCCGTATCGCCGCGAGGCCTCAAGGACACGCACCCTTTCCGTAATCGCGTTTACTTGTTCCTTGCGGCTACGCACGGCGGCGAGTCTTGTCTTGATCTCCTCGTTCCCCGGATCCTTACGGAATGCCGCCTCCGCCAAGCGAACTTGTGTGTCCGGATCAGTATTTGCTGCCAGTTCCTGCTCAAGAACTTCCCTAGCCATGCGCTTCGCGATCAACTCGGCAAACGTCTGGAACTCCAGAGTCTCGCGGTACTTGGTCGGCTGCGTGCCCAGGTATCTTGCCGCTTCCGACGCTCCATGCTTCTGCAGGACTCGCTGGCCTTCCTCGACCGCGCCTTGCACAGCCGATTGAAACTGCTCTACTTCGAACCGAGCAGATTCCGCCAGGCGCTGTTCCTTTTCGGTGGCGGCCATCTCCTGCGCGCGTCCCAGCAACTGCCGCTTGCGCTCCTCCGCCTCGTCCGACGCGAGCCGATCCCTGACAATGTCCCGCAGCCTTTCGAGTTGCTCATCTCCCGGAATAGTCCGCAGAGCGTTCTCGATCGCCGAAAGGGCCTCGGAGGTCCGCCCCGCTTCCAGCAGCCCGTTGGCGGCAAGAAATTGATCGCGCGCGTAAGCCTTTAGTTGGACCCGCTGCTGCTGCGTCTCCGCCAGGGATACCAGCCTTAACAATCCTTGGTCTCGCGGATGGCGTTGCAGCCCCTCATTGGCGATGGCTACGGCTGCCGCATAGTCTTCCCGGTTCAGCGCTTCCTCGATCTCCCGAGTCAGCTTTTCCATCTCCAGCTTGCGGAACTGTTCTTCCCGCGTGGAGCTGACCACTTTCATCAGCGAATAAAGCTCCACCGAACCGGAATCCAACAGCTCCGCATCCTTCAGAGTTTGGAATGCCGCCGTCAAATTACGTGCCGTGATTTGGTCACGGGCGGTGTCAAAAAGCGTGCGCAGCCGCTGCTGCCGCTCTCGCTCCTCCCCTTGCTTCAGAATCACGACTTGCAGGGCCTTGGCTGAAGTCTCAAAGGGATCAAGTTCGAGCGCTTCGCGAACCGCCAGCGTCGCTTCCTCCAGATCTCCGGCGCGCTGCGCGTCTTCCGCTTTGCGCAGCGCCAACTTCAAGCGGGCGGCTCTCGACTTGGCTTCCTGGATCGATGCCCGAAGACTTAATAGATCCTTGTTCGTCTCGTCGATGGCAACAGCCTGATCAATGGCCCTGAGGGCCTCGTCGTAGCGCCGATCAAGGAAGGCCTCGTCGGCCTGGATCCGCAACTGGCGAACCTGGTCAACCTTGCGCTGTTCGCGAATTCGGACCTGCACCTGGCTCAGCAATTGGTGCGCGGGCGTGTGATGCTTGTCGACCTTGAGAACCTGCCTCAGGCTCTCCTCAGCCTTGGTCCAATCGGTCCTTTGCATGGCCAGGTCCGCTCGCTTCATCCATTGCTGGACTTCCTGGTGTTTCTCCTTGTCCATTACCGCCATCAAGTCAAAAGCGAGGTCCCTGGCGCTGGCGTAGCGTAGGTCCCGGTTTTTCGCCAGGGCCTTGCGAATGATCTCGTCCAATTCCGGCGGATAATCTTGCAGGTAGGAACTCAGCGGCGCCGGGTCTTCGTGAATGATTCGGTACATCACTGCCGCCTCACCACCCGATGACTGGAAAGGAAGGGTGCCGCTCAGCAGTTGATATAGAACCACTCCCGTCGAGAAAATGTCGGTCCGTCGATCCAGCGGTTGACTCTGGAATTGCTCCGGCGACATGTAGTGGAGGCTGCCGACGACTTCCGTCCGGCTGATGCCGGTATCGCCAATGCGCGCAATTCCGAAATCAACGATCTTCACGCCGCCGTCTTCCAGCAACATCACGTTGCCCGGCTTTATGTCGCGATGGATGATGCCGCGGTCGTGGGCATAGTTCAACCCGTTGCAAACATCGACGCAAATACTGAGCTTGGTGGCAAGACTGAGTGCCCGGCCCGAGGAAATTGCCGCGTCGAGGCTCATTCCCTCCAGGTACTCCATCACCAGGTAGGGGCTTCCCTCTTGATCGCCAAATTCGTAGATGGTGACTATATTCTGGTGCTGCAGGCTGCCGGTCGAGCGGGCTTCCCGGTCGAATCTGGCCAACAATCCAGGGGTGGCCCCCAGGATCATCTTTATAGCGACGTGCCGCTCCAGTTTCGGGTCCAACGCCTCATAAACCACACCCATGCCGCCTCGGCCGATCAGGCGGAGGACGTCGTACTTCCCGATCTTCGTAGGCTGGCCTACCAAGTCTCGACCCCCGGCGCTAGTTGTTGGTATGCCCCAAAAAAGGCTGGTTCCGCACCAAACAAGACCCCGATTTTAAGGTCTTTGCTCCCCCAAGTAAATAGCCCATGAGTGGGCAAAGTGCGTGTGGCCTTGCTGAAGGGCAGCCGATATAGAAGGGCTTTACCTCGCCGCTTCGCCGTCCACACCCGCGCTCTGGACGACGACCAAGAATTGCCGACGCCCCAAGAAAAGCACCCGTGCCCAATCGGCTGATGTCAGACGCCTGTCGCGGACGCTTTGACGCGGTCTTTCGTGCTGGCGCGTTTGGGCGGAAAGCTATCTCCTGGACTTGAAGATATCGGGCGCATTGCCCGTGTCCGTGTCTGCATTCGTGCTGATGACGGTCGCGGTTGTCGCATCGGTGACCCGACTTCTCGCGACCATACTACCTCCGGATGCCGACCACACACTCACTTCCTCGTCCCAAATACGAGGTCGTCAATGCGGAAGTGAGAAACTGAAAATGTCGCTTTCTGCCGCAATCGCGACGTATTGGACCCCATCGACCATGAAGGTCATCGGCGAAGCGTAGATCGTCTGGCCGGTGTTGAAGTGCCAGAGTGCACGGCCTGTACGAGCTTCAACCGCTTCCAGAGATCCCGCATCATCCCCAAAGAACACCAATCCACCGGCTGTGGTCAGTGTCCCTCCCCATGAATCCCCATGGCCCACTTGGGGATAACGCCACACTTGCTTTCCGGTTGCCACGGAGTACGCCAGCAGCATCTTCTGAGCGTGTTCATCCGGTCGAAGTTTCGTGCCGCTACCGTAGTAAGTCTCGCCTGTAATAAACGGCCTTGGTTTGCGGAAATAGAGGCTGCAACTCTCAAGCGCCATAACAACGAGGAGCCCGGTGTCAGGGTTGTAAGAAGGCGAAAACCAGTTGGTGGCTCCGGTAATACCGGGGCAGATCGAAGTGCCTTGCGAGGTCGGCATTCGACCCGACAGCATTGGACGGCCAGATGCGTCCACACCGGTGGCCCAGTTCAGCTTCTGCACGAACGGCGTTGCGCTCAGAAACTTGCCATTGCTGCGGTCGAGAACATAGAGAAAACCATTTCGATTGGCCTGCACCAACAAGTGACGAGTCGCGCCGCCTTCTTCGACATCCACCAGCACCGGCGTTTCATTGGCGTCATAGTCATACAGGTCGTGAGGCGTAAACTGGAAATACCACTTCAACTCTCCCGTATCGGGGTTGAGCGCCAGAACGCAAGCTGTGTAGAGGTCGTCTCCAGGGCGGGAATCTCCGACAAAGTCGGGCGCCGCATTGCTGGTCGTCCAGTACAGAGTATTGAGTTTGGGATCGTAGGTGCCGGGCATCCAGGTCGTGGCCCCACCATGCAGGTACGAATCGCCGGGCCAACTCGCGGAGCCGAACTCTCCTGGCCCTGGAATCGTCCAGAAACGCCATCTCAGTTTCCCAGTCAGTGCGTCATAGGCCGCCAGGAAGCCACGTACACCCGAGTCGCCCCCGGACGTCCCCACGATCACTTCGTCTTTCACGACGAGAGGTGCGCTGGTTGCGCCATAGTGTTTCGTCTTGGCCGCGTAGGTAATGTCCCAGACCAAGTTGCCCGAGCGGGCATCGAGGCAAAGCAGGTGAGCATCGTCCGTTTCCATGTAGACGAAGTTCGCCCACACACCAACCCCACGGCTATGATGAGCCGCTGCGTCATCGAGTAGCCCTGAACTCACCGGCCGCTGGTGACGCCATACTACGCGCCCGGTTCGTGCGTCCAGCGCAAACGTATCGTTCGCCGAGGTGACGTACATGATGCCATTGATGACGACCGGGGTCGCTTCGAGTCTTTCGGAATTGCCGGGATGGAAGATCCACGCCGCACGCAACTGAGCGACGTTCTCCGGCTTGATTTCGCGCAGGCTGCTGTAGCGCTGTCCCGAGTAGTCCCCGTTGTAGGACGTCCAGTTTGCGCCGACGGGCTTTGCGAGCAAGTCGTCCGCGCTCGCGCTAACGACAGCGGTGATGGCAGATTGGCCTGGTGGGGCCGCGGGAGTTGCGCTGTCCGGTCGAAAAACGGCGAGCAAGGCCAAAGTGAATGCTTTGCCCCGTGAATTCACTTCGGCGATTCTCCAGTGAGCACTGGAACTTCCTGGAGCGAACCACGGTCCAACCCGTTCCAATCTTCCAGGTGAAGCGAGATGCGGGTGGGTCTCTCAGCAGGAGCGATCTCGGTTTCGAGTCCGACCAGTTCGATGGGATCTACATCTTTCACGGGCACGCTGTTCAACTCTGCGCCGTGTTCGTTGTAGACGTGCGCCACCAGACGTCCGGCGAAGAAGACTCCAAAGGCGCCGGAAAGCTTGATCCTGCCACTCTCCAGACGAGTAGCGTGCAGAGGGCGTACCACGATACCGGCATCGGTCGCACCGTGAAATTCGCTTCCCACGCGGGTCGGGAACCATTCCGTCTCAAGATTGCAGGTGTCGCCAGGACGAAGCCGGCAGAGAGGCGAGTTGATCTCTGCCTCCAGGTAGTAAGGAACTCCGTCTCCTCCCGAGCTTATGGACGGCTCGCCGTCGGCACCCAACTTTACTTCGGGGCCGTTTGTCCAAAAAATGATCGACGCTTTGCCCGGATAGGCACGGGATTCTTCAAACTGGAAGCGTTCGACCATTCCGTACTTGCTGCTGCCATCGACGACGGCGAGCCAGCCTGTCGTCGAGTCCAGCCACAATTCGGCCGCCATGTGAACATAGCGCAGCGAAAACAGGCCGTCTTCTCTGATCGAGACTGCAGGATTTTCCGCGGGACCGAAACGGACGTGATACCGGTTGAGATAGCTACTCGCTGGATTCGCGGGAGCGAACGTGCGGAAATCGCGATTCATCTGCGAGGGAGAGCTCGAGTCCGCCGTATCGTATTGCGAGACCGATTGCATCGACCACTCCACCGTGTGGCCCGAGGTGTTCTTCATGACGGCGTGAAAACGAATACGCGGAGAATCCGCATCCAGGCGAATCGTGCGCTGCAACTGAATCCCGGTCCGGGGATCGGACGGTCCCGTGAGTTCTACTTCGCAATGATCCCCTTCCGAAATCTTTCGAAAGGCATAGGGGCCATCGTCGAGTTCGTCGGAATTTCCGACCCAATGTTGTTCGTCGCCGTTGCCCTCGGGCAGGAGCCAGAGCTTGTCACCGCCATAGTTGAACCATTGGCTCTGAGTTGGCGGCAGGTATTTGCCTTCATATTTCGGATTGACGAAGAGGTAGGAATGTCCGGCGAAAGTTACTTGGATCAATCGTCCGCCGTTCTGCGGCAGGACAATCAGTTGGACCCAGCGATTGGACAGTCGCTGCGCGTGCCAGCCCTTATAATCCGCGGGTTCAACGTGGCAGGGCGAACTTGCGGGTAGATGCGGTTCACTACGGGTCTGGCCAACGACAACGCTAATCGCCAGACCCGCCAGAAACAGCTGTATGGAAACACATCGCATTGCGGCGAGTTTTCGCGACCGTCGTGTCATTGTTGCTTCTCTCTCCGCAGCTCCAGCGCATAGCGAGTGCAGGCTGGCTTCGAGGACCCGCCTGCCACCTTGAATAGCCGCTCTTCTGTGAACGAAAGAAAACCTAATAAAACGCAATAAACTGATGTGCGTCAAGCTTATTCTGTGGTATACCAAATTCGCATTGGCACACGCGATCGCGCGTCTTCCAGTGAGCCGCTTTTCAACGGATGGAAAAATTGGCGTGCCTCGTTTCTATTTAAGGGGGATTGGCATTGGGTACCCGGAATTCCAGTCGGCGATCATTCATTAAGTTAGTGGCTGCGGCCCCTCTATTAGGCCAGATCGCGGCGCGAAATCTCTATGCGCAGGCCGCCATTGCTCTGGGCAAAGACCCCCGGCAGAATGTATACACCCGACTGGGCGTAGGTACCGTTATCAATTGTCGCGGCACGTGGACTTACCTGAGCGGCTCTCTGGAGTTCCCCGAAGTCCGTCAGGCGCAGGTCGAGGCCGGGCAATATTTCGTTAACATGCTGGAACTCCAGCGCGGTGCCGGGCGCCGCCTGGCAGAGTTGACCGGTGCTGAGTCAGGGATGGTCACGTCGGGTGCCGCTGGCGCCATGGCCGCTGCAACGGCCGCATGCATGGCTGGAACCAATGACAAATATGTCTGGCAACTGCCCGATACGACCGGGCTGAAGCATGAAGTGATCATGGTGGGCGGGCGGAGTGCTTTTGACAGCGCTATCCGGCTGACCGGAGCGAAACTTGTGCTCGTGTTTTCTCAGGAAGAACTTGCCAACGCTATCAATGAAAACACGGCCATGATTTACACCACCGACTTGGGTGAGAAGTTGCAGCGCGAACTCGCGGTGGCAAAAGACCACAAGGTCCCGATGTTGCTGGACGACGCTGCGGGCATTCCCCCCGCGGACAACGCCCGGCTCTACGCCCGGATGAAGATTGACCTGTACGCTTTCTCCGGCGGAAAAGGGCTGTGTGGGCCGCAGTGCAGCGGCTTACTGCTCGGCCGAAAGGACCTGATTGAAGCAGCCTTGATGAACTCTGCTCCACGCGAGGGCTCAGTTTGCCGCGCCATGAAAGTTGGAAAGGAAGAAATCATCGGATGCCTGACGGCGCTGGAGACTTGGTTGAACATGGATGAGAAGAAGATGTACAGAGAGTGGAATGGCCGCGTGGACCGCATTCGAAAGCTGGTCGACACCGTCCCCGGCGTGAAGACGGACATCTACATTCCTGAAGATGGGAACCGCTTTCCCACCCTGAGAGTCTCCTGGGACCAAACGGCTTGGAGCTTCACCACGTCCGACTGCGTGCGGACACTGCGCGAGAACGATCCTGTCATCGAAGTGCTCGGTTCGGACAATCCCAGCCTGGTGACGGCGGTTCACGAGGGCAATCCGAACCGGAAGGAACATAAGGAAGCCGACCACATCGAATTGGTTTCCATGACCATACAGCCCGGGCAGGAGATTATTGTGGGACAAAGATTGCGAGAGATCCTGAGCACTGCGCAAAAAGGAAAATCTGCGGCCTAAAGGCAGGGAGGACGAGAACGTCTTTCTCTCAAAACGGACAACGCGGAAAGGATTCGAATGCGATTATTGCTCGTCGGATTGTTATTGTTGACGCCCGGAGTCCAGGCCCAGATGCGAGCTGTGGTCCCAGCGCCCGCAACTGCCGAGGCGAGTCGTGTCTACTCTCCCGGCGTAGATGCGGGCGACTATCTCTACGTTTCCGGACAGGGCCCGCTTCGCCCCGACGGCAGCATACCGGCAACTTTTGAAGCACAAGTGCGGCAAGCTCTGGATAACGTCAAGTCGGTTGTCCAGACGGCGGGTTTGACCATGGACCACGTGGTCTACACCCAGGTTTACCTCGAAGACATCGGCAAATATCGAGAGGTCAACCAAGCATTCGCAGACGTCTTTCCCAAGACGCCACCCGCGCGGGCTGTGCTGGGCGTCGCCAAGCTTCCCGAACCGTCAGTTCAAATCAGCGCAATAGCCGTACGTAATCTAGCTGACCGGCGAGCCGTAATTCCGCCCGGCTACAAGTCAGAAGAGTCCGCCTCGCCCGGAATTCTCACTCACGACCGACTGTTTCTTTCGGCCATGCCCGGCAGCGATCCCGCGACCGGAAAAGTTCCGGACGACCCCACAAACCAGGTAGACCTGGCGCTGGACCGCATGAAGGCCGTCCTGGAAGCTGCCGGTCTCGACCTCCGCCACATGGTTTTCGTCAACCCCTACCTGACGAAGGACATCCCGATGCGGGTCATGAACCAGCGCTATGCGATGCGCTTCGAATTCGGAAACACTCCGGCGCGGGCCACGATTGAAGTGTCGAGTCTTCCCGGCGGAGCCCACATCGAGTACACAGGGGTCGCAGTGCGCGACTTGAAGCAAAGGCAAGCGGTAAGACCTAAGAACATGCCACCGAGCCCAACGGCGAGTCCATGTGTGTTCGCCGGCGAGACTTTGTATTGCTCCGCCAAGAGTGGCTTCATTCCCGGAGCGCACGGAGGCGTTTATGCCTCCACCACCGCCCACCAACTCAGGCAAACCATGCGGAATCAACTCGACAACCTGGAAGAAGCCGGCATGAACTTCGACGAGATTGTGGCCACGAACGTTTACCTGGACGATTTGTCGGACGCGCGGGCGTTCGATGAAGTATATGTCCAGTATTTCAGCCATGTGCTGCCAGCTCGAACGACGATCGAGCAAATTGCGCCTGCCGAACGCACTCCCGACAAAGAGGACCATTACCCAGACTTGGAACAGGTATCGTTCATCGCGATCCGAAGAGCTTTCGGCCATTGACGAACAAAGTTCGGATAAAGTTTGGGAAGCGGACCTTGCTGCAGACCGGAGCGGATAGCGCTTTCGACCGGCACAATCTCACGAATCGTCAGCTCAAGTCCACGTGCAAGAAGCTAGGGCTTGTCGGGGTGAACTGGCACTGGTTGCGACCATGCCAACGCGACGCTTCTGGACGCAGTCGGAACACCTCTAGGAACGGTGCAGGCACCTCTCGGGCACTTCTCGTCCGGAGATCACCCGCGAGGTCGATCCCGGCGGATGCTCGGGCAGGGGTGGAAAAAGTCGAGGATCTGCTTAATCGACCCAAATTCAGGTTCCTTGGGAAGTGGAAGTCCGTTAATTCAATGACGGACTGAGGTAAATGGTCGGGGAGAGAGGATTTGAACCTCCGACCCCCTGGTCCCGAAGCAGTTCCGGTTGTCTAACCTGTTGAATCGCTTAGCACGGTTCTGCGTCTTGTACCACGGTTTTAGGGGGCGTTCGGCGCTATCTGGACCCAAATTGGACCTAAGTTCTCGATTCGTCATGAACACCTGTCTGACAACCTGCTTTTTATCGCCAACAAAGCTTATAGCTGCTGCACGTCTCATCCTTTCGGCCCATTGAAAGCGACAAAAAATACGAGCAGCTTTCATAACTGTCACCTTCCTTGCGACTGGGCGTTGAGCCGGACTGGACTCAACTGTGTTGCTAATGCACTCTGGCTGCGGGCGGCTCCTCGGGAGAGCCGTCGTAGGATATCTTCCGAACGCGGCGGAACTCGACCGTGCCGTCCTTGCGGCAGGTCATCTCCCAAATCTCTCCCGTCTGTTGATTCAGCAGGAAGGTATGGGAATGCATGAATCTGCCTGTGAGATGAGGCTTGGATGTGGTAATCAAGTATTGGTTTTGGACGGGTGTTTCTGCTACAGGTCTGGCCCAGAAAAGAGCGAATCCGAGAGCAACCACTGAGGTCACGGCCGCTAAAAAAAACATCAAGATTGTGAGATGTTGAGATGTGCGAGCTCTTGTCTGCACCCGTTCAAGCTCATTGGTTGCCTCTTGCGCCTGAGTCTCATCGGGTGGCCACTGCGACTCGACTCTGTCCAGATCTTCTTTATACCTCCTGACGGCGAACAATTGAAAAACGTAATAAACGCCGCACAAAATGGAGGCGAAGAAAAAGCAGGCGGCCAAGAGGAAAGAGCCTTTAGCCGAATTAGGCAATTTTTGGAGCCAGTCAAATCTCACTAGCGCGCCGCCGATCGCGGCACCAGAAAGGCCAACGAGCCAATTGACACCTTGCACTCGTTGGCTAATTGGATCGCTAGACGAGTCT
>WNGK01005845.1_pt1 | contig 14693 bp, 16 predicted proteins | sample 5400601 | NCBI WGS metagenome assembly WNGK01 (sample SAMN13153376, study PRJNA577476) | soil metagenome | isolation source: 60 cm soil or saprolite under Garry oak tree replicate 1 | place: USA:California | collected 2016-06-15 | reverse complement strand
CTGTGATTTGCCAGCCGGCCGGTACCCATTGCTCAAACTTTGCGCTGTTTTGTTCGAGACGAACCCGAACGCCATCCGGCAAATCTGCGGCCATCGAAGTCTTTTCCGCCTTCATCGGAGTGAAATCGACCCATTGCTCTGCGTGCGGCATCAGCTTGTCGATCTTCAACTGCCAATCCGCCCAACCGGTCGGGAGCGTTTTGTTCATGTCGAGGTTGCCAGATGATTTGCCATTCTTTCGCGAAACAAGTTCGTAAGTAATCGCGCCATCGTTCGCGATGAAAAGCGTGAGATGATTTGGCGCTTCCATGCCAGCGGATGGCATTGCGGGCGGGCCTCCAGTCGTGTTGAATTCCGTGCCAGCACCATGTGGATTCGAAGCCGTCTCCGCAGCGGGCGCAGCTTTGCCGCGAATCGTAATGAGCACCACGGGATTGTTCGGCTGGGCGCCCAGCGAACTCGGTCTACCACCCTGAATCCGGAAATCAGGCCAGTAATTATCGATCTTGAGTTTGAGTTCCGTTCCCTCGATCCCGACCTCGCGTCCGAGATTTTCCGCCACATCAAAGCTGGCTTCCTTGTCCCCTAGCGAAATTACGACGCGTCCTTTGTTTCCGTTCTGCGGTTGCTCGAGCCGGACTTTTGCGCCTGTGCTTGCACCTTTGGCGACGCGGCCGACTTGTTCACCCGGAGCTTCGGTGAACGCGAAAATCGATTCCTCAAGCTCGATCGCTTCACTTCTGCTCGCTTGCCCCGCTGTAGCCTCGCGAAGGCGAGCGCTCGAAGATGCCGATGGTACGATTCCCCGTTTTAGCTCGATGTTAGCGAGTCCCATCGAGAAACTTCCATGCTGCGAGTCGTCAGCCAGCAGCCAGCTTTCGAGATGCTGGTTCATCATGGCGGTCGAAATTGTGAAGTGCAGCGCAGGGACGCCGCCATCAGCAACTGGTTTCGGGTTCAGCTTTCCTTCAATCGCCGGCGCGTAATCGACGATGCGCAAATGCGCGCCAGACGCGAGGGTGCCAAGATCGCGCGGACGCTGCGGCGTCGGCGGATGATGCAAAAATTCCGCGGGAAATCCTTTTACGATTCCATCAACGTCATGCGCGCGAAGCTGATGTTGATCGACCACTAGCCGATTGGTGGGGGACTCGCCTTTGAAAAGCGTGATGGTTCCTTCGATCCCCCAAATTCGGCCGATGAGCGAGCCGGTCAGCAACGTAATGATGCCGAGATGCGTAATGAGAAATGCGGCGTGATGTTTGCGCCATGGCCAGCGTGAGAGCGCGGATGCGGTCAGGTTAGCGGCGAGCAACACCAGCCAGAGATTGAACCAGGGCGCACCGTAAACGTAGGCACGTGCTACCTTTGCGTCGAAACTCGATTCGTAAATCGTGCCGGCGATTGCGGCGATGATCAGGACCGCGAGTAAAACGACCGCGAGCTTGAGCGACGCAAAAAATTCGAAGACCGGATTGCGCTGCCAGGCGGGTTGCTCGGATGCATTGGAATTCGCCATGCGAAGATCGACATCTTCCGCGAGGATGGGCGCGTGTTCAACTGTAGGCGTGAACAGTGCCCAGGTTTGGGCGGAGGGCCGCGGTAAACGACTGCGGGCACAATCTGCCGCTACGCATTATGAAAATGCGCGCAGATGATTGGCGAACCCCCGGGAACGAGAGACGCTCAGTGCGTCCAAGTTCTCCAGCAGCTTTCGTATTTTTCTCTGGCTGATTTGAATAATGGCCAGAGAAACGGCAATGAAAGAAGGCTCCAATTCACATTTCCGAGCGGGGACTTCACTTCGATTTTCGTCTTCTCCTCGCTACTCGAAGCGTAGCGGATCGCGAATCCAATCACGATTCCAATCCCCAGCGCGCCGAGGATGGTCGGCACGGGATTTTCTCGCAGGAAAAATTCGGTGCGCTCGCGTGCTCGGCCCGCTTTCTCTTTTGTCCCCTGCCATGTATCGCCCATGGCCGCGGAAATTTTTGTTGATGCCCGCCGCAACTGCCCACGCCCATTCGAGTCGAGCTCTCCTTCGCTCGACTGCATTGGTGTCGCGAGCGGTTCGTCCCTCGTAAGATCGTCTTCGTTTGGATTAATCATACAATAGAATCGTAAGTGGCGGTTTCGTTGCGTCTCTGGTGGCTACGGTTTTCACGGCCGCTGCCGGGCCGAATCACGAACCAGAGTAAGGCGGCATCGAGAGCAACCGACACGATGGAGGAAAAGCGGAGAGAAAATGCCGATCCAATCACCGGAAAGCCGGGAGCGCATCCGATAGGAACTGGAGTCGGAGGAGTAGGCGGAAGCGTTGCTGGCGCGGCGGTTGGAACAGTTGTCGGTGGTATCGCAGCGGCCTATGGTGCACATGGAGTGGCAGAAGGTATGAATCCAACAACTGAAGAGGAAAAATATTGGCGCGAACACCACGAAAAGCAGCCATTCGTGAAACCCAGTTACACATATGAGCATTACGCGCCAGCGTATCGAACGGGTTACGAAGGGTTTCACAAATATCCAGGCAAGGCCTACGAGGAAATCGAAAACGATTTGGCGCTCGATTACGACCGAAATAAGGCCGGATCGGCGCTTCCGTGGGACCATGCTCGACATGCGGTGCACGCGGCTTGGGCCAAGGTGAGTCACGATATCGGGCCGCGCGATCCCGACCGCGGGATCCGCAGCGGAATGTAATCGCCGTATCGGCGGTCTATGACCGTCGACGCAACCTAATGCGATCCCGAAGACGTTCGGGTCCGCTGCAAAATTCGCTCGTAAACGCGGACGATTTCGTCATTGGCTAGGATGAAGATCACTTTCTCGATCCCATCGTTATTGGCGAGGAACTCTAGCGTCGTCTCCACAGCGATCTGCGCTGCTTCCGAAATAGGATATCGATAAGCACCGCAACTGATCGCGGGAAACGCTATCGTCTTGATTCCGTTTTCAACCGCGAGCTGCAACGAGTTTCGATAGCAACTCGCCAAAGTCTGTGGTTCACCGCGTTCCCGCCGGTCCAAAACGGGCCGACGGTGTGAATGACGAAACGAGCAGGTAAACAATATCCACGCGTCAATTTGGCCTCGCCGGGCTGGCAACCGCCGAGCGTTCGACATTCTCCGAGTAATTCCGGCCCGGCAGCGCGATGAATTGCACCATCAACTCCGCCGCCACCGAGCAGGGTTGTGTTGGCCGCGTTGACGATGGCATCAGCATCGACCGTCGTGATGTCGCCACGAACGATCTCGATTTTACCTGCGGAAGTTTTCACTTCACGGTGCGAGCCGCTCGATGAGCCAATTGCCGTCAACCTGCCGTGTGTAACGGAAGCGATCGTGCAAACGATTCGGGCGCCCCTGCCAGAACTCGATCGTATCGGGTTTCACGCGGTAACCGCCCCAATGCGGCGGCAACGGAATGCGCTGGTTGCCGTAGCGTTCTGTCATCTCTGCCATGCGCGCGTCCAACACGCGTCGACCGTCGAGCACTTCGCTTTGGCGCGAGGCCCAGGCACCGAGCTGGCTGCCGATCGGGCGCGAATGAAAATAAGTTTGTGATTCTTCACGCGAGGTTCTTTCTGCTTTCCCGCTAATGCGAATTTGCCGGTCCAGTTCGATCCAGTAAAACGACATTGACGCATAAGGATTGGCTTCGAGCTGTAATCCTTTTTCACTTTCGTAATTCGTAAAAAAAACGAAACCGTCTTGATCAAAGCCTTTCAATAGCACGACCCGCACCGACGGTTTCGCGTCAGGCCCGGCGGTGGCGAGGCTCATTGCGTTGACGTCGCGAATATCGGCCTCAATCGCGGCGGTGAACCAATTTGAAAATTGTTTGATTGGATTGGGATCGAGATCGGAGCGGCGCAGACCATGCGCGGCGTGCTCGTAACGCGAAGCCGTAGGATCTCGTGGCGTCTCCATCATGAGAAGAACAATCGCGCACCATATTGCGCGGCAAGGAAATTGTCGATCCAGCGACTTAAGCCGGGCCGGCTCACGGAGCCGTGGCTACAGATGACAAAGCGCTTCCTTGAACCGGCGAAGACAATTGACGCAGCTTCTCGATTACTTTGGGTACGATTTCAATCGCGCGATCAACCTGCGCGTCGGAGTTAAAGCGTCCGAAGGAGAATCGCAGACTGCGCCGCGCGCCATCTCCTTTTGGGTTCATTGCGCGAAGCACGTGCGAAGCCTCCTGTGAACCCGTCCGGCACGCTGACCCCGCCGAGCAGCAAATATGATGTCGATCCAGTAACAGAAGCGCTGCGGGCGATTCGATGCCATCAAATGAAACGCTCGAGGTGTTTGGCAGGCGTTTGGCGCCAGCGCCATTAACCGATGCTCCGCTCACCGCTTCGAGAATTGTTTTTTCAAACCGGTCACGCATCGCTCGAACGCGCGTTTCTTCTTCCGAGAGAGATTCGGCTGCACGCTCAGCCGCTTTCCCCAAACCGGTAATCAAGGCGACATTTTCTGTGCCGCCACGACGCCCGTTTTCTTGACCGCCACCCACGATCGAGGGGTAAAAACGCGTCCGCCGGTTGACGTAAAGTGCGCCCACGCCCTTTGGTCCATGAAACTTGTGGGCTGAGAGGGAAAGGAAATTGATTGCCGTGTCGCGGAGGCGAATCGGGATTTTACCGGCAGCTTGCACGGCGTCAGTGTGAAAGATTACGCCTTTTTCGCGACACATCTCTGCGATCTTCTCGACTGGAAATAAAACACCGGTCTCGTTATTCGCCCACATGAGCGAAACGATCGCCGTTTCCGGACGAATCGCTGCCTCCAACTCACCAAGATCGACATTTCCATCTTGATCCACCCCAAGAAATGTGACCTCGCATCCCCGTTTCGCGAGGTCCTGACAAGGGCGAAGAATGGCGCTGTGTTCTACGGCGCTCGTAACTATATGTTTGCCGCGCGGCTCGAATTGCAGGGCCGAATTGATCACGGCATTGTTCGATTCCGTCCCGCAGCTTGTGAACACAATTTCCGAGGCCTCACAACCGAGCAATGCCGCCAGCCGCTCACGGGCAAGATCGACGGCCGTTCGCACTTTCGCGGCCAAGGCATAACCGCTGGAAGGGTTGCCGTAATATTTTGTCAAAAACGGCAGCATCTCTTCGATCACGGCGGGATCTAGCTGCGTCGTCGCGTTGTTATCCAGATAAATAATTTCGTCCGTCGTGGTCATCATCATAATTTATAGGTGGCGTCGCAGACCGCAAAATTACTCTTCGGGGCGCGGGGCGGCGCCAGCATGTTTGGGCACGTGATGAGTGTAGCGGAAGTATAGATTCCGCAGGTAAATCGGCAGCGGCAGTATACTTTGCAAGACACCAACGGAATCCTGACGATAGATCGCGAAGTAGGCGAGCAGTAAAAATGAGCCGAGCGCGCTGCATTCCCAGAAACCAAAGGGGATCACGCTTTTGTGTGCACGTTCGGAAGCGATCCACTGGATCAAAAAGCGCAAACCGAAAATGAGGCTACCGCTCCAGCCGATGATCTTCCAAAAATTAAACGCGATTCCGAGGACCTTGGTATCGGCCAGAAAATAAAAACTGTTCATAAGGGCGAAAGGTTGAACAGATCGCTCATCGTGAACAGCTTTTTGTTTGCCGCTCCACGTTGCGTAAATCATCACCGCGAGAGGCTGGAAGCTTGCTTCACTTACATCTAACATTGAACCCATGACCTCGATTTGGGAACTGGCGAACCCGCAGTTGGGCGATCTTGCGGTTTACGAACCAGGCAAACCAATCGAGGAGACCGCCCGCGAACTCGGTGTCGATCCAGGCGCAATCATCAAGCTCGCCTCGAACGAGAACTCGCTTGGCCCGTCGCCGAAAGCAATCGAGGCCATGCGCGCCGCATTGCAAAACGCGCACCTATATCCCGACGGCAGTGGGTTTTACTTGCGGGACGCACTCGCAGGCAACCTCCGAGTCGCGCGCGAAAACATCATTCTTGCCAATGGTTCGAATGAAGTGATCGAATTTCTTGGCCATGCGTTCCTTCATCGGGGCGATGACGTGATCACGTCGGAGCACGCTTTCATCGCCTACAAATTGATCGCGACCCTTTTCGGCGCGCGCACGGTGGAAACGCCAAGCCCGGATTACCAGCAGGACCTCGAAGCGATGCTCGATGCGATCACGCCGAAAACCCGCCTCATTTTCATCCCCAACCCCAATAATCCTACTGGTAGTTTGATTTCGCAGTCGACGATCGACAGTTTCATATCGCGCGTCCCGAAAAACATTATTGTCGTTTTCGACGAAGCTTATTTTGAATTCATCGATAATTCGCCCGACATATTGCAATACGTCCGCGACGGCAGGAACGTCGTTGTTCTGCGCACCTTCTCCAAAATTCACGGCCTCGCCGGTCTGCGCGTCGGCTACGGAGTCGCGCGGACTGACTTGATCGACGTGCTTCACAAGGCGAGGCAACCATTTAACGTTAATGCCATCGCTCAGGCCGGTGCGCTCGCGGCTCTGGCGGACGACGCGCACCAGCGCGAAACCAAGCGCGTCGTCCATGCCGGGCGCGCTTATCTGCAAGAGCAATTTGCCGAGATGAAGATCCAGTTCGTGCCGGGCGCCGCGAATTTCGTGATGGTAAATGTCGGCGATGGCACCGCTGTCTTTGAAAAGTTGCTCGCGCGAAAGATCATCGTGCGACCTCTCAAAGGTTACAAATTGCCAGAATGGATTCGCATTTCTGTGGGGACAATGGAGCAAAATAGAAAATGCATCGGAGCGCTGAAAGAAATTCTCCCGAAACATCGACAGGTTTGACCGCCGGAGAGAGCCCGATCATCGCGGGCGACACAATCGCCGCTATCTCCACTCCTCCTGGTGAAGGGGCGATCGCGCTCGTTCGGGTCTCCGGTGCGGATGCCGTCGCCATTGCCGATAAGATTTTTCGCGGCAAAGAAAAACCGTCGCGATTTGCATCGCATGTTCAGCATTTCGGGGAAATTTTCGATGCAGCGGGCCAATTGATCGATCAAGTGATGCTGTCGATTCATCGCGCGCCGGCGAGTTACACGGGCGAAGATCTGATCGAGATCAGTTGCCACGGCGGAATGCTCGTAAGCGCGCGCGTGATGGAGGCTTGTCTCTGCGCCGGTAGCCGTGGGGCGCGGCCGGGCGAGTTCACGGAGCGCGCATTCCTCAACGGCAAAATGGACCTCACCCAGGCTGAAGCAGTGATTGACCTGATTCGCGCCAAGACCGATCTCGCGCTGCGTTCCGCTACCGAACAGCTTGAAGGCAGACTCGGCGAGAAGATTGGAAAGGTACGCGACGAATTGATTTCGCTGATCGCGCACATCGACGTATCGATTGATTTTCCAGAGGAAGGTATCGCGCCAGATGAAGCTGAAAAATTGGGCGCACGACTCGATTTGGTCCGCCAGGAAATGACGGCGCTGCTCGCCACGGCCAATCAAGGGCGGATTCTGCGCGAAGGCGTGCGGGTGGTGATTTTTGGAGCGACTAATGCCGGCAAGTCCAGCTTGCTCAATCGACTTCTCGGCTACGAGCGAGTGATCGTGAGCGAAACCCATGGCACGACGCGCGATACCATCGAAGAAATGATCAATCTCAACGGTGTGCCAATCCGTTTGCTTGACACTGCCGGCCTGCGAACGTCGACAAGCGACCTCGAGCGCGAAGGAATTGCCCGCACCGAAAAGTCACTGCAATTGGCGGACCTGCGTCTCCACATCGCCGATCGCAATGCACCCAAGCCTCCACATTTCGATGATCGCGCCGGGAATTCGAACGAAATCGTACTTTTGAATAAGGGCGATTTGCCTGAGCATAGTGACTGGAAAAATTTCGATGCACTGCGCATTTCGTGCGCGACGAGAGAAGGTTTGCCAGACCTCGAACAGGAAATTCTGGCGCGCATAACCAAACAGAACCTCAGGCCGGAAAGCGCAGTCGCCATCAACACGCGGCATCGCGATTGCCTGCGCCGCGCATTGGAGTCATGCAATCGCGCAAGCGTAGCGCTTGGCAAGGGGCTGTCGCCGGAATATGTCGCGCTCGATCTCAACGAAGCGTTACACGCGGTCGGGGAGATAATTGGTGCCGTCGGCGTGGAACAAATTCTCGATTCGGTCTTCGGGCAGTTCTGCATCGGCAAATGAAGAATGGCTACGAGCGATTTGTTCGGCCGCTTCTCTTCTCGCTGGACGCTGAAGCCGCCCATCATCTCACGATTGCGTTGCTCCGCGGCGCTTCCCATGTCGATCTTGCCCTGCGTGCGCTGAAAGTTTTTCAGCCTCGGCCGAAACCGAAAACCGTTTTCGGTTTAAATTTTCCAAATCCAATTGGACTGGCGGCGGGATTGGACAAAAACGGAGTCGCCTTACCGGCATGGGCGGCGCTCGGGTTTGGTTTTATCGAAATCGGCACAGTGACCGCTAAAGCGCAGCCGGGAAATCCGAAGCCACGCATCTTCCGTTTTCCCGAAGAGCAGGCGCTGATCAATCGTCTCGGTTTTAACAACGATGGCGCGGATGCTATCGCGAAACGATTGCGCAGGCTGCGTGAGAGCGGGCTATGGCCGGCGGCCCCGGTCGGGATCAACATCGGAAAATCGAAGGTCACTCTGCTGGAAGAAGCAACGGGCGATTACCTTTATTCATTCCGCTTGCTTCGCGAGTTCGCGGATTACATCGCGCTGAACGTTAGCTCGCCAAATACTCCCGGCCTGCGTGAGTTGCAGCAACCGGTCGCACTTTCACGGTTGCTCGGCGCGATTCGCGATGAGAATCGACTAACCCCCAAACCGTTACTCGTGAAAATTGCTCCGGACCTTTCGCCCATCGAACTGGAAGAGATCATCGCGATCTGTGAACAAAATGGAGTCGCGGGAATTATCGCGACAAACACGACCCTCGATCATTCATCGATTCCGTCGGTACGTGATGAATCGGGCGGTTTGAGCGGGGCGCCGCTAAGGAAGAAATCCACAATGCTTGTGCGGGCGATCGCCACAAGGTCCAAGATACCGGTGGTCGCGTCTGGCGGAATTTTTAATGCCGAATCCGCGCGCGAGAAATTTGAGGCGGGCGCGCAGCTTCTTCAGGTTTACACAGGCTACATTTATCGCGGCCCACGACTTCTTCGCGAAATCATGGAAGGTCTCTCGTAAGATCGACAATCGCGCGTCGATTCGCTCGGCACGTCGCGATTGTCGGCTGGATTTCTGAAATGAAGCTTTCCCATAAAATAGGCAAACTCGCGCAGCCGGTGACCTACCGCCGGGCATGGCGTAGAGCGCAACGCGTGATTTTTCCGCTGCCGGTAAAACCGCTGCTCGCCAGTATTGATCAGCAACGGTTACGCGGAATCCAGCAACGGTATGCCGGATCGTCCGCCGAATACGCCAAATACGCCGATGTCGATCGCTGGTTACGGGTAAATGGAAAACGTGTGCAAGATTTGAAACTCCATCGCTCGGCACCGAAACGCGTGCTCGACCTCGGTTGCGGAGGCGGATTCTTTTTGTTCATCTTGAAAAGGTTCGGTCATTCGGTCCTTGGCCTTGATCTCGATCAGTTCCCTCTCTTCACCGACTTGCTCGATCTTTTCGGTGTCCGGCGCGTGGTTTGGACGATTAAAGCATTCGAGCCGCTGCCGGAGCTTGGTCAAAAGTTCGATTGGATTACCGCGTTCTCGATTAATTTTAATCTCCATTATCCAGCGGAACGACTTTGGGGACCGGCGGAATGGGATTTTCTCCTGCGTGACTTACAGCGCCACCTTGCCCCGGCCGGCAAGATCTTTTTCGGACTCAACCCCACGTTCGGGCGCGATTACTACATACCCGAGCTGCGCGATCTCTTTGTCAGCCGGGGCGCAAAAGTCGAGCGCGAACAAATCTTTTTCGATAAAGGGCTGCGCTTCTAACTGACGACAGAGCCCGCAATCAATAGACATCAGAAGGCCTGTACTACGGAGTTGGTGACGGTTCTGGAGTGGGCTCGCGCAGCCCGTGAGCGTGAAAGCGGTGTCGATGGTGCTCTTCGATTTTTTGCAATTTAAGGTGCTGCTCATTGGTGAGATTTACGGCCATCTCCCGATGCGCTTCCGTCATGATTTGATGGACGCGTCGGCCTGTGTCTCGTCGTATTTGTTTCAGTTGGGCGGCCGTCTTATCGACGATCGGCGATATTTTGGCGACTTGTTCCGGCGTCAAGTTGAGCTCCGTCCGGAGTCTTTCCTTCATTCTAGCAGCTATCAGTTCGGGATGATGAAATTCAAAGAAAAGATGCCGAGCGTGCAATCCTCCAAAGAAAGCGCCGGTGATTCCGCCGGCGATGAACACGAGGATAAAGCCGCCTATCAGTTTCCACTGCAACGCGCGGTTCATTTCAAAAATTCATCCTGGATCGCCGAATCCGCGATGGCGAACTCATTGGTGAAGGGCTCACCGACTCTTTCTCGGCTTTGCCTGGCCTCGCGAACTGCTGCAACCGTCGATATGACGATAACGGCCGCCGACAACAATGCGACGCGCCGAAGCAGGGGCGTCAAGCCATTCGCTTTAATTGAAATCGCGCGCCAGAGCGCGACCACCCGCGTGTCGAAACCAAACGGCATCGCCGTAGGAAGATCTCCGGGCGTCTCCGCGGCTGATCGCAGCAACCGATCGATTTTTTGATCGCCCTTGTTCATAAGTTTTCCTTTGCCGAAATTTTGGCGAGCTGATCTTTCATTTTTTGTCGGGCCCGGAACGCCCGCACTTTAATGAGCGCTGCGCTCCAGCCGGTGATTTTGCGGATTTCCTCAACGGAGCGTCCTTGCAAATATAGCAAATCGATGGCGAGCCGCTCGACCGGTTTTAAGCCGGCGAGAAGATGTTCGACCAATTGGCGCGAAGCAACTCGCTGGTCTGGTGCGAGCTCATTGGACGACGCCGCGAGATTCTCCACGACCGCTTGCTCCTCTTCGCTCAGGTCGGCGTGCCGCAGTTCCGGGCGCACTTTCTCCGACTGGATTTGATTGAGGCAGGTATTGACCGCAATGCGCGAGACCCAGTGCTCCAGCGGCACTTTGCCGGAAAATTGCGATAATTTTTGAAAAACTTTAATGAAAATCATTTGGCAAAGATCCTCCTCGGCCGTTCGGCGCGGACGATATGCGCGCACCAATTTGACCACGAGCGGATAAAGCTGCCGGACCAATTCGCGAGCCGCCTCATCGTGATGCTGCAGCGCAGCTTTAACCAGTGCGCTTGCATTAGAATCATCCATGTAATCGAGAGCGCATCCACACCATTACCTAAGACCGGCCTCGGCACGTTGCGGTTACAACTTTGTCACAAGGAACGGCAGTTTCCCAACCGCCGGAGCGATTTCGAAATCGTCCTTCCTTGAGAAGAACAAAAATGTAACCGGCGAGATTCCGGCCCGGTCATTAGCTACAGGAGCGCAAAAGCGCTTAACAAAACAACAAACAAAACACAAACTATGAAACGAAAACTATTAACACTTGTGGCTGCCGGTGCGATCGCGCTTGGCGGCTTTGCCCTCGTGCAAGCACAACCCGGCCATGGTGGTGGCGGCCAATGGCATGGACACGGCTTTGCGCTCGAACGATTCACCAAGGGGCTAGACCTGACGGCCGATCAACAGGCCAAGGTTCAGCCGATTCTCGATCAGGCCAAACCGCAAATCGCCGCCATCCATCAGGAGGCGATGCAGAAAGCGAAAACTGTGATCGATAGTACTATGTCGCAAATTCGTCCGCTGCTCACTCCTGATCAGCAGCAGAAGCTTGATAACATCCAGAAAGCTCATCAAGACATGATGAACGCGCACAAAGAGCTTCACGACGCAATACAGGAATAGCTTCGGTTGTTCAGAGCCGTGGGAACGGCGGCGATCTGGAAGGGTCGCCGCCGCATCTTTTACGCGATCCCCTCTTCGGGTATCAAAGCGGTGGCTCCGTCGGATTATCCGTTTTCCCTCCCCAGGAAAATAGGAATGCAATCAATCCCAAGGCGGCCAGGACTGCGGCGACAACGAATCCCGCCGTGGAGATTTCAGCGCGCGCGTGAAAGCTCTCTTTGAGTCGCCCAGCCATGCCGATGAGAAAAGAAAGGAGCGCTGTGTAAAAGCAGATTACACTGATCGCTCTTCGGGTGTCGGATGACATTTTCATCGCAAGAATTGTAGGGCGTCTGCGTCAGACGCCAACCCTAAATCGGCGTTTTCTTCCAATTCGCGGACATCGAATTTAAACTGAGTAAATGAGAACGTTCATTCAGTGGATTTCGACGTTAACCCTTCTAGCGACTGTTGCGCATGTCGCCAATTCTCAAATCGATCGCATTACCGGGAAGAATTTCGCCACTCGGTCGGAAGTCCTGGCGCGTCACGGAATGGTTTGCACGAGCGTGCCGGCGGCGACTCAGGCCGGGCTCGATATCTTGAAGCGCGGCGGCAGTGCAGTGGATGCGGCAATCGCGGCAAACGCAACGCTCGGTTTGATGGAGCCGGTCTCGAACGGAATCGGCGGCGATCTTTTCGCGATCGTTTACAGCGCGAAAGAAAATAAACTTTACGGAATAAACGGGACGTTCGCCACTGGGTTTGAGTTACGAGCAGATGAAGGCGGAGTTGGCGAAGCTGCATCGTGAAACGATTCCGCCGCTCGGCATGTTGCCGATCAGCGTGCCGGGAACGGTGGACGCGTGGGCGGAACTGCACAAAAAATTCGGCAAACTCAAATTGAGTGACGATCTTTTGCCGGCAATTCATTATGCCGAGGAAGGGTTTCCAGTCACCGACTTGGTTGCGTATTACTGGGCTTTCGGTCCGCGCCTTTACAAGGGCTTGCCCGGTGCGTTTTTGGAAACGTACACACTCGACGGCAAAGGGCGCACACCGGCAAAAGGCGACATTTTCAAAAATCCTGGGCTCGCAAAGACGCTGCGATTAATTGGCGAGAAAGGTCGCGACGCCTTTTACAAAGGCGAGATCGCGGACAAGATCGACAATTTCATGCAGGCCAATGGCGGTTTTCTACGCAAAGCCGATTTCGAGAAGCACACATCGACGTGGGTCGAGCCAGTCTCGACGAGTTATCGCGGTTACGATGTGTTTGAAATGCCGCCGAACGGTCAGGGTATCGCCACCCTCCAAATATTGAACATCCTTGAGGGATTCGATCTGCGAGAAATGGGCCGCAATTCACCCGAGACGCTCCATGCGATGATTGAAGCGAAAAAAATTGCCTGGGCTGATCGTGCGAAATTTTGTGCCGACCCTGCTTTCGCCAAAATTCCGCTCGCCGGTCTTCTTTCGAAGAGTTACGCAACCGAGCGGCGGAAGTTGATCGATCCAAATCATGCCGCGAAAAAAATCGAAGCGGGCAATCCGGTGAATGGAGGACACGCTTCCAGCGTGTCTCGGACGACAGACTTCCAGTTTGTCGTTTCTGAACAGGCTAGAAGCCTATTCGCCGAGAGAGGCAAGGATGCCTATCTTCCAGACGGCGACACCATTTATCTCTGCACCGCCGATGACGAAGGCAACATGGTAAGCCTGATCCAAAGCAACTACCGCGGCATGGGCAGCGGCATCGTCGTGCCCGGACTCGGCTTCATGTTTCAGGATCGCGGCGAACTTTTCTCGATGGATCCGAATCACGCGAATGTTTACGCGCCGGGCAAACGTCCGTTTCACACCATCATTCCCGGGTTCGTCATGAAAGATGGCAAACCGTGGGAAGCCTTCGGTGTCATGGGCGGCGGCATGCAACCGCAAGGTCACGTCCAAGTTCTCACCAACCAGATCGATTTCGGATTGAACGTGCAGGAAGCCGGGGACGCGTCGCGCTGGCAACACGAAGGCGACAACGAACCGACTGGCGAAAAGATGTCTGAATCAGGCGGCTACGTTGAAGTGGAGAGCGGTATTATCTATGAAACTGTGCGCGAACTGCGCAAACGCGGGCACGACGTCCGCTTCGATGTTGGTGGCTACGGCGGTTATCAAGCCATCAAAGTCGAAATGCACGACGGCCAACGTGTTTATGTCGGCGCCAGCGAATCACGCAAGGACGGCCAGGCGGCGGGATATTAAGTAGGAATTTCGGCTGGATCGGCGCGCCCGGTGGTTGCGCTCTACGGAATTTAATTTTTCGGCGCTTTCAGTTCGGCGAGTTTTTCTTGAGCGCGATTGACATCGGATTTATCCGCGCTGCCGAGCGCAAGCAGTTTTTGTTGTCGACGGACGTGGGCTTCGGCGGCTTCGAGTTCCGCCCGTTCACGCTTTGCCGCGGCCATTTGCGCGGCTTCCGTTAGTTGCGCAAGCGCTACTTTCGCTGCTTCCAGTTCGTTCTCGGTGCTTTCTCCGGCCGCGACTTGAGATTCTTGCGCGGCAACTTCTTCTTTCGCGCGGGCGAGCTGCGCATTTGCGAGGTTGGACTCACACCGGACAACCTTTAACAAGCGTTGCTCCACTTCCACTTTTGCAAGCACGCCAATCTTGTAAAGACGTTCCGCGCCCGCGGCACTTCTCTTCGCTCGCTCCAATTGTTTTTCCAGACGCGCAACATCGTCATCCGGCGCTGGCATGGCGGATGACGACTCGTTCGAGAGGTTTTGCTTTAGCAATGGCGGCTCGATGTCGAACGAATCAGGTTCTTCGGATTC